>Ga0194112_10001278_pt1 | contig 37016 bp, 27 predicted proteins | sample TA2MahC400mmetaG_FD_146191 | JGI IMG/M metagenome (GOLD analysis project Ga0194112, IMG submission 146191) | Freshwater microbial communities from Lake Tanganyika, Tanzania - TA2015016 Mahale Deep Cast 400m | ecosystem: Environmental > Aquatic > Freshwater > Lake | place: Tanzania: Lake... | reverse complement strand
TGGCCGACCTCGAGGGTTCGGACATAGGCGGTGATGATTCCACGTTCGTCCAAGAATTTGGAGTCGGTCTGGATGAGGCCGATGAGTTGGTCGCGGTTGATCGTCAGCTTGCCCGGCATCTGGTTGGTAAAGCGGGCGCACAGCGCCATGATGTAGTCGTAGTCAATGATCGCCGAGGCGAAGAGGACGAACTCGAAATCAATCTGGTCGGCAGCGGAACCGGGCGGGGCGTCGGACTTGGCCTGTTGTTCCCGGAGACGCTGGGCGGTTTCGAGGTAAACGCCACGGAAGGCGTTGAGTTCGTCCGGGGGCAGAAGCTGATCCACTTCCGCTTGGGTTTCGGGTGCGAGATCGGTGTATTGGTCGAGTTGGGTCTTGAGGCGTTGGACCTCACGGAAGCAGCCAATGAACGCGGCGCGGGCGTCGTCGCCTTTCAGGGCGGGCACGGCCTCGGGTTTGGCCTCAAGGCCCTGCGACTGCATGAACTCGTCGAGCTTGCCGAGGGCGGTCTTGAGTTTCTCGACGACTTTGGGCGCGGCATCCACGAGCCAGATTTCGCGGGCCTTGTCCTCGTTCTTCACGCCGGAGAACAGGGCGATGGCGGCGTCCACGGCGTCTTTTTGCTGACGGAAATCAAGAATCTGGCCGTGCGGTTTGGTGGCGTTGAGGACGCGGTTGGTGCGGGAGAACGCCTGAATCAGGCCGTGGTGCTTGAGGTTCTTGTCCACGTAGAGGGTGTTGAGATATTTCGAGTCAAAGCCGGTGAGGAGCATGTCCACGACGATGGTGATATCAATCTTCTCGGCGCCCTTGCCGGGCAGGTCGGCGTTGGGGAACTGCTGGTCTTTGATGCGCTTTTGGATGTCCTGATAATACCGGTCAAACCCATCGAACTCGGCGAGTGAATGATTGGTGCCGTAGCGGGCGTTGTAGTCGGCGATGATGGCTTTGAGGTCGTCCTTCTTCTTTTCCGGTTCGTGCTCGTTGTCGGCTTTTTCCTGGAGCAAATCTTCCTGAAGTTGTTTCACGTCGGAATTGCCATCGGCCGGCGGGGAGAACACACAGGCGATCTTGAGCGGAACGAAGTCGGGATTGGCGGCGCGCTGCTCGTCCTGAATCTTCTGGAACAGCCGGTGGTATTCGATGGCCTCGTTGATGGAAGCGGTCGCGAGGAGGGCATTGAAGCGGCGCGCGTGGGTGGCCGCATCGTGCTTGGCGAGAATGGCCGCGACGATCTTTTCCTTTTGCTGGGGATCGCCCGTCTTGAGCTTGGTGTCGCCTTCGGGCCGGTAGTAGTCCACATGGAAGCGGAGGACGTTGTTGTCCTCGATGGCATGGGTGATGGTGTAGGCGTGCAGTTCCCGCTGGAAGGTGTCGGCGGTGGTGCGGAAGGAGGCTTGGTCGTCTTCAACTTGAACGCGCGTGGCGTTCTCCTCGAAGATGGGCGTACCGGTGAAACCGAAAAGCTGGGCGCGGGGGAAGAAATCCTTGATGGCTTGATGGTTGTCGCCGAACTGGGAGCGGTGACATTCGTCGAAGATGAAGACGAAGCGCTTGTTGCGGAGCGGTTCGAGCAGTTGTTTGTACGTCTCCTTGCCATCCTTTTCCCGTTGCCGGTTGCGCTTGCTGTTTTCGTCGAGCGCGAGGCCGAGTTTTTGAATGGTGGTGACGATCACCTTGTCGGCCTTGTCTTCGGAGAGCAGTCGTCTGACCAAAGCGGCGGTGTTGGTGTTGGCCTCGACGCAGCCTTCCTGGAAGCGGTTGAACTCCTCGCGAGTCTGTTTGTCGAGGTCTTTGCGGTCCACGACAAAGAGGCATTTATCAATCTTGTCGTTTTCCTTGAGGAGCGTGGAGGCTTTGAAGGAAGTGAGCGTCTTGCCGCTGCCGGTGGTGTGCCAGATGTAGCCGTTGCCATTGTTCTGATCAATGCAGTCCACGATGGCTTGGACGGCGTAGATTTGGTAGGGGCGCATCATGAGGAGTTTTTGCTCGCTCTGAATGAGCACCATGTACCGGCTGATCATGCGACCGAGTTCGCACTTGAGCAGGAACCGGTCGGCGAAGTCGTCGAGATGGTTGATCGGCTTGTTTTCTTTGTCGGCGAAGCGGTAAACGGGCAGGAAGCGTTCGTCGGCATTGAAGGCGAAGTGCCGGGCATTGTTGTTGGCGAAATAGAACGTGTCGGTGCGATTGCTGACGATGAAAAGCTGGATGAAACACAGCAGCGTGCGGGTGTAACCATTGCCGGGGTCGTTCTTGTATTCGACGATCTGCTCCATCGCGCGGCGCGGGCTGACGCCGAGGGTCTTGAGCTCGACCTGCGCGACCGGGACGCCGTTGATGAGGAGGATGACGTCGTACCGGTGATGGCTGTAGTCGGTGTTGATGCGGAGCTGGTGGACGACCTCGAAGTCGTTCTTGCACCAGTCCTTGATGTTGACGAGCGTGTAGGAAAGCGGGGTGCCGTCGTCGCGGGTGAAGTCGTTCTTTTCGCGCAGGACGCGGGCGGCAGTGAAGACATCGGGAGTGATGAGTTCGTCCAGCAGGCGTTGGAACTCGCCGTCCGTGAGTTTGACACGATTGAGCGCCTCAAACTTCTGCCGGAAGTTGGCTTCGAGCGTGGCTCGGTCTCGGATGTCAGGACGGACGGTGTATTTGAGACTCCGCAGTTTTTCGATAAAGCCGTCCTCGATGCCTTGTTCCTTTACAACCCGGTTATGGGGATCGGGGTTGTGTTGATAGACTATTTTAGGTGACATGAGTGAAATGGGATTTTGAATATCGCCTTGAGCTTGATCTGGCCACTCGATTTGCAGAGGCGTCGAGTTGGTCACTACTGGGCGGCGCGCCGTGTTTCCACCGGGGATCGTCCCGGAGCCGGTCACGGCCCCAGTCGCTCATAAGTAGCGAGTCACTCTCATAGATGCGATTCATTGTCCTGTTTCCTTTTCCCGATGTTGCCGGAGTTATACCGCAGGGGGACGGTTCTGCGCCAATTCATTTTTCGCTCGGCGTTCTCCGTGACTCCGTGGTGAAATTTGCCTTCGCCCGACGGCTACGGCGCAGCAGGTCTGCGTCCATCTGCGTGAATCTGCGGATGCCAATTCCGTGGGTTACCGGTCCGCCTGCAGCAGGGCAGCGAGAAGGATGGTAGTTTGGTTCATTCGATGCCCAGCTTGTGCTGCATCTGCTCAAGGGAAACGCCTTTGGTCTCGGGCACCCAGAGTTTGACCCAGACCAGTTGCAGGACCATCATGCCACAGAAGAACAGGAAGACGTACCCCGGCGCAAACGCCGTGACCATCTTCGGAAAGAACGTGGTCAACAGTGCCGCGAAGATCCAGTGAGTAAAGCTGCCGAGCGCCTGGCCCTCGGCGCGGTGTCGGTTCGGGAATATCTCGGAGATGAGTACCCAGATGACGGTCCCCTGCCCGATGGCGTGCGCCGCAATGAACGCGAAGATGCAGGCCGGGACGATGGCGTAGTGTTGGGTGAAGAATGCCCACGCGGTCAGCCCCAGCGACGCGATGTAGCCGAACGAACCGATGTACAGCAGCGTCCGCCGGCCGAGCCGGTCAATCAGCCACAGGCCGACGAAGGTGAAGATGAGGTTGGTGACGCCGATGCCGACGGATTGCAGCAGCGCAGCTTTCCCGCCGAGGCCGGTCATCTCGAAAATGCGCGGCGCGAAGTAGAGGACGGCGTTGATGCCGGAGAGTTGGTTGAAGAACGCGACCAAGAACGCGAGCAGGATCGGCACGCGCAGCCGCCACGTCCAGAATCCAGATGCTACGTGTTTCTCGGCGCTGGCCGCCGCCGCGATCTCGTCGGCGTGAGCTTCGAGGCGGGCTTGCGCGGAATCCGGCTCGATCAGCTTCAAGACCTTGAGTCCCGCCTCGCGGTCGCCCTTGCGGCAGATCAACCAGCGCGGGCTTTCCGGGATGCCGAAACAAAGCAGCGTGTACAGCAGCGCCGGGAAAGCCTCCACGCCCAGCATCCAGCGCCACGCGTTGCCGCCAACGTTGGCGAGCAGCGCGTTGGACAGAAACGCCACGAGGATGCCGAAGACAATGTTGAACTGGAACAGCCCCGCCAGCCGGCCGCGCCGTTCGGGGGGAGAAATCTCCGCGATGTACAGGGGCGCAGCCACAGTGGAGATGCCCACGCCCAGACCGCCGATGAAACGGGCAATGATCATGGCAGGCGCTCCGGTCGCCAGTCCCGACCAGACAGCGGAAACGAAATAAAGAATCCCGACCCACAACAACGTTGCCCGTCTTCCGAACCGGTCCGTCGGCCAACCGCCGAGCATCGAACCCAGGACAGTGCCGTAGAGGGCCGAGGCCATCACGACGCCGTGCAAACCGGGACCAAGTTTCCAGAGGGACTGGATGGTTTGTTCCGCGCCGGAGATGACGACGGTGTCGAAGCCAAACAGAAACCCGGAGAGTGCCGACGTGATGGACCAAAAGAAGATGCGGTGTTTCATGGCCCAAAGTAAACTTCACCGGCTCCATTCTGTCACGACAGAACTGACCGTCAACCTTGGACTCACGCCACAAATAACGGGACATCTCGCGGCATTGCGGAACACTTGCTACGCCCGGCAAATTCCGTTAGCCTGCGCGAACCATGGCAAAACGAACAGGTAACGGACCCGCAACCGCCGAGAGCATGGCGACAAAGCAACGCGACATCTCCGTGTCGGAATTCTTTCTCAAGAACCGGCACCTGCTGGGTTTCGACAGCCCGCGCCGCGCGCTGCTGACCGCCGTCAAGGAGGCGGTGGACAACTCGCTCGATGCCTGCGAGGAAGCCGGCGTGCTGCCGGAGATCGCGGTCGAGCTTGAACAGATCGCCGACAGCCGCTTCCGCGTCACCGTCACCGACAACGGCCCCGGCATCGTCAAGAACCAGATCCCGAAGATTTTCGCCAAGCTGCTTTACGGCTCGAAATTTCACCGGCTACGGATGTCGCGCGGCCAACAAGGCATCGGCATCAGCGCCGCCGGCATGTACGGCCAACTCACCACCGGCGCCTCCACGCGCATTCTCTCTCGGATCAAGGGCGCGAAGAAAGCGCACGCCATGGCGGTGCAGATTGACACCAAGCAGAACAAGCCGGCCATCCTCAGCGACACGGAACAGGATTGGCGCCCGACATTTCAAGCGGTCAACGCCGCCGGCGAGCCGGACGGCCCGCCGGTCGTCTCGAAACACGGCACCTCCGTCTCGATTGACATGGAAGCGGCGTACCAACGCGCCAAACAATCGGTGGACGAATTCCTGAAGCAATGCGCCATCGTCAACCCGCACCTGACGCTCCACTACCGCCTCGCGCTGCAAACGAAAGCCGAACCGGCTGCCGCCAAACCTGAAATCACCGCCATCACTTACCACCGCGCCGTGAAGGAGATGCCGAAGATCCCCGACGAAATCCTGCCGCACCCGCACGGCGTCGAACTCGGCCTGTTGATGCAGATGCTCAAGGACAGCGAGAGCCGCACGGTGCGTTCGGCCCTCGCCCACGACTTCTCGCGCGTCAGCGATCAAACGGCCCAAGACGTCTGCACCCGCGCCGGCATTGACCCGAAAACCAACCCGACGCGCATCGCCCATCACGAGAGCGAGGCGTTGTACAAGGCGATCCAGGACACCAAGCTGATGCGGCCGCCGACTGATTGCCTGTCGCCCATCGGCGAAGAGCAGATTCTTGCCGGGTTGCAGAAGGAAATTGCCGCCGACTTCTTCACCGCCGTGACGCGCGAGCCGGCGGTGTACCGCGGCAATCCGTTCCAAGTCGAGATCGGCATCGCCTTCGCGCGCCCCCAAGAAAATGAAGGCGTCGGCGCCGAAGAGCCTGTTCGAGTCCTGCGGTTCGCCAATCGCGTGCCGCTGCTCTACCAAGCCGGCGCCTGCGCGATGACGCGGGCGGTGATCGGAGTGAACTGGAAATCCTACGGCCTGAGCCAGCCCAAGGATGCGTTGCCGATCGGCCCGGTGGTGGTGTTAGTGCACCTGGCGAGCGTCTGGGTGCCGTTCACCAGCGAGAGCAAGGACGCCATTGCCAGCTACGCCGAGATCATTGATGAGTTGACGCTCGCCCTGCAAGAGTGCGGCCGGCGGTTGTCGGTGTTCCTGCACAAACGTGAACGCCAACTCGAAGCCGCGCGCAAACGCAGCTACATGGAACTCTACATCCCGCACCTCGCCCTCGGCTTGAAGAACATCCTCGGCCTGACCGACAAGGAAGAGCACAAAGTCGTCGGCAACTTGAAGAAGATGCTGGAAAAAACCCACCTCGACCTGTGACAACCATATCCAACAACAAACGCAAAGGCGCAGAGATCAGAACAAAGGCGCAAAGGAGGAAAGGATGAGCGAGAATGAATTGAGCAACCTGATCATCGGCGCCGCCATTGAAGTCCACAAGGAACTCGGCGGACCGGGGTTGTTGGAGGACATCTACGAAGAGGCGCTTTGTCAGGAATTGGTTTCACGTGGCCTGCGAGTGGAACGGCAGGTACCGGTTCCCGTTATGTACAAAGGCCGTCGGCTGAAGCGACCTTTGGTCTTGGACATTCTCGTCGAAGACAAGGTGATCATCGAGGTCAAGGCGGTGGAGAAAACAATCCCCGTATTCGGCGCCCAATTGCTGACGTATCTGCGGCTGTCGGGCAAGAAACTCGGCCTGCTGATCAATTTTGGTGAAACGAGAGTGAGCGAAGGAATCCAGCGTGTCGTCAATCATCTCTAACCATGCAAAATTTTGCGCCTTGTCGTTCTTACTTGGCGCCTTTGCGTTACCAGGATCAGAACCTCCCCCTTTGCGCCTTGTTGTCCCCCTTTGCGCCTTTGCGTTAACTGAAAGGAACCACCCATGAGCAAGCCTGTAGTCTCCGCACCGACCGTCGTGTCCAAGAAAGCCGCGTCCCAGAAGATCGTCTCGGTGGCGCAGGAAATCCACGCCGACATCATCAAGAAACACCTCAAGCCCTCGATGGAATTCCCGATCCGTTCGTTGCAGAACGTGAAGTACGACGTGAAACGCGGCCACTTCGAGATCCTCGGCCGCACCGCCACTCGCACTTTGTCGTACAACACCGTCAAAACTTTCGCCCAGTCAATGCGCCTGCTGGCCACGACCAAGAACGACCTGCTGGACAAGGACGACATCGCTGGCAAGCGCGAGGTGTACTACAACAGCAAGAGCTGGGGCGAATGCCGGTTCGATGAGCAGCCGGAAAGCGACACGCTCCTCGACGACATCGAGGCCATGCTCGCCATCAACCGCGAACAACTCGGCTACATCCCCGAGGAACGCGGCGGGGACGTCACCGGCCCGCTGGTGGTCATTGATCAGGACCCGGCCACCGGCAAACCCATTCGGATTGATTGCACCAAACTCGGCAGCGGCGCCTGGAGCATTCCGTCGCGGGTCGAGCACCTGCGTTTCGAGGCCGGCAAGGCCAAGTTCATCCTCGCCATCGAGACCGCCTCCCTGTTCCAGCGCTTGGTGCACCATCGCTATTACGAGCGGGCGAAGTGCGTCCTGATCTCGATGAGCGGCGTCCCTACCCGCGCCTGCCGTCGTTTCATCCGCCGGCTTGCCGACGACCAGCGCCTGCCCGTGCTGGCCTTCACAGACGGCGACCCGTACGGCTACTGCAACATCTATCGCACCCTCAAGGTCGGCTCCGGTCAAGCGGCGCACATCAATCGGTTCTTCTGCGTGCCGCAAGCGCACTACCTCGGCGTCACTCCGCAGGACATTCACGACTACGAACTCGAAGACGCCACGCACCCGCTCGAAGAAGCCGACATCAAACGCGCCAACGACGCCCTCAAGAACGATCCCTTCATCAAGCACCACAAGGAATGGCAGGACGCCTTGAACCACATGATCAAGCTCGGCGTCCGCGTCGAGCAACAAGCCTTCGCCAAGCACGGCCTGAACTTCGTCCTCGACACTTATCTGCCGGACAAACTGAAGAAGGCCCGCTTCCTCCCTTGACGCGCGCCATGCAGTCCTGCGCAGCGGCTGTGCGCGACGTTAACAAGCGTCCGCGTTCTCAAGGATATTATTTCAGGGTTCACGTCCTGTTTGGTTCCAAAGGTTCCGCACCGCGATGCACCGGTCAGGAAAATCGGTAAAGAGGCCGTCCACGCCCAGATCAAAAAGAAGAATGCAACACAGTTCCTCCAGCGAGGTGGCGCACTTCGGGAGATCGTCCGCCCGCACTGTGTATGGATGCACAGCAAGTTTCAAGGCGTGTGCGTTCTTGACCAGGTCCGTGACCTGAAACAAGTCGCCGGATTTGCCGGTCACGACATGGCTCACCGAAGGGCCAATGCCGTCTGCCACTTTCGCGATTTCTTCGAGGCCTTGGCGCGTCCGCAGAAAATCGTTGTCCACTGCGGCGGTGTCGCCGCTGCTGTATCGTCCGAGAAGCTGGACAAGCTTGCCTTGGAAGCCGAGTTCGGAGCGGATTCGTTTCACTTCGGCGACATCGAAGCATTGGAGCCAGAAGTTGTCTTTTCTGGTCTTGTAACCATACCGCGCCAGCACATCGAGGACGATCTTGCTGATATCGTGGCCTTCTTTGCGGTGCCACGCGGGTGCCTTGATTTCGGGGTAAACCCCGACCTTTCCGCCGGTAGTGCGGTTCAGCCCTTGGATGAATTGAAGTTCCTCCTCCAGCGTTGGAATCTGGAACGAAGATTGGCCGACGGGAAAGCGCTTCGGATAAACCGCCTGACCGGTCTTCGGGGCAAAGCGCTCGCTTACCTTGAGTTGTTTAAGCTCGGCCACGGTCAAGTCAATCGCATAAAATCGTCCATCCGCCCGCTTGCGGTCGGGGAAACGACGCGCCACGTCAGTCACGCTGTCCAGATGGACATCGTGCAACACGACGGGAACGCCATCGTTACTGAGAACGACGTCTTGTTCGAGGAAATCCGCGCCCATCGCATGGGCCAGCGCCTTTGCCTCCAGCGTGTGTTCGGGCAGGTAGCCGCTTGCGCCGCGATGCGCGATCACGACTGCCGAAGTCGCCGTGGGCGGCGTGGCAAACGACAACCCTTTTTTGTCGTGCGCCTTCGCGATGAGCACGCGCCCTTTGTGCCCGTCGCCCTTGAGTCGGATATTCTGGCCGATAAGAAAACGCCCGTCGCCCAGTCCGTCAATTCCAAGCGACGCATCGAATTCCCACTTTCCCGTCAGACGAAAGGAATCGTCGGCGCGCAACAGCAAGCGCGGTCTGCCATAACACCCGAACCACCACGCATTGTTCGCCCACGCAGCCGTCTGGATGCCCTTGGTGGTGTAACCACTGGCCAGGACGTGACGTTTCTGAAATCTGAAAGCGGAGTCGTACTCGTAAACATAATTCTCCTCAATCCCTTCGGGCAATCCTCCGACCACAAAGAACCGGCCATCCCGATACGCAATCCCGCCGGCTCCGTGAACGACTTCTTGGACGGGGTGTCGCGCGATTTCACTGAGGTTGTCGGCGTCATAGACAAAGATCCACGAATCGGCGCTGCCCGCTGGCTGGTTGAACTTGCCGAGATTGACCGCCACAAAGACTTTGCCCTCGTGACAACAAAGATCACCGTGATGGTCCGCCGCCGGCACGCGTTTCAGGAGCCGTCCATGCAAGTCTGTCTTGACCATCGCAGTCGTCCAACTCCAGAAAATTACACCTTCATTGTCCGTGCAGATGCCTTGCAGATGCTTCTCGTAGAAGCCTTCGCAATACGCGTCACGAAACACCATGCCACCCGCCGACGGCGCTGCCGATGCACAGACCGAGGCGATATAGCAAATGACCCCACAAATACCCAGTGCGGTTTGGATTTTCTTTCTCAGATTCATGGCGTTGTACGATGACCTCCATTGGTTTTTGTGACTGGTTTCTTGCCGATAGCTCCTTTGATCGCGGCTTCGATAACCCGCATTGAGCGCATGTTTGGGTAGAGCGTCAAAGGGTCGGGAATGATCGCCTCCTGCACGTGACGTTTCGCTTCTTCGATTCTCGCGGCACTCACCGGTGGCCCAGCGGCAAACTCAAACAGATATTCGCTCAAGCGAAACGTCTTCGAGAAGAGTTCAACCCGTTTCTGCTCCGCATCGCTCCGCACGAGTGACTTGGCTTCGTCCAGCAACGCCCGGCAGCGCCGAATGGTCTCGCGGTCTTTCTCGGTGGTCACGAACTGGTTGCTCCAACGATTCAGTTTACGCTCCGGGCCTTCCACGTTGTCGAGCGAAGTCCAGAGTTTTTCCAGCATCGCGAAGTACTCGAACATTGGCCCGGCAGCAGAACTGAACATATCGTCACAGAACTGTCGCCATAGCACAACCGTGTCCACATCGGGGTTCCACCATGTTTGCGCGAGGACGTAGGACTTTGCGCCGTCGAGGCCGAAATTCGGATACGTCTCGGCGTGCTGATACGTGAATGGCGTTTTCGTTTTAAGGTGGCGCATGAACCGTGACCAGTAGCCGCTGTAGATGCGCGGGATCAGGTAACCGCTCCCCTGGTGCCAATCGTGATTGGCATAGACTCCCGCAACGTTGAGCCAGCGGTCGAGCGGCGTAACACCGTCTTCTCCCCGTTTCATAAAGGGGTCGGCGTCCAACTCGGCAATGTGGAGGTTTGTAAAGACGACGATGTTGCGGTGCAGCTTGAACGGCGGCGGCACGCGCGTCATCGAATACGCGAGACCCTCGATGCGTTTACCCGGCAGCTTTTTCTCCAGTCGCTCCGCGAGCGCGTTCATGAACCGCCAGAACAACTCCGAGCACGCAGTGACGCGCTCCTTGCGCTGCTTGACGAACGCCGCACAGCGCGGGCACTCGCACATCACGTGGCTGTCCTGAATGCCAAACGAATACCAGAGATGATCTGGATGGGCGCGATAGTACTCGATGACGGTTTCCTCGGCGGCATCGAGCAACTTCGGTTCACTGAAACACGGGTTCCACTTCTGATCCGCGGCGGCTTGGGGAATGTAACGCTCGCCCTTGACGATCGGATAAATCTCCGGCCAGCGCTTGGCAAACTTCTCCGGCGGAAAAGCGTGCCACATGTTGTGTTGGTGCGTGCCCGCCAGCCCAGCGCGCGTGTTGCCGGCGATGCGCAGCAACCAGTCGTTGTAACCGGGCACCGGCAGCGGCCCACTCATACTCGTGGCCCGGACGAAAGGCTCCTCGGTGATGTCCAGTGTCGCCGGAATTGCCAGCCTTTGTTTCGCCGCGCTGGTGAAAAGCTGGTCGGGCAGGTAAAACCGCACGCCGCAGAACCGGTCGAGGAATCTTACCGCGCCAAACAACGTGCCGCGCGGTTTGCCCCCGGCGATGACGATGATATCGTTCGTGCGCCGGATGACGAAGCCGTCCTGCCAGAGCGACGCGAGTTTCTCCTTGTCCGCCCATCGAGTGCGACCGATGGCGAACACCAGTTGGCCTGCCGTGTCTCCGAGTTTGTCCTCCGCCGCGATCTCAGGTCTGTTCGGACGGAGCCATCGTTGAAGCAACGTCGCCGCCTTTCTCTCGAACTCGTCCGCGTCGGCTGGGACAACCAAGACGATGGTCGCGCTCGCCCCGAGCACGACATCGGATTGCCCTGCATCCAAGGAGGTCAACATCATCAAAACGACAAAGCCACGAATCACCTTCATAGGTGGACACCTCGATGATAGAGCCGGTAGGCTTCGGACAGTTGCGTTTCAACCTGTTGCCAATCGGCGTCGCGCATTTTACCGTGGCCTTGTTTGTCACAAAACGCCATCGCCGTGGCGCGTAGTTGTCCGGCTTGCTGGAGATCGGCGTTTTGCCGCTGATAGATTTCGCCCATCAATTCCGCAATCGTTCGCCCGTACTCCTCGGGTGTCGCCAACCGCCGGCGCATCTGCCACCAGCGCAATTCCAGTTCCGCCGCGCGGGCGACGTTGAACGTCATCCCGCTGCGCCTTTGGATGAGCGCATAGTAACGCTCCAAGTCCGGCAGGGCACGGCTGGATTCCGTCTCGTTTCTTGAGTCTTGAAACAGTTTCGCCGCACGAGCCGCCAACGCCATCAAGCGCACACTGTCCGCCGGTGAAAACCCATATTCATCGCGGCAAGTCCGATACAAGTACCATCCCAGCCCTGCGTAGCTGCGAGCATAGTAACAGCGCCACATCTGCGTTTCCAACCGCGCCATCTCCGTCGGATGAAAACCGCGCAAGTCGGCATGACGAGGCACGAAGACGTAAAGTCCTGTCGCGATACCGGCAGCCAGAACCCCAAGCCAGATTATGCGCAGCCGCTTCACTTGCCGGTCTCAACGCGCGCTCCCGTTCCTTGCTTGCGAAACGTCACCAGCACCGGATTGTTGCCACAAGTGACGCGCACAGCAATGGCGCTGGCGTTCTCGAAACGTTCCGCCGCCCACTCGCGACGCTGCCCGGCACGGTGGGGAACGATCACGGTCAGCATGTCGATCTCGGCGCGTTTCTCCTTCGTGCCGGCCTCGACGTGCCACTGATTGGGGAACTCCCTCTTTGGCTTTGGATCGAAGCCGTCCCACTGTCGAAACTTCAACGGCACCGGCGCAAGATACTTCACTGTCACCCCGGCTTTTGGTTGCTCGACTGACAGCTTTGCGGCCTTCTCATCCACGGTAAATTCTTGCAGCGCGTGGAGCATGAATTGAAACGTGCTGGGCTGCTTGGCCGCCAGTTCATCGTAGAGGACGATAAAGGGTTGCTCGCCTTTGACGAATGCGACATGACGCAACGCCCGCGTCAGCCGGTTGCCGTATGCAGCGGTGGCGTCACCACAGATGTAATCGAAGCCGGGAGTGAATTGCTCGGCGATGATCTTGCCTTGCGGCGTAGCCTTGTGTTTCTCCTGGCCGATGCCATCCACAAGCACGCTGTTGTGAGCAACCGTACTGTGCGCCCATTGTAAGTGGAACTTGCTGCCGTGCAGGTCGCGATAGACGCACGTCGTCAACAACGCCTCGCCGTAGGCATTCAACTGGAAACTGTTTTGCGGATTGTGCCCGTGACTCTGCGAGCCGAACGGCGACGATTTGAAAAGGAAATGCACATCGTCTTTCGCGTCCAGCAACGTCGTGTGCAGGCTCGCCACGCCGATACCGTGAAACACCTTTGACTGCGGCAGGTCGGTTGGCGCCTTTGCCGTCGGCAGCGGCGGCAGGTTGGCGGCGTAGAGAAAACCAAGAACGCCCCCTTCCCCGCTCATTTTCCACTGTTCCGTCCACCAGCGCCAATAGGCCGCGTGGCCGCCGGGTTGTTGGCCGCGCATTCGCAGGTGATACTCCATGAAGCCGCCAATGCCGCTCGATGGCGGACGATTCGACAAATCGCCGAAACCGGCATTCGGCGAGCCGGGCGGCGCGATGTAGAGCGGGTAATCGCCGACCTGTGCAAAGAATGGTTTTTTCAGACCGTCAATACCCAGCGCCGACTTGGCGACTTGAAGCCACCCCACCGCCTTGTTCTGATAACCGCTCCAGTAACTCACGCCTTCATGCCAGCCGCCGTCGTCGTCGGACCAGACGGGGTAACACGCGTAGAACTTGTTCACCGCGTAATCGAGCCACGTCGGCGCTTCGGGAATCTCGTCCAGAAACGCGATCGCCACCTCGCCGATCTTGTGCCAGATCCGGTTGCCGTGGCTGCTGTACGGCTGGTTCAGATGACCGACGCCCCGCCGCACTTCGCCGCTCTCCCACGCATCGTTGACACGCCGCTGCCACGCGGCGCGGACCTTCACGCGTTCCTCCGTCGTGAACATGTCCCACGCCCAATCGTACGCGCGCGCGGGCCGGTAGAGCATCGCCTTGCCGGCCTCGCAGTTGAGTTTGAAATTGGTCGGCCCGTCCGGATCCCACGACGCGAGGTGCAGCACCCATTTGCGGGCTGCGTCGCCGTATTTCTTATCCTGCGAGATCAGATAGACGAATGCAATCGTCTCGGCTTCCTTGGTGGCCCGGTCTGACTGCTCGCGGTTCGGCCACCAGTACTTCACGGCCTGATCGTTTTCCTTGTCCCGCGCCGACCCCATTTCCGTCGGCTCCGGCGTCGGCCCCGCTTTGATGAGACGGTCCGCCTCGGCGCGCAGCTTCGCAAACGCCTTCGCCTCCTTGCCGGCTGCCAACTCGCGCAGTCGCGGCAAATCTTCCGGCCGCAGAAACAATCGCGGATGTTGTCGCGGCACCCGTTCCCGTTGTTGGGCGGGCGTTGGCATCGGGAAGACCGTGGCATTCGGGGGAACAGTGAATCGCCGGCCGATGCTCCAGTCGGACAGCGCGCCGTTTTTTGCCGTGAACCGGTACCGCCACCAGTAGGCGCCCGGCGTCAGCGGCGTGTGGTGCGTGTAGGTTGGCCACGATACATTGGTCACGGTCATCGCTATGACGAAATTCGGCTGCGAAGCCAACTGCACCGTGTATGACAGGACATCGTTCTCGTGAATCCACGTCAACGACGGCGGATTCACCAACACCGTTGCTCCATCGGCGGGACGATAGCCCCACTCGTCGGGGCGCGACGGTCGGTTGGTCATCTGTGGGCCGCGGGCCGCGCCGAGGCAGAGAACTGTCGCGACTGGCAATACACAACGTAACGCGCTGTAGAGTTTGTTCATTGGTTCGTAAGACGGATGAACTCGACGGCAACTTCAACTCCATTTACGCTGCCGGGGTCGAAGCGGAGGCCGGTGATGATGCCGCGCCAACGACGATTCTCGGCGAGTCGCACACGGATGTCGTGAAACTGGCCGTCGCCGCGAATCGGGAAATGCACGCTGTTGGCTTCGCTCTCCGGTGTGGAACTGGTGCGCCAGAACAATTGGCCGCGTATGTCGCAGCTCGCCTTCACTCGCAACTCAAGAAACGGAAACTGCAACGCGCGCGCCTGTAATGCCGGGCTGTTGAGGATGGGATCGCGGTCGCGCGTGGTGAACCGCAGCGCGCTGCCCGCGACGCGCAAGTTCTCGACGTTGCCGCTCCAGCCGAGCGAATGTGTTGTGAAAGTCCAAGCTGTCACCGGCGGTTCTTCGGGAAGGTCGTACGGCCCAAGCCCGACATCGGCGGGAACGATCTCCGCCGGCCTGGTCGAGCGCGGCGCGAACACGTTGCGAACCGCTTCGAGATAGCCAAAGCCGAACTCCCGGTGCGGCTCGATGTAGCTCCCCTCGCCCCACTCGTTCCACGCCTCGATGAACAACATCTTCTCGCCCCGCCGGTCGAGGAACTTCTTGCAGTCGCGCAAATGCCGTTCAAACAACTCCGGCGTGCGCCCCGTGCGGACCAACGTCGCCTCGCCGTGCCAGGGACGCGCATCCCAACCGCCGCTGACCGGCGGAATGAGCGGAAGGACATTCGCTGCAGCAATCTCGTCCCACGCCTGGCGATAACCGTCAATGCACGTCGCAAACGGCGCGCGGTTGGCCGCAGTCTCGTCTGCCGTCATGTTTGCGCGCGGCCAGTTGTAGCCACTGACGGCGTCGTACCCCCAGTCCTTCATCTTCTGAAGGAGATTTGTTCCGTTATTGATGCAAGCGACGAGATACAACCCGCCGAGACCGGCATCCCTGCAGCGTTGACGCATCCGCTCAAACGTCGGCTTGACCTTTTCCGTGCCCATGTCGCGCGCGGGATTCTGCGAGGAGAACATCACGACGGCCGGTTTGCCGTCAATCGTCAGGTAGTTCGGGCGTTTGAAATAATTCTCAATCCAATACTGCGTCAGCTTCTCGAAATCCTCCGGCGAATGCGAGCCTTGGGGATTGTGGTTGGCATAGAGCAGGCAGAACTTGATCAGGTTCTGGTAGCGGGCGTGAAACAACCCATCGTGCAGCGCGTGCTCCAAGTGACGGCGTTCGCGGTCCCAATACCAGTCGTAGAGAAAGAAGTTGATGCCGTGTTCGAGCGCCCATTTGATGTGCCAATCGGCCACTTCGGAATCACCTTCGCGATACCAACCGAGCAACGGCTGGCGTTCGGGATACGGTCGCAACCGCGCCCACCGCGACGCCGTGTGCCAGCCAGGGAAATAATACGCGCCGACCAGGTAATCGGTCTGCGCCGGTTTCGGCGCGGGAACGTAATCCGCCTTCAGCAACGGCGATTCCGGACGGAACACGAGCGTCTCCGTTCGCGTCGCGCCGCCCAGCGACAGCCGGGCGGTGGTCTTGACAGCGCGATCCGACTGCACCGTCCACGTCAACGTCGCCGGCACGCCGAACTCGATTTGCTCCGGTAACGTTCCGGCTTCAAGGACACGCACCCGCGCCAGCGTCAACTCCGGTTTCAAGTCGCGCGCCGGTTCGCCGCCGCGATTGGTGACGCGCGCTTCGAGTCGCACCGGCTTGCCCGCACGCGCCCACGGGTCTTGCAGGCCGAGAAATGTGATGTCGAGGTCAGGCGGGCCTTGAGGCTCCGGGCCAACCGTTGCCGTCGCGCCCGCAGGCAACTCCAGCATGAGAATCTCGCCGCACCAATGTTTGTTCGCGGCCACGTCAACGTTGTACGTGTGCATCCGGCCGTCGGCGCGAATGGGGAAACTCACGCGGTGCAGCCCGTTCACGGCGCGGCTGGCAAACGAGAGCACCGCCGCGTCGCCGGTCTTCGCGGCCATCCGCACGCAGACAACGCCGCCATCGTCAGCCTGTAACGACACCTTGCCGGTCGCGGGACGTTCGAGGATGCGCAGCGACTTGATCGCGTAGCGGCCAGCGTGTTGTTCCGGGAAATCGAGCCGGAGACGGACGAGTTTGCCCTCGGCCTGCCAGTACGGTTCGAGCCGGTACGTTTGCCAGTTGCCGGCGACAACGTTGAAGTGCGTCTCCTTGCCGGGCGAGAAACCGCCATGCGTGGTTTGCGTTGTGCCCGTCCAAAAAACCGTGCCGCGCCCGTCAACGTCGCTTTTCATCACCAGTTCGACAGACTGCCACGGCGTGGCGGGGAACGCGTCGAACGGCGGACTGATCAACATTGAGTCGCCGGTTTGCGTTTCACACTGAAGCGCGCCGTCAGCGACGCGCAGATCCTTGAGCTTGCCGGCAGACCAGCGGGCGAGTTCGTCGGGCCGCCACTCGCGGACAACGGTCTGGGCGTTGACGGCTGTCGCCAGCAACAGACAGAGTGCAACTATTTCCTGTAGCCGCGAGCCTGCTCGCGGCTTTGTGATTTCACGTCGCTTCACCCATGCCGCGAGCAGGCTCGCGGCTACAATCACAGCAAACATATCAGACCGCCCACGGGCGCCGGTAGTCGCGGGTCAACCATTCCGCTTTCCCCGATCGTTCACGGAAGGCGAGCCGTCGCGGATCCCATCTCAGCGGTTGACCGTGGTAATAGGTCAGGTTGAGCAAGTGACAACAAATCGCCGAGCGCGCGCCAACCTGTTCGCTGGTGATCGGTTTCTTGCGCGACTTCACACAGTCGAGGAAATCGGACAAGTGGTTCTTGCTCTCGTAAAGTTTGATTTTGGCATTGGCCAAGAATGCGCGCTCCGCCTTCTGCACCTGCGCGGCGCAGGACGTGACCTTCCGGTCCTCGTCGCTGTTCGTGTACGAGGCGATGGTTTCGTCGCCGCGCTTGAAGACGAACTTACCACGGTTCACCCGCACTTCGCCCTCCGAGCCGAAGAAATGCACGCCGAACCCATCCTTGTGCTCCACCGTGATACCGTTGGCATAAACCAGCTTCGCACCTCGCTTCGCCTCCGGCGTCGCGGGTGCTAACGTCTGCACGGGACCGCTCGCGTCCATGCCGAGACCCCACTGCGCGATGTCGAGATGATGCGCGCCCCAGTCGGTGACCATGCCGCCGCCGAACTCCCGGTATTTGCGCCAGTGCGGGAAATGATCGTGCATGCCGCGCGGACTGAGAATTGAGTTGTACGGTCTCCCCGGCGCGGCCCCCAGCCACATGTTCCAATCCAGCCCCGGCTCCATCGGTTCCTCCGGCAAATCGCACGGTACTCCGGGATCGCCAAAGCTGCATTCGACGCGCTGCACTTTGCCAATGGCGCCGTTGCGCACCAGTTCGCAGGCGATTCGAAATTCCTTGCTTGACCGCTGCATCGAACCGGTCTGCAACACGCGCCGATAGCGATCCACGGCGTGCAAAAGCACGACCGACTCGTGGATGTTCTGCGTGAGCGGTTTCTCGCAATAGACATCCTTGCGCGCTTGCAACGCTGCCACGGCAATGTAGGTGTGCCAGTGATCGGGCGTCGCGATGCAGACCGCGTCAATGTCCTTGCGGCCGATGATCTCGCGAAAATCGTTGTAGGCGGCGCAGCCGGCGCTCATGCCGCCTTTCTTGGCATAATAGTCGTCCACCTTTTTCTTGGCATTGTCGCGCCGCGTCGTGTCCACGTCGCACACGGCCAGCACCTTGGTGTCGTTGCCGAGGAAACCGCCCAACAATCCCCGCGACTGCTTGCCCATGCCGATGAATCCCATCGTCAACAGCGAATTGGGTTTGGTCTCCGCCGCCCAGATGTGCGACGGCAGAATAAACGGCGCGATTACCGCGCCCTTGAGGAATGAACGTCGAGATAGTGTCATGATTTTCCTTTCGTATCAAAACGCCTGAAACAATTCCAGCATCTTGTTTTCAGACGGCGGGCAGGATTTGCCGCCAGAGGCAGCGCAACGCCGCTTCGATGTTCGGCCAATCCGCGGCACTCACCCGGCCCAGTGCGCGAACGATAGTCGTCTTCTCAATCGTCGCCAACTTCTCCACGCGCACAACCGACGCCAAGCGGAGACCGGAGTTTTGCCATTGCATGAGCGGCACGTCCAAGGCAGTCCGTTCGCCGTGGCTCGTAACAGGAACGACCAGCAGATCGGCATCGCCACTGTCATAAACGACCATCACCGGGCGTCGTTTCAGTCCCGTCTGGTTGCTGAAGACAAGCGACACGAGCAGAATATCGCCTTGCGAGTATCTTGCCGGCGGCATTCAATCCTCGTCGTAAACGGCGTCGGCAGGCCCGTACTGCCGGCTGAGCTGTTGCCCAGAGAAACGCGTCCACTCGGTTTGATCGTCGGTCCCCACGCGGCGCGCAAGCAGGTAATCCACATAATGCAGCGCTTCGGTCTGCAACGGTTCCGGCAGCGACTTCGCCTTTTCGTAGATCAACTCAACGGTGCTCATGTCTGCACTATATTCGTTCCCCACCGAGATGTAAACGCCTGGTTGTGCCCCATCAGAACGCCTGAAGCAATTCCAGCATCTTGCGGTCGAGTTTGTGGCCTTGGAAATCTTCGTAGGCGACATCTTTGCGGTTGCTGTCGAGAATGCCGAAACTGCCGCGGAAATTCCACAGCGCCCAGCCGAACCCGGCCATCTTCCAGTTGGTGAGACAATCGCGCATCCAGCGCAGCGTCACGTCGTGCGGCGTGTGACTGAACGCGCCCCACTCGCCGACCATCACGCCGACGCCTTGTTCTTTGAGTTTCTTCCACGGCTCGATCATCTTGTCCCAGAGCCATTGGCGGTCTTCCATCTGGTCCGTCTGGAACGGACCGGTGGCGTTGTCGGGTCTGTAACGAATCGGGACCGGCACCTTGCCGTATTCCGTAGTCAGCCCCAACACATCCTCGCGTCCGCCTGCTTGCTGAAAACCGATCTCGCTGACCTGCATCCAATCGCCGCCACTCAATCGGAGTCGGACTTCTTTCGCACCGGCGGGAATTGTGGCGGAGTAGTCGCGGTCGTAGAGGTTCTGGTAGATCTTCCACTGTTCCTTGTAGATCGCCTTCTTCCATTCACCGGCGCCGGGACCGCAGACGAATTCCTTGGTGAACACCGGCTGCCCGTCGGCCTCAACGACAAGCGTCGCGCGACTCGACACGCTCATCACGTGCAATCGCAGTTCCCCGGCTTTCGGGAATGGGCCGGTGATGACAATCGGTTGGTGCAACTCGTTCTTGGCGGGACCGTGCAACACCCCAAACGCCATCGGACGCGGCCACGCCGGCAACGGGAACCCTTCGCTGTTGACCCAACTGGCTTTGTAGTGCGTCAAGTGTCCCGGCGCGTAGCCGCGCGTCGCTTGTGCGATCTTGAGGTCAACGAGTTCAGCCACAGGTTTCTGACCCCACTCGATGCCGTCGGCCACAACCAATCGCTGCGGGTCCTCAGCGCGGATCGCCGCGACCATCTTGCCGGCGACTTCGCGATAGACGGCCGTCTCGATCCTCGACGGCTCGTTGAACAAGTTGAACGCCACCCGCGAGTTCGGAATCCCTTTGTACCGGCGCGCAAACGTCCCCCAGTGCCGGGCGCAGATGTCCTGAATGCCGGCGTCCGTCCACAAGTCGCGCGACTCCGCCGGTTTGGCGACGGTGTAGCCGGGAGCGCGATGAAAGTTAAGCCAGACGTGGACGCCATACTTGCCGCCCCACTCGATGGCTTGGTCAATCTCCTTCATCGTCTGCTCGTTGAACTCCGCTTCCGGCGTCTTGGCCCAGCAGCGGTAGTCCATCGGCAGCCGCACGAAGTTGAAGCCCCAATCCGTCATCCACTGGAAATCCGATTCGACGAAGGCGGTATTCTTGCCGACGTTGAATTTCTCCAACAGGTTGAACCCGCGCCAGCGCGGCAGTTTCTGCCAGCTTGCCTCCGGCAACCGGCGTCCCGTTTGAGGCGATGCACAACCGGCGACAACGGCGGCAGCACTGACTTTCAGGAAGGTGCGACGATTCATGGTTTCTCCACGGTTTGGTGATCAATGCAGTGAGCATCCAACAAGAGCGCAGTCATTTTGTCTTCGGGTAGCCGACGGATTGGGCGATGATGATTTTCTGGTCGGGCTTCAGGCGCAACACCTCGCGCAGCCCGGTCTGGTCCGTCTCGTGCACGACGGTTGCCAGTCCGGCGGACGCGCAGAACAAATAGAAGTTCTGGCTGATGTACCCGGCGTCAATCGTCGCGAGCCGGTCTTTCTCTTCGGGCTTCGGTTTGACCATCCGCGCAAAATCGGCTACGAGAATCAACGCGACCGGCGCGACCTTCACGTAGTCCTGTTTGCCCGTGCGCTCGCGGATGTCCTCCGATGAGACTGTGATCAACTGGTTGGTCTTCGCATCGTAAACATACACGCCGTTGGCGGTGGCGACATAAATGTCAATCTCCTGCTGGTTCATGGCTGACGGCGCGGTGCGGTGGGCGTTCTCGGTGCGGTTGATCCCAAACCCGGCCCAGAGCAGGTCGGAGAGAACTTGCGGCGGCAACGGTTTCGGGTCGAACTCACGCGCGCTTTTCCGTTCCTTCAACGCCTGCATCAACGGCATCCCGCCGGCCGTGTTCGGCGGCGGCAAGGCGACGGGCGGTTCGGCAAGCGACACTGAGCCGACCAGAGCCAGCGCCGCCAAGATCAATCGGGTGTTCATCGCGCCATCTATACCAAGCTTGCGCCTTGTATTGCAACGGCGACCGATTACAATTTGTGTCGTCATGCACCTTGTTTATTCGCCCCGTTGTCTGGAATACGCCGCGCCGGGTCATCCGGAAAGTCCCGACCGGCTGCGCTGGATTCTCGCCGCGTTGCCGAAAGACCAGCATACGTGGCTGACGCCGGAACCATGCGCCGAAGAGGACATCCTGCGCGTTCACACCGCTGAGATGCTGAACCGGGTTCGCACCGGAGCGTTTTATGACGGCGACACGCCGTCGTTTCCGAACATCTACGAACTGGCCCGCCTTTCCGCCGGCGCGGCCATCCTCGCGTCCGAACAAGCCATCGCAGGACGAAAGGCGTTCGCGCTGGTGCGGCCACCGGGACATCACGCCACGCGCGACCGCGTGATGGGGTTCTGTTACTTCAACAACATCGCCATCGCTGTCGCCCGCCTGACGCAACGCACGGCGATCCTCGACTTCGATTGCCACCACGGCAACGGCACCGAAGACATCTTCTATCGCGACAAGCGAGTGCTCTACGTCTCGCTGCACCAATTCCCGTGTTACCCCGGCACTGGTGCGTTCTCGCAGGCCAACTGCCGCAACTATCCGCTGCCGCCCGGCACCGAACCATCCGCGTATCTTGCGGCGCTGGACAAGTCGCTCGATGAAATCCGCGCCTTCAAGCCCGAACTGCTGGCGCTCTCAGCAGGCTTCGACTCCTACAAGGGCGACCCAATCACCTCGATGGGCTTGGAGATCGAGACGTTCGGTGAGATCGGGCGTCGCATTGCCGCACTGAAGGTACCGGCATTCGCCACGCTCGAAGGCGGTTACGCGCCGGAACTAGGCAAGTGCGTGGCGGCGTTTGTGGACGGCTGGGAATCAGTACGGTGATCCGCTGCCGGATGGACTGGCAACGGCTGACGCTTCAAGCTTCTCGTACTCCTTGCGCACGGCGACGGGAACCGTTTCTGTCCTCACGACGTTCACACCGCGAGCGCCTTCCACGGGACATTTGTTCACGCAGATACCGCAGCCGATGCACAATTTCATTACCGTGAACGGTTGTTTCACGACGACCTTCTCACCCGTGGCTTTCTTGATGGTCTTGACTTCAGTGAACTGAATCGCCTTCTCCGGCAGCGGGCAATGTTCCTCGCACGTGATGCACGACTCACCTTTCGCATACGGCAGGCAAATGTTCTTGTCGAACACCGCCTGTCCCATCACAAACTTCCGCTTCTCGGCCACGGGCAGCCGGCGGATCGCGCCGGTCGGGCAGGCCTGGCCGCAGAGCGTGCAGTTGAATTCGCAGTAACCCATCTGCGGCACCAGCCGCGGCGTGAAAGCTCCTGACAAGCCGGCCTCGAACATCACCGGCTGCAGCGCATTCGTCACGCAGACCTTCATGCACTCCGCGCAACGCACACAGGCATCGAGAAATTCCTGTTCCGGTTTTGCCCCGGGCGGACGGATCATGTCCGACGGCAACCGTTGCGCGACACCGGTAGCCCGCGCTACCACCGGCACCGCCACGCCGGTCGCCAGCGACGCCAGGAACAACCGCCGCGACGGTTCAAACGGCGCCGGCGCCGGCATCTTGGGCTTGAAGCGGAACCGCAGACGGGACACGTTGCAGCCTTCGATGCAATCCATGCAGAGGTTGCACGACTCCATCAACAGGCGACCTTCCGGATTGAACGCGCCCATCCGGCAGGATTCCTCGCAACTCACTTCGATCTTGCACTTATCGCACACGCGCATCGGCACGCGATGCAACAACGAGAACCGCCCGATCAACCCCAACAGCGCGCCGCTGGGGCACAGGTTCCGACACCAGAACCGGCGCTCGAACAGTTCGAGCGCAAACACAGCCGCGAGAATCGCCAGCGAGACCCACGCCCACATGAACTTGGCCTGCGAGAACGCCAACACGTGCGCCTTCAACCACGCGTAGATTGGTTCGCTGATGTTCGTGACCGACTCCGGCGCGTGGCGCAACAGCCACGTGGACGGCGTCGTCACGGTCCACGTCAGCGCCGGGTCCACTGCCAGTGTGAGGCCGCGCACGAGAATCGAAAACGGATTGAGCCAGCCGATCAATGGCATATTGACCACCGCGCTGACCAGCACGACGACGAGCAGAAAGAACTTCACGACACGCCAGCGCGGGTTTGGCGGTGTGTGGCGTTTCGGGAACACCCGGCGCACGATGTCGAGCATCGTTCCGAGCGGACAAACCCAGCCGCAGAAAAACCGGCCGAGCAACAACGTCAGGATCACCGTCACCAGCGCCGGCCACACCAGCCAAATGAGTTCTTTGCCGGCAAACATCGCCGACAACGCCACGAGCGGATCGAGACGAAACAGCGCGTTGACAGGGGCATTCAGTTCCGGCGCGCCCGATGTTTCCGTGCGACGAAACAGCCAGAGAAATACCGCCAGCAACAGAAGCTGCGTGGCGCGACGCAGCCACGTCCACGGAATTCCAAACAAACGGGACTTCACGTGGCAGCGATCAAACCTTGACGATCTTGACTTTGTTGAGGTCCATCTGGCCGAGGCCCATCGCGGCGCCCAAGCGGGTGGATTCAATCTCGTCCGGCTTCATGTCGAACAGCGTCGTGCTGTAAGCATCGGTGGCAACCGTGTCGGTGGACGCAACAACCGTGTTCAGTTCCTTGACGTCTTCCATTTTGCCGCCGCTGGGGCCGTTGCGCAGCAGGATGCGCGTCGCGTCAATCACCGTGACCGTGGACGGGCGAACAAGGTTGAGGTCAACAACACTCTGGGCGAGCGTTTTGTGGAGTTCACCGCGTTTGCCGCCGACGACGCCAAACACGTTCTTCAGGCCAAGCGTCAGCCCCGCGAGACGATGGTGCTTGGCAACAGGGATATTGATGTAGCAATCCGCTTCGAGCGCGTCCTTGTAGAAATCCCATTCGGTCGTGGCCTTACCCTTCGCGATCTTCACGGGGACGAACTTCCGATCATCCACGAACGTGCAGCTCACACGCGGGTCCTTGATGGACTCGACAATCTTCTGGATGCCGCTGGTAACGTAGGTCAGTTGTTCCTTGTTGCAGGTGCGGTCGAACACCATCACCTTGCCCGCGCCGGCGGCGAGACAAAGCTTGACCATCGCCTTCACCAGCAACGGGTGCGTGTTGGCGGCTTGTTCAGGCGTGCGGTCCCAGCCGATGTTCGGCTTCACGACGACCTTCGCGCCTTTCTTGATGAACGGCGCAAGCCCACCGAGCGGTTCCATCACCTTCGCGACCAGAGCCTCGTAATCAGTCCCCTTCCCCACAACCAGCGTTGGCGACGAAGCCGCAGCAGCTTCCGCGCGCGACGCGAACCGGAAGATCGGTGCGGCGATTGCTGCACCCGCCGACCAGACCGCAACATCGCGAATAAACCGGCGGCGATTCATAAAAGGACAGGACTGATTACTCATGACAAGCTCCTTTGTTGATTGTGGCGCATTCTATACCATGACTATTACTCTGTGGCAATTTTAGACGTTTACCCGCGTCAACTGCTTCAACTCACCAGCGAGAAAATGTCGGACATTCGCGAGGGACATCTCCGCCATCCGACGGTTGGCCTCCCGCGTATTCGAACCGATGTGCGGCGTCAACACCACGTTGTCCAGTGTCCGCAGGTCTTTGCCGGGCGCGACGGGTTGATACGGCTCGATCTCGAACACGTCCAGCGCCGCGCCGGCGAAACGACGCGCCGCGAGTGCATCGTAGAGTGCCGCCTCGTCGAGCACCGCGCCGCGCGCGGTGTTGACGAGAAACGCAGTCGGCTTCATCCACGACAGCCGGGTGGCATTGATGAAATGGCGCGTCTCGGGAATTGACGGCAGATGAACGCTGATCACGTCAGATTCGCGGAATAGTTCCTCGGCGCTGACGAAGCCGGGACCGACATCGCAGGCGAGCACTTTCATTCCGAGACCGAGCTCCGCAATTTGCGCAACCCGCCGACCGATCTTGCCAAAACCGAGCACGCCCAGCACTTTGCCCGACAGTTCCACTCCCACGTCACCGGCAAACTTGCCGCCGCGCATCCGCGCCTCCGACTTGCTGACGCGCCGCGCAAGGCAGCCCATCAACCAAATCGCGTGCTCGGCAACGCTCGCATCGAGTGCGCCGGGAGTATTGGTGACGATGATGTTGTGCTGCCGCGCCAGCGCCTTGTTGATGCTGTCGTGGCCGACGCCGAACCGGGCGATCAGTCCACCGGCGACCGCCTCGTAGAGCGGTCCGCGATATGGCGCGACGCCGACAATCACAACGCGCGCGCCACGCGCCTTGACCGCGTCGGCCAACGCCTGTTCCTCCGCCGGCGCTGGCTCACAGCCGGCGGCGACGAACAACTCTTCAGCCTTCCGAAACTCAAGCTCGCTCACCAACACAGGCTCGCTCATCGCACCCCCTTCAGCATGGCCCGGCAGCCTTCGCGCACAAACAACGTGTCAATGCCGCACGCGATAAAGCGGAAGCCCTGCCGAATCCGCCGCTGCACCTCGTCAGCGTCCACCGGCACCACGTGGATGCCGGGCGGGATGTTGCGCCGCTGGCAGGCGTCGAGGATCGCCTGTTGGGCCGCGAGCACATCAGGATGCTGCAACTGTCCAGCCAAGCCCATCGAAGCCGACAGGTCGTACGGCCCGATCAGCACGGCGTCCACACCGGGGGTGGCCAGAATGGCGTCAGCGTTCTTGACCGCGGCGATGTGCTCCAACATCACCACGACCACCACATCACGGTTGTGGTGTTGGAAATACTCAGTGAAGCGCGCACCGAAGCCCGACGCCCGGCACAACGATGCACCACGAATGCCATCCGGCGGAAACTTTGCCATCGCGACGCTCTGCGCCGCTTCGGCGGGCGTGTTGACCGAAGGCACAATAATACCGGCCGCTCCGGCATCGAGCACCTGTTTGGCAAGGACCGGGTCGCACGCGGGCAGACGCGCGATGATGTCGCAGCCCGTGCCTTTGGCTGCCAGCGCGATGTGGTAGAAGCCATCGACACTGGTCGGCGTATGTTCCATGTCAACGCCGAGGAAATCAAAGCCCTCCCCCGCCATGATTTCGGCGACGGCGGGATTGCCGGTCATGATCCAGCCGCCGAGTACTGGTTGTCCCTTGTGCAGTTTGTCCTTGGTTGTGCTCATGGCGACAGTTGTTTCATTCTGCGGGAAAGTAGTCAAGCCGGATGACGGAGAGAAGGTTGACAGAATAGAGGGAGCAGGGTTTAGTGCCGGGCGATGAACACCAACAGCACGGTTCGTGAACAGGACCGCGTCCTTGTGGAGGACGCCTTGAAGCACCTCTACAACTGCGCGGAACACGGCCAGCCGCTTTGCGCGGAGGGACTGGCGGCAAACGAGGAGATTTCGCTCGCGGAGGCAAAACGAATCCTGTCGGCACTGGAACAGGCGGGACTGGCTTCTGAATGTCGCCTGACCGAAACAGGGCGCGCGTATGCGTTGCAGGTGATCCGGGCGCACCGGCTGTACGAAACGTACCTTGCGCTGGAAACCGGTTACGACGAGCGTCGCTGGCATCCGCAGGCGCACGACAAGGAACACCGGCTGAGCGCGGAAGAAGTCAATGAACTGGCGGTGCGATTGGGCCATCCGCGGTTTGATCCGCATGGCGACCCGATTCCGACCGCCGATGGGCACATGCCGGAGGTGGCCGGGAAACCGTTGTCGGACTGGCCGCCAGGACAAGCGGCGCGGATCATCCACATTGAGGACGAACCGGAGGCTGTGTATGCGCAGTTGGCGGCGTTGGGTTTCGTGCCGGGATTGATTGTGCGAGTGCTCTCGGCAACGCCGCAACGATTGATGGTCGAGGCGGAGGGGCAACAACACGTGCTGGCTCCGATGGTCGCTGCCAATCTCACCGTGACGGACGCCCCGGCGGGAGCGGTCACCGGAAAAGTGTCGCCGCTCAGCGCGCAACCGACGGGACAATGCTGCCGCGTGGCGCAGTTGTCGCCGCGCTGTCGCGGCGCGGAGCGTCGCCGGTTGATGGATTTGGGGTTCGTGCCGGGAACGGTGGTGGAGGTCGAGTTGCGCGGGCCGATGGGCGACCCGACGGGCTATCGCGTGCGCGAGACCCTGGTGGCGTTGCGCCGTGAACAGGCGGAATGGGTGCTGGTGGAGACGGCATGAGCACTGCGTGCGGCACTTGCAAGGAATGCGCACCGGGAAACGGGTTGCGCAAACTGGGACTCGACGTTGACAAGGCTGATTTTGTCGTGGCGCTCGCCGGGAACCCGAATGTCGGCAAGAGCACGGTGTTCAATGCGCTGACAGGGCTGCGCCAGCACACGGGCAACTGGCCGGGAAAAACGGTGGTGCGGGCGGAGGGAGCGTTCCAGACGGAAGGCCGGGACTTCAAGCTGGTGGATTTGCCGGGGACGTATTCGTTGTTGGCGCGCTCGGCGGACGAGGAGGTGGCGCGCGATTTCATCCTGTTCGCAAAACCGGATGTGACATTGGTGGTGGTGGACGCGACGCGGCTGGAGCGGAACTTGAATCTCGTCTTGCAGGTCTTGGAGATCACCGACCGTGTGGTGTTGTGCATCAACCTGATGGACGAAGCGCGCCGGCACGGGATCACGGTGGATGTCGAGGGACTCGCGCGCGATCTCGGCGTGCCGGTGGTGGCGACGGCGGCGCGCCAGCGGGAGGGACTAGCGGAATTGGTGGCAACAGTGGCGTCGGTGGCGATGGGACGAACCGAATGTCGTCCTTATCGTTCGCGCGATGCCAGCGGTGAAGCGCACGAGGCATTGCGGGAAATGACATCGGTTGTGACGGCGGCATTGCCGTCGTTGCCGAACGCGCGGTGGGTGGCATTGCGATTGTTGGACGGCGATGACCACGTGATTCGGGCAATTCGCGCCGGCGAATTCGGGGAGACCTCGGCGGATGGGTTGCTGGCGAAGGCGGAGGAACTGCGGTGGAAGGTCGGGCAGGAGTTTCACGACAAAATTGTCGAAACCACGTATGCGGATGCCGGGCGGATTGCGAGGCGGTCGCTCGCCTACCCCGACGCTTCGTCGCGGTTCCAATGGGAGCGCCGGTTGGACAAGCTCGTCACAAGCCGCATCTGGGGATTCCCGCTGATGGGCTTGTTGTTTGCTGCGGTTTTCTGGATCACGATTACGGGCGCCAATGTGCCTTCGGGATGGCTCTACGACCTGTTCATTGGCTGGCTGTATCCGCTATTACAGACAGCCGGTCAGAACGTCGGGTTGCCGTGGTGGTTGAACGGATTGCTCGTGGACGGAATCTACCTGGCGACGGCGTGGGTGGTGGCGGTGATGTTGCCGCCGATGGCGATTTTCTTTCCGATTTTCACGTTGCTGGAGGACCTCGGCTACCTTCCGCGTGTGGCGTTCAACCTCGACACGCTTTTCAAGCGGGCGGGCGCGCACGGCAAACAGGCGTTGAGCATGATGATGGGCTACGGCTGCAACGCGGCGGGCGTCGTGGCGACGCGAATCATTGACAGCCCGCGCGAGCGGCTGATTGCGATCATCACGAACAACTTCGCCCTCTGCAACGGGCGATGGCCGACGCAAATCCTGATCGCATCGCTGTTCATTGGCGTTCTTGCCCCGCCCGCGCTGGCGGGCGTCGTCTCGGCAATGGCGGTCGTCGGTGTGACCTTGCTGGGCGTTGTGTTCATGTTCGGCGTGTCGTGGGTGCTGTCGAGGACGGTGTTGCGCGGCGAAGTCTCGACGTTCAGCCTCGAACTGCCGCCGTACCGGCCGCCGCGCGTCTTGCAGACGATTTACACGTCGCTGATTGACCGCACGCTGGTGGTATTGTGGCGCGCCGTGGTCTTCGCTGCGCCGGCGGGATGCGTGATCTGGCTGGTCAGCAACGTCCGCGTGGACAACCTGACACTGGCGGAACACGCGGTGGAGTGGCTCGGACCACTGGGGTGGTTGATGGGATTGAACGGCGTCATTCTGCTGGCGTACATCATCGCCATTCCGGCCAATGAAATCGTGATTCCCACCGTGCTGATGCTGACCGTGCTGACCAGCGGCATCAGCGGCGTCGGCGCGGGAGCGGGCGTCATGTTTGAGGCGGAAGACGCAAGCACCAAGGTGGTGCTCACGCAAGGCGGCTGGACGTTGCTGACGGCGGTGAACCTGATGTTGTTCAGTCTCCTGCACAATCCATGCAGCACAACCATTTACACGATTTACAAGGAAACCCGCAGCGCCAAATGGACAGCACTGGCCGCGTTGCTGCCGGTGGGTTTGGGCATTCTCGTGACCAGCCTCGTGGCATTGGCGGCACGGTGGTTCTTCTGACCGGTTCGTGTAACTGAATCGTCACAGGTCTGGTATTGACAAGATTCAGCCACTTCATATACTGCGCCCGAAATCTTTGGAGTGGAGCGCCGTTCCGAAGTACGAGGAACGGCGGTTTCATCTCAAAGGAGAAGCCAACACAACGAAGTAAGGAGAACAGACGTATGCCCCAGGGCAAAGTAAAATGGTTCGACACGAAAAAGGGATTCGGCTTTATCCAACAGGATAACGGCGCGGATGTCTTTGTGCATTATTCCTCCATCGGCGGGGATGGATTCAAAAACTTGGAGGAAGGCCAAGCGGTGGAGTTTGAACTGCTCGACTCACCCAAAGGCCCCAAAGCCTCCAACGTCGTGCCGAAGTAAACCCAATCCAGACAACACAAACCCCCTGCCGGCCACGCCGGCAGGGGGTTTTCTATTCCAGCTTGAGGGCCGTCACGCCACAAGGTACACTTCCGCCATGAAGACTATTACCGTCGGCAACTTGCACCTGGCCGGGGCGCGTGCGCCGCTGTTTCTTATCGCCGGCCCTTGTCTCATCGAAAGCGAACGCCTCGTTCTTGAGACCGCCGGCCACCTAGCGGCGGTTTGCGACGATTTGCGGGTGCCGTTCATTTTCAAATCGAGTTTCGACAAGGCGAACCGGACTGCCGGCGATAGCTGTCGGGGGCCGGGCCTCCCGCGCGGCCTTGCCATCCTTGCCAAGGTGAAACGGGAGTTCGGCGTGCCCGTCCTGACTGATGTCCATGAACCGTCGCAATGCGCTCCGGCGTCGGAGATCTGCGACGTGCTTCAGATCCCCGCGTTTCTCTGCCGGCAAACCGATTTGATCCAAGCGGCGGCGAAAACGGGCCGATGCGTCAACATCAAGAAGGGACAGTTCCTCGCGCCGTGGGACATGCGCCACGCCATCGCCAAAGCCGTGGCCGCCGGCGCGAAGAGCCTTTTGCTGACCGAGCGTGGCACTTCGTTCGGCTACAGCAACCTCGTCGTGGACATGCGTTCACTGCCGATGATGCGCGAGTTCGGCTGGCCGGTCGTGTTCGACGCGACGCACAGCGTCCAGATGCCCGGCGGCGGCGCATCGGGCAAGGTGACCGGCGGGGATCGTCGCATGGCGCCCGTGCTGGCGCGTGCCGCGGTGGCAGCGGGTTGCGATGGTTTGTTTTTGGAGACGCACCCGCACCCAGACAGGGCAAAAAGTGATGCCGCCAACCAAATCCCACTGGCTCACATCAAGACGCTGCTGCCATGTTTGCAGCAATTGCACGCCATCCGGCAAAAGGCTGCTTGAGGTTGCGAACAAGGAGAAAACTATTTTGGACAAGAAACAATACGACGAACCAACACGGGAGAAGTCAGCAAGCCCGTTCCTGGCGTCGCGGACTGAGAGCGCGGAATCTGGTGATTTCCACCCAATAGCCCTCGGAAGTCTGAAAGCAGCGTTTTTGTTTTCGTGACGGCTGCGCTGGAAGTCTCCTCACTGCGCTGACACGGTGCCACCGGTCTCCCAACGCGACGTACAACACGCCAAACGCTCGCAACCGGCCAGAGAATTCGGCGAAGGAAATCACTGAGGGATCCGCAATCGTCGTTATTCGTTTCCCCTCCTGCTGTGAGTAAAACCGCCCTTGTCCTTCTTGCGCGGTTCCCGGCGAGCGACCCGCCATCACGTCCAATAATCCCGGGAGGCAAACAGAAGCCGCGGCCGCTTTCTGCCATTCCAAATCCCAGGGAGAAACGTCAGGACGTATCGGGATGCTCCCTTTCATGAGGATCGGCCCCGTGTCCAGACGGCTATCCATGAGGTGAAACGTAAAACCCGTTTCCCCTTCCCCGCGATACACAGACCAGGATGTCACATAGACGCCCGATAGCCGGGGAGTGCCCCATCATGATAGTTCACCGAATATTGCAGCGCCTTCAACAGGGGCACATCAAAACGTTGGCCACAAAGAAAGGTCAACGCCATGGTCGGGCGCACATCGTTCTCCAATTGTTCGACAAACGAGGCGGCATTCAGATTGCCCGATGGAGGCGAAAGAATACGAAACCCATCAAGACGGGCTGCGCGCTTAAGATTCAAGGGCATGGCCATCTCAAATTTGCGCAAGTGTTCACGTCCCATGAGCGCCGAGATCCTCCTGCGCAGTTGGTTGAGCAAATGTCGTCGCAGCAAACGATGATACGATTTCGGCCGGGACACACAAACAGCCGCCAGATGGATGTCCGGGCGCGCTTTCACAACCCGCAATGTCTCGCGGGTCAACACTGACGGAACGACACTGCCAAGATCATCCAGAAACAGAATGAGGCGTTGCACGGGATAAATGAAACCTCAAAAACTCGCGCGTTGCAACTGCGACGCGCTCAAGTTGCCCTTGGCCTCCACAACGCCGTCGTAGCCCGGCCCGCAAAGGCCAGCGTGCGCAGGTCGAAGTCGCGATACCAAGTGACCGCCTGCTCCTTCGCTGGCTGGCTGCAAAAGTAACAACGCAGCGTGTGCTCGTCCTTCCGGATGATGCGCGGCACAAAACACATGCCCTTCGGCAGCGTCAGGTTGTCAAAAACCTCCTCCGACTTCGCCATCAGCACGACCTTCTCCACCGCGAGCGTCTTCAGATTCACCACCGTCAACACACAATACTGCGCCGCATCGGCGCCGTGGCCGGGTTGCATGTCGTTGTCGTGTTCGACGACATAAGCGCGGCCGCACACGCACACGAACTCCGCATCGTGCGGCCCCTTCACCTGTGGTGCGTTGACCCGGACTAGCCGCGCCATGACCAGATCGCCGGCTAGCGACGGGTCCCAACCCGACGGCACCAGGGGTTGCGCTTCAGTGGTTCTCACTGCGACCAGGAGTGCGAACAATACGACCGTCCACAAGATATGAGCACCTCCGATAACGCTCCAAAACCGGGACTTTGCTGCAGGCCGCCTCCGCGAGTCGGCGAAATCCCCAACAAAACCGCCGCCTCGCATAGGCGGCCGACAATCTTGCCAATCGAAAATACAGCTACCGGAGGCACCCATATGTTTCACAAGTCTGTTCCTTTTCTGTTTCATCGGCGGGTTGTTCCTGACGTGTATCGCACGCGCGCCAGCCGCAGGCCGTCGGTGCGTTCGCCGGTTGGCGGGTCGAGATAGTGTTGCGTGCCGAAACCAACCAGCAGCAACCCCGGCTCAACTTCCACGACATCCGTGTAGCCAGACCTCGTGGTGGCATCCACACAAGTCACGTCCGTCCACGTGCGCCCGCCATCGGCGCTGAACGCAATCATCGCACCGGGCCGGCCGTAACTCATCACCAGCAACCCATCGCTCAATACAGCGAGACTGGGATAACATCCTTCCAGCCCGGTGCGCTGCGGCTTTGACCACGTCCGTCCTTCGTCGCGGCTGACCGACCACATAATTGGGTTGTCCTGGCACTTGAGATCGGTCGCGTTGCCGGTGCGCATCACGGCCAACCACGAACCGTCCGTCAACCGGCGCATCGAGCCTTCGTTGTAGCCTTCGCTGCCGATCTGTTCGTAGCCGATGGTCGCCAGATAACGCCACGTCCTACCGCCGTCGTTGGATTCGCAGACGTAGCTGCGCGAATACGGACGTCCGCGGCCGTACGGGCACAACGCGTCGTCGCCCTTGAACCAGCCGGCCATGTAGGCGACGAGCGAGCCGTCTTTGCGCTCGATGATGGAGCGCATGAACAGCGGCCCGACGTGCGGCCCATGGCCCATCGCGCCTTTGGCTTCGGGAACGAACATCGTCGCCTCGTCCTTCTCGAACCGCCGGCCATCCTTCGATGTGTGTCGCGTCACCGTGTACCAACCTTCCTTCTCCTTGACCGGCAGGCAGCGATAGACCAGTCCGATCACCGTCCCATCGCGCAGTTGCTCAGCGCCTTCGCCGAAACCGCCGGTGCCCGCTTCCCACGTGCGACCGCCATCGCGGGAAAGTTTCTCGGCGCAAAACAACGTGCCGTCGCGTAGCTTCGCGAACCGTCCGAAATGCGTTCCTGGCCCGAACAAGACCGATGGCTCGACCGTGACGTTCAGCCGGTCGTTTGGCCCGGCCACCTTGATGGCGAAGGGGCGTTGATCCACCACTCGCCCGGAAGTACTCAACGCCTGAAGCATCAGATGATGCGCGCCCGCCGGCCAGCCGCGCGTGTCGAGCGTGAGCGAGGCAACGCCATCCTGGGACGGAATTACGAGGAAGGTTTTCTTCTTCTCGGCGTCGTACGAGAAGCCGGGCAGCACTTCGCTCGGAGCGACGTAGTAAGCATCGGTGATCTTCAGCGTGGCGGCGGCGTTCGGCGCGAACCGCACGGACAGTCTATCCTGAACCGAGAACTCCGTAATGATGCTGCTTTTGGCCGGTGAATTGCCGCCGAGATCCTCGATGGTCACTTGGGTGCCGCGCACCGTCACAACGAAATCGTGACGCGCAGCGACAAACGCCCCCGCGGCCGGTCGGTTGCTGGCGAAGAACGCCAGCGGATAACGGCCATCCTTCCAACCGCGCGTGCTGATCTCGATGGCGAACGCGCTCGCGGCTTTGTCGCGGTCGAGGGAACCGTTGTCGAGCAGATGGTACTTCTTGTTTTCGCCAACGTAACAGTATCCGCTTGAACGGATCGGAAAACCGGGGAGCGCATCTTCCTTCTTGATTTCGTTGGCCGTGCGCAACAGGAAACTGCCCAGCTTGACCTCTTTCGCGACAGCCCGCGCACGCACCGTAAACGATTCTCCGAGTCGTAGCGACATCGGCTCGACGCGAAAGTCCTCCAGCACAATCTGTGCGCCAGTCGCCACCTGAGCAGCCAGAAGCAATGCGAAGAAGTGTTTCATTGTGGCCGAATCATATCGGCGGCCAACGGATTGGGCAACCATCAAACAGTTTGTATTGGAAGCTGGAGACTTGTATAAAGCCACACGCCATGACTGCATTTACTCGTCGCCAGTTCCTTGCTGTTTCAACTGCGGCCTTCTGTGGCATCAAGGCCACGGCAGCAAAGCCGCGACGGATCATTGACTTTCATCTTCACATCAAGCACTACAAACGTGATTTGCCGGCCACCATCGCGCACATTGAAGGACTCGGCTGCGAGAAGGCCGTGCTCCTGCCGTTGGAAGACATCGCCGGCGGCGTGTTTTTGACAACCGATGAAGTGCTCGACGGGTATCGGCAATACCCGCAGCGCGTCATTCCGTTCTGTCAGGTGGACTTGCGGCGTGACGATTTTGAGAAGCGCATCCGCGCCTATGCGAAAGCCGGGTGCCGCGGCTACGGCGAACAGAAACAACAGCTGCCGCTCAACGATCCGCGCATCACGCGAATGCTCGAAACTATCAGCGAGTTCGGCTGGGCGTGCACGTTCCACTTTCAGGACAACAAGAAAGGTTTCAATCAGGGCATCGAGGAACATCTCGAACCGTTGCTGAAACGGTTCCGCCGCGTGACGTTCATCGGCCACGCGCAATCGTGGTGGAGCCACATCAGCGCCGATGTGCCGCCGCCGGATGTCTCCCTCTATCCGAAAGGCCCCGTGAAACCCGGCGGCCTGCTGGATCGTTGGCTCGCCGAGTACGACAACCTCTATGGCGACATGTCCGCCGGCTCCGGTTACAACGCCTTCGAGCGCGACGAAGGGTTCGCCGCCGGTTTCCTGCGACGTCACCGGAAGAAACTGCTTTTCGCCAGCGATTGCCCGTGCCACGACGGCAACGGATTGAATTTCAAAGGCGGCTGCATTGGCCGCAAGATGATCGCGTTGCTCGACCGCATCGCCGACGCCGACACGCTGACCGATATCTACTACAACAACGCAGCACGACTGCTTGGAGGAACTCTATGAACACACTCAATCGCCGCCAATTCCTCGCTGTCTCGACCGTGGCGCTGTTCAGCATCAAATCGCAGGCAACAGCCGCGCCCACCATCAAGGTTCACGAAACCAGGATCATCAGCCACCAGCCGGAGTATTATCACGGTTGGCCGACGGTCTGCCGGCGCAAGAACGGCAACCTGTTGCTCAGCTACTCCGGCGCGCGCGAGGCGCACGTCTGCCCGTTCGGGCGCGTCAAACTCATGGTCTCGCACGACAACGGGGCGACATGGGGCTGGCCACAGGTGTTGCTCGACAGTGCCATTGACGACCGCGACGCCGGTGTGTTGGAAACCGCGAAGGGCACGATCCTTGTGACAACGTTCACTTCGTTGGCGTACGAGAAGGGCTTGTTGGCCGCCCAAAAAAAGAAAACCGGTGAGAAAGGCGCATGGTCGGCGGAGAAATTGAAGGCGTGGCAGGCCGCGCACAACCGGCTCAACGCCGAACAACGCCAGAGCGAACTGGGCCGGTGGATGATCCGCTCCACCGACGGCGGCGTCACGTGGTCGGCGCGCTACGACAGCAACGTCAACAGTCCGCACGGCCCCGTGCAACTGGACGATGGCCGCCTCCTGTACGCCGGCAGGCAACTCTGGAGTGACGGCAGACGCGTGGGCGCCTGTGAATCCACCGACGATGGCAAGACGTGGCGCTGGCTGGGAGAGATTCCCGTGCGGCCCGGCGACGACGCAACGCTTTACCACGAACTTCACGCCGTGGACACCGGCAATGGCCGCATCATCGCCCAAATCCGCAACCACAACAAAGCCAACACCGGCGAAACGCTCCAGACCGAGTCCGATGATGGCGGCAAGACATGGACGCAACCGCATTCCATCGGCGTCTGGGGTTATCCCTCGCATCTGCTGCGCCTGCGCAGCGGCAAGCTCTTGATGACGTACGGCCATCGTCGCGCGCCGATGGGAAACCAAGCCCGGCTCAGTGATAACGGCGGCAAGACATGGTCGGATCCGATGATCATCTCCGGCGATGGCGCGGGCGACCTCGGCTATCCGAGCACCGTCGAACTTGCTGACGGAACGCTGCTCACCGTCTGGTACGAGAAAATGAAGGACCTGCCCCGCGCCGTGTTGCGACAGGCCAAGTGGTCGCTGGAAACCTGAGAAACACTTTTTCTAATTTCTCGGTTGCGAAAACCGATAGAATCACGCACTATTCCCTCCGCGGTGGGAATCCCACGCTCTGTGTGGAGAGATACCGAAGTGGCCAAACGGGGCAGACTGTAAATCTGCTGGCTTATGCCTTCGATGGTTCGAATCCATCTCTCTCCACCATCCTTCGCTCCCGTCCTCCAGCACTCAGT
>Ga0194112_10001267_pt1 | contig 37170 bp, 35 predicted proteins | sample TA2MahC400mmetaG_FD_146191 | JGI IMG/M metagenome (GOLD analysis project Ga0194112, IMG submission 146191) | Freshwater microbial communities from Lake Tanganyika, Tanzania - TA2015016 Mahale Deep Cast 400m | ecosystem: Environmental > Aquatic > Freshwater > Lake | place: Tanzania: Lake... | reverse complement strand
GTGCGGGCATTGGCATCGAGCTTGCGCAGTATGGAGGTTATATGGTTCTTGATGGTCTGTTCGCTGATAAAGAGAGTGTCAGCAATCTGCTTATTGAGGTATCCCTTGGCCATGTAGGAGAGGATTTCAGTCTCTCTAGGTGTTAGAGGGGAAACAAAAGATTCAACACCCTTCCCCCAAGAGAAGTCTTGAAACTGTTGCAGCACTTGAGCGGCTACTTTGGGCTGGGCGAAGAGGGTATCATTTATGGGATGTTCGCCAGAGGCAGCTCTGCGGATTGTGGTCACCAGCTCTTCTGACGAGACATCACGTTTTAGGTAACCAGCCACTCGAGATTTAATTGCCTGAAAGAGCTCGTCATCGTTGGGTTTGGGGGAGAGGAGTATCACTGCCACGCTGGGTAGTTGCTGCTTTACGGCTTTAGCCAGGTCTGAGCCGTCGCCGCTAGATAGATTGATATCTAAGAGTATGACATCGGGAAACAGATTGTTTATGGCTGACATAAGCTCGTCGCCAGTGCCAACTTCGCCACAGATATCAATATCTCCAATCTGATTGAGGGAGGAACGTATCCCCTGGCGAAATATTGGCTGCTGGTCAGCTATGAGTATCCTTGTTTTCTGGCGTCCTTCGGCCACAAGTTGTTCTCTGTAATCGTTTTGAATTCAGTGTAGCAAGCCGATAATTCAATGTCAATTCGCCGCAGCAGGTGGGGGGAAAATCCAAACAAAATCAAAAAGTAAAGGTCAAAAATCAAAATGACAGGTGAGAATGTAAAAATTCGCCCTTTTGATTTTTGCATTGTCTTGGTGCTTGAGATTTAGGATTTATCCATTAGTGGCGCACTACATTGGTGGCATTACTACCCGACGGGCTACAGTGTTGCTGAACATTCCCGAATACAGACTTGACGCGACGGCGGTTAATTTCATAGAATGATGTCCGGCTTTTGATGATGATTCTGAAGGCAAGGAGTTTTTCATAATGGAACTAGTTGACGAGATGCTACGTGGAGATGTGTTGTCTCTGGCAAGGTTGATTACCACGGTGGAGCGAGATGGAGCTGATGTGCCGCGGATAATGAAGGCGATTTATCCTCATTTGGGCAAGGCTTACTGTGTAGGTATAACCGGGCCGCCGGGTGCCGGTAAGAGCACTGTGGTTGACCGATTGACGGCGGTGATAAGGCAGCAAGGTTTGACGGTAGGCATAATCGCTGCCGACCCCACCAGCCCATTTACTGGTGGTGCGGTGTTGGGGGACAGGATAAGGATGCAGCAGCATTATCTTGATGAAGGAGTTTTCATTCGGAGCATGGCAACGCGTGGTAGCCATGGCGGTTTGCCGCGGACTACCGGTGGTGTAATTAAACTGCTGAATGCCTTCGGTAAAGACTTCATCCTGGTGGAGACGGTGGGGGTGGGGCAGACTGAACTTGATATCATGGAGAATGTAGATACCACGGTGGTCGTCCTGGTTCCTGAAGCAGGTGATACCATTCAGACGATGAAGGCAGGCTTGTTTGAGATTGCTGACATTTTTGTGGTCAATAAGGCTGACCGCCCCGGGGCTGATAATCTGGTCACAGAACTACAGATGATGGTGCATCTTCGTTGTGAAGAGAGTTGGTGGCAGGTGCCGGTGATGGCTACTGAAGCTATCAACAATGTCGGCATTGAGGAGCTTTGCGGCCAGATTGAAAAGCATCGCCAGACATTAGAAGAAACGGGCAGGTTGACACAGCGGCGTCAGGAGCAGCGACGGCGTGAATTCATGGAGACTGTGGAGCGTAGAGTTACCGATGAGCTGTTTAGGCTGATTAAGCATGACGAGGAACTGGGCCAACATATGGCAATGGTGGAGGCTGGTGAGATTGACCCCTATTCGGCGGCTGATGAAGTCCTCCGACCGGGGACTTTGATGGCTAGCTGGTCACGGCAACTGGCTAAAAGGCGGCCCACAAGTTAGGGCGGGGTAGAAATGGCAAAAGAGAGGCGTAGGGACAGGTCTTTAGACCTGTCCGAGGCTGGTGGAGCGGACAGACCTGAAGGTCTGTCCCTACAAAAACATCACGAGAAAACCGCAAAATTTACGATTACACACAGCCCTCGTAAGTATGACGTTATTATCGTCGGTGGAGGTCCGGCGGGCATCTTTGCTGCTCTGGAGCTTTGCCAGGCAAATAATGCCAAGGTCCTGCTTCTGGAGAAAGGGAAGGATATTGACGCCCGCAAGTGTCCTCTTCAGGAAACAGGCAGGGGCTGTGTGTCTTGCTCGCCGTGCCATCTGGTCAGTGGTCTGGGTGGTGCTGGAGCTTTCAGCGATGGCAAGTTGACCTTGTCTCCGGAGGTAGGTGGTCGGCTGGGTGACTTATTGGGAAGCGACCAGATGCGGGAGCTTATTGATTATGTGGACAGTCTCTACCTTAAATTTGGTGCCACAGATAGAATTTATGGCATTGGTGAGGAGGTAGAGGGGCTGAGGCGGCGGGCGACTCTGGCAGAACTCAAGCTGGTTCCAGTGAAGCTGCGCCATATTGGTACGGAGCGGTCACGCCAGGTGCTTAAAGCCATGCGGGACTTTATTGTTCGTGGGGTTGAAGTGAAGTTGGGGGAGATGGCGGCATCTATCGTGGTGGACAATGGAGTGGTGATGGGGGTGGAAACGGACGGAGGCGAGCGACTGGAGTGCCGTTATTTAATTCTGGCACCAGGTAGGGAAGGTGCAGATTGGCTGACGAAAGAGGCAGGGCGACTCAAACTCGGCTTGAAGTCCAATCCGATTGATGTTGGTGTTAGAGTAGAGGTGCCGGCACCGGTGCTTGAAGAGTTGACTTCGGTGTTATATGAATCAAAGCTCGAATTTTTCTCCAAGAGCTTTGGTGACCGAATAAGAACGTTCTGCATGTGCCCTGGCGGTGAGGTAATGATGGAAGCTACTGGTGGGGCTGACCCGGTGGTAACGGTCAACGGCAACAGCTATGCGGAGCGCAAAACAGGGAACACCAATTTCGCTATTCTGGTGAGCACCACCTTTACCGAGCCGTTTCGTGAACCTATTGCTTACGGGAAATACCTAGCGAGGCTGGCTAACCTGCTCAGCGGTGGAGTACTGGTGCAGCGTTTCGGCGACCTGATGGAGGGTCGCCGCTCGACCCCGGAGCGTATGCGGCACAGCATTGTTGAGCCTACTTTAAAGGTAGCGACACCGGGAGACCTGAGTTTTGCCCTTCCCTTTCGACATCTCAAAGGCATAGTGGAGATGCTTCAAGCGATGGATAAACTGGCTCCTGGGGTGGCATCTCGGCATACTTTGCTCTATGGTGTTGAAGTTAAATTCTATTCCAGCCAGCTAGAACTGAGCCCATGCTTGGAGACAGAAATCGGCAATATGTTCGCTGCTGGTGACGGCGCTGGTGTCAGTCGAGGATTGGTTCAGGCTTCGGCTTGCGGTGTGGTTGTTGCCCGGGAGATACTGAGGAGGCTGGGTAAGTAAACAGTCCGTCATTGCGAGCGGAGCGAAGCAATCTCACCTCACTGTCACACCTCCGAGATTGCCACGTCCCCCGATGTATCGGGGGACTCGCAATGACACTCAATATCATTCTGAGCCAAAGCGAAGAAACTCACATGTTTTTTGGCATCGATTTAACTTCCACCGAGGCTAATCCGAGTGCCTGCCTTTGCTTGAATGCCAAGCTTCAAATTGTTTTTTACGGCTTGCTAGGTGCTGACACGGAAATCGCTGCAGCTATAAGCCTCAATTCACCCCAGGTGGTAGCCATTGATGCCCCGCTGAGCCTGCCTTTGGGATTGTGTTGCCTGGAAGAGAGCTGTGGCTGCCAGTCGAGAAATTCGTGGCACGGGCGATTGTGTGAGCAGGAGCTGGCATGCAGAGCAGCCCCGTGTTACTTTACCACCAAGAAGTCAATTATTAGGCGGATGGTCTATCGAGGCATGGCACTCAAGGATAAGGTTGCCCAGCAAGGTTGTAAGGTCATTGAGGTTTATCCTTATGCCAGCAAGGTACGCTTATTTGGCAAGCCTATTCCACGTAAGAATATGGCTAAAGGGCGGTTTTGGCTCAGGGAAAAGCTAAGTGCCCTGTTGAAAAATCGGCAGCCTTTCTTGGAACAATGGAATCATGACCTCTGTGATGCAGCTATTGCAGCCTATACTGGCTTTCTTTATGCCCACGGCAAAACTGAGGCCCTGGGCGATGTTCAAGAAGGTTTAATTTATATCCCTACAAATAGCTGCGGTCGTAAAGAAGACGGTTAATCAATATAGTTCTCACATTGGTAGCTGTCTTAAGGTCGGCGCTGAGGCCAGCGGTAAGACGACGTATCATTATGGCGATGAGCAGTGCCAGGAAAGCCAGAGTCATATCCAGTGGCTGTCCCAGGCACCAAGAGCCTAGCGGTGCGGCGGCAAAGCCGATAGCGAAACCCAGAGGCATACTGTTGCTTGCCGGACCGCCGAACTTGAAGCGTTCGCTGAACGTTTGACCGGAAGCCATAAATCGGGGGACTGTCCTGATGCCGATGCCTATGAGTATAGGGATAGCGAATATGATGAAGACCAAGTAGGCGAGAGGGGATTCGGTTGCGGTGCTCTCCATAGTTAGGGCGATAATCATACCTATGCCGGTGGTATTGCCTTTTTCACCGTCGAACTTTCGGAATACGGGCCACATCTGGCCGACGACTGCGGCAACTCCAGATGCAGCGATGACAGCCAGGTGAAGGTGAAAGGCGAAGCCAACGACAATAGGTATAACTCCTTTCAGCATGTCAACCAGTACTCCAGACAAACCCTCGAGGCGGCCTACTTTGCGCCACAGTGCCATGTGCAAATCGTCTTCCTGGGATAGGTCTACGCCTCGAGCCCGACCCAGCAGGAGCATGTACGGCAGCGAGCCAAGAAGATAAGCACCTATCACTAAAGCGATGTCAGCTAACAGCATCTAATCCTCCTATAGTCTATAAAGTTTATCAAGGAAATTAAAATTTGGAAACCCCCCCTTGATTTTGTCATTACGAGTCCCCCGATATATCCCGATGCAATCGGGACATGACGCCCCCACTATTAAATACCAAATCCAAATTTTCAAACCACAAACAATCTCGAAATCCCCATTGTCATCTGAGCCTCTTTCTCCTGTCATCTTGAGCCCCGATGAATCGGGGCGAAGGTTCTCACCTTCTGCTTTAGGACATCAGTCAGATTCTTCCCCTTCCTGATGGTTATTGACTAATTATCATGTCACATAACAGCATAAGGGGTAGCCTAGAGCATCCGCTCCAATCTACCCGAGGCAAAATGTTTTTTGCCTTTGCCGGATGGCAAAATATTTTGTCAATGACCATAAGGAAGATGCCATTTATGAATGATTTATTCCCTAATGTAGTGCGACCCTTTAGGGTCGCCTTTCTCAAGCGAGGCTATCCCGCAAAGCGGGACGCACTACATTAATAAACACTCTCATAAAGAAGGGTCAGAATGACATTTTTGTTTCGTGTTTTGGTCATTAGAGCTTAGAGCCTGGGATTTGGTGCTTGGATTTTATACGTGGGGTTGCCGTGCTTTCGACTCGCAATGACACGGGGATTAGTCATGAGGGCAAGAAGGCAATGCCTATGGAGCCGGGTCCTAAATGGACAGCAACCACTGCGGTGACCTCGGTAATATAGGTTTCGTTGCAGTTGAATTCACTGCGCAGACAACGCTCCAGTTCTTTAGCTTCAGTTTCGAGGTCACTATGAACGACAATGGCGCTCAGTTTGTTCAGTCCTACCGTTTGTTTCATAGTCTTAATCAATCGGTCGATACCCTGAGGACGGCTTCTCACCATACCCAAAAAGTGGGCATGGCCCATTCGGTTTGTTGCCACTGGTTTTAACTTAAGTAGAGAGGTTGCCCAGGCACCTACTTTGGGAGCCCTGCCACCTCTTTCCAGATATTTCAGTGTGTCGAGCACCATAATGATTTCAGTTTTTGGGATGACCTGATTAACTTTTGAAAGTATTTGATTCAAGTTGTTGCCTAACTTTGCAGCGCGAGCTGCGGTCAGGGCTATCAGAGCTTGGGCTGCTGAGCCAGTGTAGCAATCAACCAGCTCAATTCGGAGTTTGGGCAATTGTTTCCTGGCTGTCTCTATGGCTGCTTGCATTGAAGAAAAGGTGGCACTATAGGTTGAGGCAACGGTGAGGCACAGGATTTCCTTGGCCTTTTCTGCCAGGCGGTGGAAAATTTCCAGAAATGTTCCGGGAGGTGGTGCTGAGGTTGTCAGCATCTCGTCAGCTCTCTGTAGAGAATACACCTGCTGAGGGGTGATATTGATGCCGTCAACATAGGTCTTGTCTCCATGGTGGATGTACAGAGGCACTATCTCAATTTCGTACTCGTTATTGATTGCTTGAGGTAGACAACTGACGCTATCGGTAACAATGGCAACATTACTCATACATTTCTTCCTGATACCTCGGATAGCTATGCTAGATTACCACTCTGGCTGATTGTTGTCAATAGGTCTGGGTGTTGAGATTGTTTATTAATGTCATTCTGAGGAGTCCCAACGGATTGGGACGACGAAGAATCTCACAGATTCTTTGCAGAGTTTACCCTGGTGAACCGAAGCTCTGAACAAAGTGAAGAGGAGATTTTTCGGTCGATTAGTTTACACTGAGCTAATTAGGAGATTCTTCTCCCGATAAGTCGGGATAAATCGGGATCAGAATGACAGAAAAAGCGAAGTGCTCCTTTAGAGATGACAGTGAGGGTCTCAGAATAATATTCCACCGTTTGTAAGCAACCTCCAGAGTGGGTAGAGCCTAAGACAGTTTATGGTTAAAAAAGCAGCCCGGCTGGTTTGTGCCAGGTAGGCAACAAGTCTCATGCTGCTATAAATGGCTTCACAATCGCCGGGCTGCTCTTTTGTTTTTGAACAAAGCTAAAGGCTTTTTATCGCTCTACTATTTCTGTTGAGTAGCCTTTACCTTTAAGGTCTTTGATAATCTGGCTTGCATTCTCAATATCGAGGTGAATACACAGGTCCTGCTCTTTGCCCTCTAGTGGCGGCATACTGTGCAAGGAGACTATTTTGGCTCCATGTTTTTTCACAATCTCTAGAATATCTGGCATATTCTTGATATCGGTGCCCTTGGCAACAACTATGCGAGTGCCGGGTTTGCCTATTCCCAGCACTGGATTTAAGATTTTGTAGAAGAAATCGTTGGTGGAGACTATGCCTATAACATTGTGGTCGTCCACCACCGGCAGTGCACCTACACCTTTACTCTGGGCTAAGGCTATGCCAGCTTCCACTGACATGTCTGGGTGAACTGTAACCACATCTTTTCTCATAACTTCTTTGACTGTCATCTTTGCCATGAGATAGTTGATTTCCCAGACACTTAAGCTGGTAGCTGGTGATGGGCCTGTGCGGGCTATGCGCTCTTTACTTACCATGCCGACCAGTCTCCCCTTGTCAATTACCGGCAAACGACGGATGTTGTGGGCATCCATGATTTTTCTGGCTTCCATTATCGGCGTATCACTTGACACAGAAACCACATTCCAGGTCATAACATCTCTAACTTTCATATTCCACCTCCGTAACGATTTTACAGTTATTCTATCATAGACCGCAACTGTCTGAAAGTAGTCACCAGCCTTTTCTAAGATAAATTTTGATTTTTTGCCCCGGCGGCGATTATTTGGTTCTGAGGTTGGGCAGCATCTCCTTATTATTGCTGGGCTTCATAATGTGTTAAAATACTTTAGGGAGTAATTGAGGCATAATGAGTCAAGCGCGTGAAGTTAGCATAATGGTTAAAGTAGCCACTATTCGTGATGGGACTCACGGAATCAGCATAGCTATGCCCGACCGACTGGTAGGCGAGTGGACAGATAGCGGAGCTGGGTCATTGGCCGTTACCGATGAGTGCAATATTCGCATTTATAGCAAAGACGGAGACCAGCGGTATCTGCTTACTATGCCTGGGAAACCTCTTCGAGGCGAACAGCTTTCTGAAACTGAGGCAGTTATAGTTGTCTGCCTGTAAGTAGCCCTGCTACACGTGTTATTAAGGCAAATTACCAGATAATCAGGAAGCGCTTGATAGTATCATCACGAGGTGCTGGCGTGAAATTGTTGATTTGGGAATAGCTCTTGCCCACGACCAGACTTACCTCGTGGTCAAATTGAGGCTCGATAAATATCAGGCCCTTGTCCGTGGTTTCGAAAGCCACTATAGTATGCCCGTAGCCCTCAGGGTAGAAAATATCGACAATAGCGCAGCGGATACCCTTAGCCTCGGCATTGTTGTTGACTGCGGCGGCAAAATCAACGCAGACATATTCGTCTTTTACGTACGTCTTCGTATTGGTAACATCCTGGGCTAGAAATGCTTTCATCTCCTGATAGGTGGGATTTCGAAGGGTATAGCCGTTGTGTGTGTTCTGTTCCAGGTTAGGTTTATAGCCAGCCTCGTAGCCAGCCTTGTAGCCGGCTTGATAACTTTCGTCTTTCTCTTGGCTGTAGCCGGCTTCATGTCCGGTTTGATAGCCGTGAATATAGCCGAGGAATCCTGAGCCACCACACAGCATGATAATGGCCAGAAGTATACCGAGTGCAGCAGCTATTTTTTGGCTGTAGTCCATAACTAACCTCCGCTAGGGTCAAAAGTGTCTGTATTCTGATGGACTTAGTTTACTCTTTTGTCAACATATTAGGCAAGGAGAGTATCTACAAATGGTCGATTTTCAATGTAGTGCGACCCTTTTCCACCCCGATGAAATCGGGGGGGCGAGGCTATCCCGATTTATCGCGACGCATTACGGGTCGCCATGACAGGGATAAATCCTAAATCCCATCCCGATTTAATTGGGATGAATCGGGACAAATTCTCCAAGCTCTTAATCTCAACTAATCTCTTAATCTCAATGAGTCTCCCGATAAAATCGGGATAGAGATTAATAGAGACTGATTGAGATCGTTTTGGATCTGATATTCAGGATTTGGAATTTCTCGTGGGGCGGGGCTATCCCGCCTCGCAGGGCAGGGGGCATAACTGCATTTGTTGGCTATCGGGCAGGAAATTTTTGACGATACGAAGATAAATAAGGTAGGATATTAAGCTAACCATAAGAAAAGTATCGTTGCCAGGGAAGCAATCTCATGATTCACGTCTTTTCTGGAGATTGCTTCATCTCTGTATTCCGGGCAATGACGGGAATAAGAATAAGGACGGATGCAAATTGTGGTGCCGTGGTATAAGAGGCGCAATTGCGGTAGAAGAAAACACCAGAGAGGCTATAGTAGCTGCCAGCAAAGAGTTGCTTCAGAATATGATGGAAGCTAATGAGGTGGAAATTGGTGACGTGGCTTGTATTCTGTTTACTGCGACCTCCGACCTCAATGCTGCGTTTCCCGCGGTGGCTGCTCGGGAGCTAGGCTGGACACAGGTTTCCTTGCTCTGCGGGAGTGAGATGGATGTACCAGGCAGCTTGCCCCGCTGTTTGAGAATTTTGGTGTTATTCAATACTGACAAAAGGAATGAGGAAATAGTGCATGTTTATTTGAGAGGTACAGAAATACTCAGGGACGACGAAAAACCTGGGCTGGGTGAGGACGAGAAATGATTATAGTAATGAGAGTAGGTTCAAGCGATAAGGAAATCGCTGGAGTGGTTGCGCGCATCGAAAGCGCTGGCTTGAAGGCGCATCTGTCTCAAGGCGTGGAACGCACTATTATCGGAGTGGTGGGGCAAATCTATCCCGAGCTTCGTGATAGATTTGAAATGCTCCCTGGCGTTGATGAAGTTATTCTGGTAAGCAAACCGTATAAACTTAGCAGCCGCGAGTTTCATCCTCTCGATACTATAGTCAAAGTTGGTGGAGTTACTATAGGTGGTAAGGAAATAGTGGTCATGGCTGGGCCTTGTGCAGTGGAAACGGAACAGCAGCTTTTGGAAACAGCTAAAGCTGTGAAAGCTGCTGGGGCAACTATTTTGCGTGGTGGTGCCTTTAAACCAAGCACTTCTCCTTACCATTTCCGAGGTCTTGGTGAGCCGGGGCTTGAGCTTTTAGCCCAGGTAAGGAGAGAGGTTGGCTTACCAATTATAACTGAGGTTATGTCGCCGGTGGAGGTGGAGCTGGTAGCGAGCTACACTGACGTCCTTCAGGTAGGCGCTCGAAATATGCAAAACTTCAGTCTGCTTGTGGAGGTTGGCAAATCGGGCAAACCGGTGATGTTGAAGCGGGGCTTCTCGGCTACGGTTGAGGAGTGGCTGTTGGCGGCTGAATACATCCTGGCTCAAGGTAATGACCAGCTTATGCTCTGTGAACGAGGCATCAGAACCTTTGAAACCTACACTCGCAACACTCTGGATATAAGCGCGATTCCAGTAATTGAGAAAGTTAGCCATTTACCGATTATCGCTGACCCGAGTCATGGCACCGGTAAGTGGTATTTGGTCATTCCTATGGCTCTAGCTGCAGTAGCTGCTGGGGCTGATGGAATAATGGTTGAGGTTCACCCTCATCCAGATGCCGCCCTTAAGGATGGTGCTCAGTCGCTCACATTTGAAAATTTCCAGCTGCTTATGTCACAACTAAAACCGGTGGCTGAGGCTATGGGGCGATGTCTGGCTAGTCCTTCTTAGAAATAAGATCTTAGGTTTTGCAGTTCTACAAGTGATTGGAAGATTCAGCCATGCAGATTGAAGAAGAGCTGGCTAGTGTAAAGCCAGAAAAAGAGACGTTGCTCACGATAGGTGTCTTCGATGGCGTTCATCTGGGACATCGGCGCTTGTTGACTTATTTAAAGAACAAAGCTCGGAGAAAGAACTGGCTCAGCGGTGTAGTTACTTTCAAATCTCACCCGCGTACAGTATTGTCCGCAGAGAATAAAATCTCCTGGCTGAATGATTTGGATATTAGAATCAACTTGCTTCGAGACCTGGGGATAAATGTGGTCGTTGTACTGTCCTTTACTCCTGAATTAGCGCAGCTTACTGCCCGAGAATTTGTTAGACTACTCATGAAGCATCTGAACATGCGCGGCTTGATAGTTGGCCCTGACTTTGCTCTGGGTAGAGATAGAGAAGGCAATGCTGAGAAGCTCCGACTTCTGGGGCAAGAAATGGGATTTAGTATCGAAGTCATACCATCGGTGGTTCTTAATGGTCAGGTGGTAAGCAGTAGTGCTATTCGTCAGGCTTTGGCTCGAGGCGAGATGAAAAAGGTGGAAAAGCTATTCGGACGACCTTTCAGTCTCAGTGGGCAAATTGTGAGTGGGGATAGAAGAGGCAGAACCTTGGGCTTCCCTACGGCTAATCTGGATATAAACCCGGGGCAGGCGTTGCCCGACGATGGTGTTTATGTTACTATCGCCCATGTTGGTCATGAACTTATGCCTTCGGTAACCAACATTGGTGTGCGTCCTACTTTTGGGAGTGGTAAGCGCTTGGTGGAAACCTATCTCCTTGACTATGAAGGAGAGCTGCTCGGACAAAGGCTCACGATTGACCTTGTAGATAAGCTGAGAGACGAAAAGCGCTTTGATACTGTGGAGGAACTAAAGTCTCAAATGGATAGGGATGTAGAACAGGCAAGGCAAATTCTAAGCAAACGGATGAAATAATTGGGGGTCTGACTTATAACATGGCCAGTCCTGATTTTGAATGGCTGTTAAAGCGTGCAGTAGCTGAGACCATAGTTGAAGCTGAGTTGGTGAAGCTACTTGAATCGGGGAAACCACTGAGATTGAAACAAGGTTTTGACCCCAGTTGTCCGGATATACATCTGGGGCATGTGGTTGGCTTGCGGAAATTGCGCCAGTTCCAGGAGTTAGGTCACCGCGTTATCCTTATTGTCGGTGACTGGACAGCCCAGATTGGCGACCCCAGTGGTCAGTCAGCTACACGCTTGATGCTCTCTGCGGAGGAGGTGCGGACTAATGCTGAAACCTATATGAAACAATTCTTCAAAGTGGTTGATGAAGATAAGACAGAGGTGAGATGGCAGAGCGAATGGTTTAGTAAGTTTGGCCTTGATGATGTAATCAAGCTTACCAGCAAGTTCACCGTTGCTCAGTTTCTAGCCAGAGAGGATTTTGGAAAGCGGTACAGCTCAGGGCGTCCTATCGCCATCACCGAACTGCTTTATCCTTTGCTTCAGGCTTATGATTCAGTAGCTATTGAAGCTGATGTCGAATTCGGTGGTACCGACCAGAAATTCAATTGCCTTGTCGGCAGGGAATTGCAGCAGATGATGGGGCAACAGCCTCAGCAGGTGTTTCTCGTTCCACTGCTTATTGGCACCGATGGCAGCCAGAAGATGAGCAAGAGTCTGGGCAATTACATAGGTGTTGCTGAGCCACCAAACGAAATTTATGGTAAAATCATGTCAATTCCCGATAGCCTTATTATTGATTATCTTGAACTGGTGTCCGATGTTCCAGACGATGAAGTTGCCGAGTTCAGGGGGCGGATGGCTAACCAGTCAATCAACCCGATGGTCGTCAAAAAGCGATTAGCTTATGAAATTGTAACCCAGTTCCATAGCGCTCAAGCTGCCTGTGAAGCTGAAGACTATTTTACTAAGGTGTTCCAGAAAGGAGAGGCCCCAGAAGAAGTGGTAAAGCTGAGTACCGCGATTGGCCTCAGAGCCACGCTCACAGTCGAACTAACCAGAGCTGGCCTTACCATGAGTCGCTCGGAGGCGAGGCGTCTCCTGGCTCAGGGCGCTATTGAGAAAAATGGGCAAATCGTTACTGAGGACATAGACATGTCAAAGGAACCGCCAGGACAGATAATCAAGGTAGGCAAACGTCGTTTTGCTTCTACTTGATTTAAAATAAACAAAGACGGAGGCTTAAAATGCAACAGTTAAGAATACCAGGGCCCACACCTTGTCCGCCAGAGGTTCTAAAAGCTATAGGTCGGCAGATGATAAATCACCGGGGCAAGGAATTTGCCGAGATTATCCGTGATATTACACCTAAGCTGAAAGAAATGTTCCAGACCAAGAACGATATTTTTCTGCTGACCGGCTCGGGCACCGGTGGCATGGAAGCGGCTGTTGTCAATACTTTATCACCCGGAGATAAAGTTTTGGCTACTTCTTGTGGCTTCTTTGGCGACCGCTTTGCTGAAATTGGTGAAGTTTACGGTGCTGAAGTAAAGCGCCTCAATTTCGAATGGGGCAAACCAGTTGACCCGGATGCTGTACGTCAAGCCTTGAAAGCTGATTCTGGAATCAAGGCGGTATTGGTGACACATAACGAGACTTCCACTGGTGTTACCAATGACTTGAAATCCATTAGTGCTATTGCGAACGAGTTTGACAAGCTTGTCCTGGTCGATGCCATAAGTGGGCTTGGTTCAATCGACCTGCCGGTTGATGCCTGGCAGTGCGATGTGGTGGTCACAGCTTCCCAGAAAGGCTGGATGGTGCCGCCGGGACTGGCAATGGTTAGCGTCAGCGAAAAAGCATGGCAGGCTCATGCCAAGGCTAAGATGCCCCGATATTACTGGGATTTCACATCGGCCAAAAACTATTTAGAGAAGGGGCAGACGCCGACGACTCCAGCCGTTTCCGTATTCTTTGGCCTGGCTGTTGCCTTAGATATGATGTTGGCTGAAGGTCTGCAAAATATTTTCGCCCGCCATGCCAAACTAGCTGGTTTGGCTCGAAACGGAGCCAAATCTATGGGATTGACTCTGGTCCCCGAAGAGAGATATGCTTCGAATACCATAACCGCTATTAGGGCATCGGATAAGCTCAATGTGGCTAAATTGCTTCAGCTACTTGAGAATGAGCATGGTGTAGTCTTGGCTGGGGGGCAGGGTAGTTTATCAGGGAAAATTTTCCGCATCGGCCACCTGGGCTGGATTGGAGAAAAAGACATCAAACAGGTTCTTGATGCCATAACTAAAGTAATCCCTCAGGCGAGTTCATGAGTGATGTCTACTAATGTAGCTGCGAGGCTAATGGTCATTGACTAATTATCATGTCACATAACAGCATAGGGGGTAGCCTAGAGCATCCGCTCCAATCTATCCGAGGCAAAATGTCCGGGGGTAAGTTGTCATGAAAATTCTTGTTGCTGACCCTGTAGCGAGGGAAGGGATAGAGGCGTTAAAAGCTGAAGCTGAAGTCGATGTTAAGCTCGGGCTCAAACCAGAAGAGCTGCAGAATATAATCGGCGAATATGAGGCATTGGTGGTGCGCAGTGAGACCAGAGCCACTGCTGAAATTATTCACGCTGGCAAAAAACTTCAGGTTATTGCCCGGGCGGGTGTTGGTTTAGACAACATTGATGTTGATGCTGCTACCAGGCAGGGCGTAGTGGTGGTTAATGCTCCCACGGGTAATACTATAGCTGCTGCCGAGCATACCATGGCTCTGATGTTAGCCCTAGCTCGCCATGTCCCACAGGCTAATGTTAAGCTCAAATCAGGCGTCTGGCAGCGCAGCGACTACATGGGCACTGAGCTTAAAAACAAAATCTTGGGCATCATCGGTCTGGGTAATGTTGGCTCTGAAGTCGCCCGGCGGGCTCAGGGTTTTGCGATGCGTCTCATAGGTTATGACCCATTTGTCTCCCCTGATTATGCCCGCAATCTTGGTGTGGAGTTGGTCTCTTTGGAGCAGTTGCTTAAAGACTCTGATTTTATTACTCTCCACCTGCCGCTGACTTCCCAGACTAAACGGTTGATTGGTGCTAAAGAGTTGAACAGGGTGAAACCAACAGTGCGTATCATCAACTGTGCTCGCGGTGGGCTAATTGATGAAGAAGCTTTGCTTAAGGCAATTGAAGCAGGAAAGGTGGCTGGTGCTGCCATAGATGTCTTCGTCAAGGAGCCAGTAACCGATAGCATACTCTTCCAAAGTGACAGGGTTATCGTTACTCCTCATCTGGGTGCCTCAACCGCTGAGGCACAGGCTAGCGTTGCTCTGGAGGTTGCTGAGCAGGTAGTGGCTGTATTGAAGGGGCAGCCTGCCAAGTACGCTGTAAATGCCCCCCATATTCCGGCTGAGATGCTGGCTGTGCTGGCTCCGTTTATGCAGGTGGCTTCAACCCTGGGTAGCTTAGCCAGGCAGCTAATGGAAGGGCAAATGAACCGCATCCAGATTAAATATAGCGGTGAGATAGCCAATTATGATACCACTGCTATAAAGGCATCAATCATCGGTGGTTTGCTGGAAGGAATAAGTGAAGAGAGGGTTAATTTGGTCAATGCTACCATTATTGCTGCCCAGCGTGGCATGAAGATTATAGAGCAGAAGGAAACCACCTGTGAAAATTACGCTAGTCTGGTTACTTTAGAAGTTATCACCGATGCTGGAACGACTACGGTTGCTGGCACTGTGTTGCGTGGCGAAACTCATATCGTCAGGGTTAATGATTTCTGGCTAGACATCACACCTACTGGCGGTTATTTTTTGTTCAGTGACCATCGTGACCGCCCTGGGCTTATTGGTGCTGTAGGCACAATAACCGGCAAGGCAGATATCAATATCAGCTCCATGCAACTGGCACGCCTTCAGCCCAGAGGCCAGGCTCTCATGATTCTTGCCTTGGATGAAGCCCTGCCCGAAGAGCAGATACAGGAAATCTTGGCTCTTTCTGATGTCCATACTGCCAAGCTGGTGAAACTGTAGAGTTTGCTCTACTGTCATTCAGAGACGCGTTGTGTGACAAATGTGGGGATGTGTTGGTAGCTCTTCTTCGTCATTGCCAGCCCTTCACCTTATGTCATTCTGAGCGTAGCGAAGAATCTTACAATTCCCCCTTTCCACCGAGATTGCCACGTCCCGATTGCATCAGGACTCGCACTGACATTTATGTAGTAGTGCGACCTTTTAAGGTCGCCCTAAGGTGGTGGTTTTGGGTGAGGGGGCTATGAAAGCATTAGTCCCCTTGCTTACCATTCCGTAGCCAGATGCTTACCAATTTGGCTGTGACCAACGGATTGATAGTCGTTAGTCCACTACAGCATTATACAGCTTCAGGCTATCCTCAAACTTAACTGCAGAACTCAAGACATTGAGCCATCGACATAGCTGAAGAGCGGCTAGAATTTCTGTGTGCACCTTCCACGGCGCAGAAGATTCGGCACGTAAGTGCCAAGTTGCACGAGAGGCCGGTGTCGAACCGCGTAGCTATCGTAGTGCACATTACAAGTTTCCACTGCTGAATCCCTATGTCTTGAGTTCTGAACTGACCTTGTTTAATAAATTATCGTAAAGCCACCTGCGTTTTCAGGCGAACAATCGTCTATAATGTTTATCGTTTGGTGGGACAAAGCTTCGCTTGTTGAGGGGCTGAAAGTATGCTTGCAGACCGTGCAGCAAGAAGGCATTGTGGAATTCTTTACTGAGCATCGCCAGCCTCACAGGTTCAGGCCTTGAGCTGCTCAATAGCTAAACCTGTAAAGGACTTGTCAACTTTTCCAGCGTAGGAGTGCGTACCGGTCAACTTGTGTTATCTTCATAGCCACCTTATAATAACAGACAAGTTATCGGCAGCGCCGCACATTCGAGGATAAGGTTTGGCAAAGCTTCCCAATGCTGAAAAGGCTATCATTGATGCCGAGAAGCTGCATGGCTATATTCTCTCCTTTGTGCATCCTGTAGGACGGTTTAAGGCTGCCTTTTTTCAAAAGCTCGGTTATTCTGCCGAAAACTGGGAGGCATTTGAACAGCACCTGAGAGAGTTGATTCTCTCTCATGATGTAACAGGAGTTGAGGAATCGCCATACGGACGAAAGTTTGTTGTTGAGGGGGCTATGACAGGACCATCTGGCGGGACAGTGCAAATTGTCACCATATGGGTTATACTTAAAGAGGAAAGTATTCCAAGACTTGTTATGGCTTATCCCGGAGGGTTGTGATGAAGTTCGACAAACTAGAATGTGTAGTCTTGGCACACGATGTTCCTGAGCACGGTCTTCAGGCAGGAGACCTGGGCACAGTGGTGGAAATCTACCCAGAAGATGGAGTAGAGGTCGAGTTCGTCAGAGGCTCTGGAACAACTCAGGCAGTCCTAACCTTAAGCGAACGGGATGTCAGGAAGATAGATTCGGACGATCTTCTGGCAACCCGGCGCCTGGCAGAAGTACATAAGCGCTAAAATGCATTCCCCAGTTTAATAAGACGTTAGGCGCCTACCCGCTTAATCTCCAACCTGTTTTGTTGACGGCTTGAACAGTAGCCTAGATTGGTTAGGGAAAGCCTAAGCTGCTGTCAAAAAGACACAATGTAAGGTTAAACAAGGGGTCTGCCTTGCGCTTGATAACCTTCGTTGCTACAATTGTGACAAACGCTGGGCTATATGATGAGGCGGAAAGCCAGGGCAAAAGTTCTTCTTTCTGTCCAATAAGCCCCACAATTATCGTTTTTTGTTACCATTTTGCTAACAAAATGCTCAGCATTCCCTGCCACCGACCACCACGTCAGATGTGAAAATTAGCTTTGCCCTCCAACCGCCGGTCACGATTTGCTATCTGGAGGCAGCAGGTGGCATAATTGTTTGGTTATTTTTAAACCGCTTTTGATTAAGTGTGGTAGCAATGAAGAAACTGCTTTCAGGAAATGAAGCTTTGGCTTTAGGCGCCTATCATGCTGGGGTAATGGTGGCAGCAGCCTATCCCGGTACACCGAGCACCGAGATACTTGAAGCGCTGGCTGAATTCGATGATATCTACGCCGAGTGGTCAACGAATGAAAAGGTGGCTATGGAGCTAGGCATGGGGGCAGCATATGCTGGGGTCAGGGCGTTAGTATCCATGAAACAGGTTGGGCTGAACGTAGCCAGTGACTCTTTCATAGCTGCTTCAACAACCGGAATTAATGGCGGTCTAGTTGCCATTGTTGCTGATGACCCGGGGGCACACAGCACACAGAACGAGCAGGACACTCGACACTATGCCAAATTGGCTAAAGTGCCCATGCTGGAGCCCGGTGATAGTCAAGAGGCGTACGATATGATGGCGTCTGCCTTTGACATCAGTGAGAAATTCGATACCCCGGTGCTGTTACGTACCGCTACTCGTATCTCCCACTCTAAATCGGTGGTGGAGGTAAATCGAAACAGAGTTGCACCGGCGAAGCAGGCGAACTTCCGACACGATGTAGAAAAGTATGTGATGTTGCCAGTCCATGCCCGGCTCAGGCGCCCACTGATGGAAGAACGGCTGGTCAAACTGGCAGAGTATGCTGAAGCCCTCCCTTATAACCAGATAATATGGGGTGAGCGAAATCTAGGCGTAATAAGCAGCGGTGTTGCCTACCAGTATGCCAGAGAGGTCTTCCTCAATGCTTCCTTCCTCAAGCTCGGCATGACCTATCCTCTGCCCCAGGATTTGATGCGCCAGTTCGCTGCTGGGGTAGAAAAGGTGATAGTCGTGGAGGAACTCGACCCATTCCTTGAGGAGAATATCCGGGCTATGGGCATAGAAGTTATGGGGAAGGAATTTGTTCCCAGAGTTGGCGAATTGAATCCACTCATTGTTAAAGAATCTGGCTGCCGTGCCGGGTTGCTGGCTGAACCTTTGCGAAGGCAGAAGGTGGCCTTATCTCAAGGGTTACCGGGGCGTCCTCCTGTGCTATGTGCTGGGTGCCCGCATACGGGCATATTCTTTGTGCTCAGCACCATGGGGCAACGGTCTAAGCTGCTCGATGCTAAAGGTAAAGCGGAGAAGGAAGGTAAGTTGATTATTACTGGAGATATCGGGTGCTACACTCTGGCAACTTATCCGCCATTACGAGCTATGGATACCACAGCTTGCATGGGAGCTGGCATCGGCCAGGCTTTAGGAATGGAGAAGGCGGGTGTTGGCAGCAAGGTAGTTGCTGTTATTGGCGATTCCACATTTCTCCATTCCGGCATTACCGGCGTGGTAGACGCTGTGTACAATAAAGCCCAGGTGACTATCATAATCCTGGATAATGGCACCACCGCCATGACTGGACATCAAAACCATCCCGGGACAGGTATTTCAGCGCAGGGTAAGAAGACCGAGGCGGTTGAACTGGAGAGGGTGGTTCGAGGTATTGGGGTTGAAGATGTCAAAGTGGTAGATGCCTTCGATATGAAAGCTTTGAGGACGGCAGTGAGAAGCTCGGTGGATAACCCTGAGCTGTCTGTTATTATAGTCCGTGGCACTTGTTCTGTACGCCTGCGGAAACGCTCTGGGCAGAGGGCAGTTGATATCGAGAAATGTGACGATTGCGGGACTTGCCTTTTGCTGGGATGCCCGGCTATTCAGAAGCTTGATGGGCAGATTTATATTGATGCTACTTTGTGTGCCGGCGATGCCTGCACTATCTGTCAGCAGCTCTGTCCCAAGAAGGCAATAGGTCCAGTATCTGGGAAACATGATTAAGGTGTAAATGATGAAGAAACTGGACATACTAATGGTCGGAGTTGGTGGGCAAGGTAATGTTTTGGCGAGTGACATACTGGGTGAGGTGGCTATGGCCGCTGGGTACGATGTCAAAAAGACTGATACGCTGGGCATGGCACAGCGTGGGGGGAGTGTGGTAAGCCAGGTACGGATGGCTAATCGGGTTTGGTCTCCTCTGATAAAGGAAGGTGAGGTTGATATTTTAGTCGCGCTCGAGAAATTGGAGGCGGTCAGGTGGAGCCATTACCTCCAAGCTGGTGGAGTTGCGATTGTCAATAATCTGGCAGTGCCACCGCTGTCCGTGAGTTTGGGGACTCATCGTTATCCCAGTGACGAGGAAATAAAGGACATTTTGAGACAACGGACGAACCACGTGTATTTTATTGATGGAACGGACAAGGCTAAAGAGTTGGGCGATATCAGGACACTCAATATGTTTATGCTGGGGTGTGTATCACCTTTTATTCCTATTGATGTTCAAATATGGAAAGATTGCATCTTTCAGCGATTGCCATCAAATATCCTTGAAATCAACATGGCTGCCTTTGACAAAGGTAGAGAGGAGATATCGAATGTCAATCTCGGGTAATGTGGCCAGGGGTATGGCGGAGGGGTCATGGATTCGGAGGATGTTCGAGGAGGGAGCCATGCTCAAAAAGCGCTACGGCGAGGAGGATGTTTTTGACCTTTCCATAGGCAATCCGGTAATTGAACCGCCGCCTGAGTTTGACAGGGAATTGAAGCGGCTGTTGAAAAGCTCCAAGCCTGGAATGCACAGGTATATGGAGAACGCTGGTTATGCCGAGACGAGGGCTGCCGTGGCAGCACAGCTCTCATCGGAGACCGGCATCAAGTTCATCCTGAATGATATAGTCATGACCTGCGGTGCTGCCGGCGGCTTGAACGTGGTGCTGAAAACGATACTTAATCCCGGGGAAGAAATAATCGTATTTGCACCCTATTTTATGGAGTTCGGCAACTATATAGACAACCATGGTGGAGTTACCAGGGTTTTACCCACAGATGGGCAGTTTGTTCCCAGGCTCGATGTTCTGGAAGCTGCTGTTACAGCTAAGACAAAAGGTGTAATCATCAATTCTCCCAATAACCCGACCGGCGTTGTTTATGGCTGGGACTTTGTGCAACAGCTTGGTGGCTTGCTCAGTAAAAAAGAATCTGAATACGGGAAACACATTTTCCTGATAAGCGATGAGGCATACCGCAAGATTATTTACGACGGGCTGAATTATCCACCGGTTTTTCATCATCACCGAAACAGTATTGTTGTCACCTCTCATTCTAAGGACCTAGCACTTCCTGGTGAGCGAATCGGCTATATTGCTATACATCCTGACTGCAGCCAGCGTGAGGAGCTGGTGAACGGATTCGTCTTCTGCAACCGGATTTTGGGCTTTGTGAATGCGCCGGCATTAATGCAGCATGTGGTGCGTAACCTGCAGCATGTGACTGTGTCAATAAGCGAGTATCAAAAGAAAAGGAATTTCTTGTATAGTCACCTTGTGGATATGGGCTACTCGGTGGTGAAGCCGCAGGGGGCTTTCTATATGTTTCCCAAATCTCCGCTGGAGGATGATGTTGCCTTTGTTAACGAGCTACGACAATGGAATCTGTTGGTTGTGCCTGGCCGAGGCTTTGGCACGCCACGCTATTTTCGCATCTCGTATTGTGTTGATGACCGGACATTGGAAGGGTCTCTGGCTGGCTTTAAGAAAGCAGCGCAAAAGTTCAACCTGTGTTAGATCTGGAGGATGAGATGTCGGGACAAGAGAACAGCGTATCTAAGAACTTGGCGAACCTGAAGGCAAAGGCAGAAGATGAGCCTATCGCTTCTTTCCTGGATATGAGGTTACTCGAGCTATCTGAAGGCTATGCCAGGGTGGCGATGAAGCTGAAGCCAGAATATATTAACTTCAATGGGATGGTTTTCGGTGGCATCATCATGTCATTGGCTGACCAGGCCTTCGCCTACGGTACTAATTCGGTAATAAGCCCCAATGTCGCCTCGCAGTTCAACATTCATTTTGTTGCCACTGCCGGTGTGGATGATGAGCTTATTGCGGAGTGCCGGGTGGTAAGAGTCGGCAGGCGGGTTTGTATTTCGGAAATGACTGTGACCAATCAGAATGGCAAACTCATAGCTAAGGCTACGGGCACAACCATTCCCCTGGTGCAGAATCAGGTCTAGTACACCAACTGTTATTTCCCTCGAATATCTAGAGCATGTCACAATCATAAAACCTCACCATAGCACCGATTTGACCTTTTGTCGCTTAAATTGTACTCTATGTAAGTTCCAACAATTGTGTTAAGGACCATGATGTGAAGATACTTCTCGTCTATCCACAGTATCCAGATACATTCTGGAGTTTCAAGCATGCGTTGCGGTTCATTTCTAAAAAGGCGGCTTTCCCGCCTCTGGGCTTACTAACGGTTGCAGCGTTGCTCCCCAAGGAATGGGAGAAAAAGCTCGTGGATATGAATGTAACAGACCTGAGTGATAGAGATATTAGATGGGCTGACTATGTTTTTGTCAGTGCCATGGCTGTGCAGAAAGATTCAGTCAAATGTGTTATTAGAAAGTGCCAGAGATTGGGTGTTAAGGTCGTTGCTGGTGGCCCGCTTTTTACTACCGAGCATGAAGAATTCGATGGCGTAGACCATTTTGTCCTCAACGAGGCTGAAATTACACTCCCACTCTTTTTGGAAGATTTGAAGAACGGCCAAGCCAAGCACATTTACAACTCTGATAAGTGGCCTGACATAACGATGGCTCCTATACCATCCTGGGAGCTTGTTGATATGAGAAAATATTCCTCAATGAGCACTCAGTACTCCCGTGGTTGCCCTTTTAACTGCGAGTTTTGTGATATTGTCCTTCTTAATGGGCGCCTGCCGAGAACAAAAGATAAGGACCAGCTATTGAGTGAGCTGGACATGTTATACAATCGAGGTTGGCGAAGCAGTGTCTTTATTGTGGACGATAATTTCATAGGCAATAAAAGGAAGTTGAAGACAGAAATTCTGCCGGCTATAACCGATTGGATGAAGAAGAAAGGACGTCCATTTTCGTTCTTTACTGAGGCATCTGTGAACCTCGCGGATGATGATGAGCTCGTGCGATTGATGGTGGAGGCCGGCTTTGACTCGGTGTTCATCGGCATCGAAACACCAAATGAGGAAAGCCTATCTGAGTGCGGCAAGCTTCAAAACAAGAACCGTGATTTAGTAGAGTCAGTCAAGAAGCTTCAGCACCATGGGTTGCAGGTGCAGGGTGGATTTATTGTGGGCTTTGATAGCGACCCGCTAAGCATTTTTGAATCCCAAGTCAATTTTATTCAGAGAAGCGGTATTGTTGCCGCGATGGTTGGTTTGCTGAATGCACCTCCGGGTACAAGACTATTTCGGCGCTTGAAGAAGGAGAACCGCTTAACCAGAGATTTCTCCGGCGATAACACTGACTGCTCGATTAACTTTATTCCCAAGATGGGCTATGAAGCCCTTATAAAGGGTTATAGGAAACTCATTAAAACCATTTACACCCCAAAGCAATACTATGAAAGGATAAAGACCTTTCTGCAGGAATACAAACCATTGCGGGGGAGACCATTACGTCCTCAGCTTGCACACCTTGAGGCATTTGTTAGGTCTGTTTGGATTTTAGGCATTAAAGAAAAAGGGAGGGAGTATTACTGGAGGCTTCTTGCCTGGACATTGGCAAGGCGTCCGCAGTCTCTTCCTATGGCAATAACACTTGCCATCTATGGGTTCCATTTCCGCAAAGTCACAGAAAGATATACTGAAGCTCCGGTTTGAGGCGACACTCAAACCTGTTCGGAGGCGAAGAAGTTTGGAGCTCATGGCGTAGAAAATTACGACCTGTCTGAGTCTGTTGACAAGCTTTTCTGCTTGTGCTACTATTTCTGTCATGAAGGTCGAAATGCGTAACCAGGCTAGCGGAAATTGCTTCTTTTTCTTCTTTTTCTTTAGCACGCCTCTATGCGAGCCTGGGAGGGCATTGACCTAATTTGGCAAACAGGGAAAAGTATATTGAAAGTAAAAAGCCTCCCAGGCGGGAGGCTTTTTTGTTAGGTTTGAAATGAGGAACTTAGAGATTATTAAGGTCGGTTGGATATGAGAGCTAGAGATACGATTCCTAAGCTGGTAAAGAACAACTGCGAAAGATGGCCGTCTAGAACGGCTATGTGTATGAAGAATCGTGGTATCTGGAGGAAATATAGCTGGAGAGATTACTACGAAAAGGTTAAATATTTCTCGCTGGGGTTAATAAGCCTTGGCTTCAAACCGGGGGACGTAGTCTGCATTATAGGCGATAATGAGCCCGAGTGGTTCTGGAGTGAATTCGCTGCCCAGGCAGCCGGCGGCATAGCCACTGGTATCTTTGTTGATTCTATCCCATCCGAGGTGAAATATATTGCCACTCACTCTGGCGCCAAATTTGCCATAGTTAATGACCAGGAACAAACCGACAAATTCCTCGAGATTAAAGGCGAGCTGCCTTCGCTCAAGAAGGTGATTTACTGGGACCCCAAAGGACTAAAGAATTATGATGACTCAATACTTATAAGCTTTGCTGATGTCATAGAATTGGGCGAAGAATATGAGAAAACAAACCCCAATCTGTTTGAACAAAATGTGGAGAAGGGTAAGGGGAATGACGGTGCCTTTATTTACTATACCTCGGGAACCACTGGTTTACCTAAAGGAGCCATGCTCACCCATAAGGCCCTGATAAACACCGCTCAGGGGTTTGTCAGTCGTTATCCACTGACCGAGGACGATGATTTGGTCTCTAACTTCCCACCAGCCTGGGTGGGTGACAGCTTCTTTGCTACTATTCCACATCTGCTCACGGGGGCAAGGCTTAATTTCTCTGAGGAGCCAGAGACTATAGCTGCGGATACCAGGGAGGTTGGCCCTGACTTCGTCATATATGGTCCGCGTCAGTGGGAAGGTCTGGTGAGCGAGATTCAGGTGAAAATAACCGATGCCAATCCTATAAAACGCTTTTTCTATCACCTGTTTATGCCTGTGGGCTATAAGGTGGCGGACATGAGCTTTGAAGGTGAGAAGCCTAATTTGCTGTGGCGGGCGCTTCATGGGGTTGCCTACGCATTCTTATTCCGGCCACTCAAGGATAAGCTGGGGTTGGGTAAGGCCAGGTTTGCCGTTACTGGAAGCTCAGTACTGAGTCTGGATACCTTTCGATTGATTCACGCTGTAGGTATTGAATTGAGGCAGAGCTATGCCAGCACCGAAGCCGGCTTCATCTCTTCCCACGGTAAAGGCGAGATTGACTTTCAGAGCGTAGGCCGGCCGGCTTCTGGCGTCGAGGTCAGGTTAACTGAGGAAGGAGAGCTGCTGGTTAGAAGTGATTGTATTTTTAGTGAGTACTACAAAGACCCGGAGAAGACAGCGATTGTTATGGTTAACGGATGGTGCCATACCGGGGACGCCGTGCACATTAATGAAAATGGGCATCTAATATTCTTAGACCGGCTGGAACATATGGGGGAGCTGGTTTCTGGCACCAAGTATGCTCCGCAGTATATCGAGGGCAGACTCAGGTTCAGCCCTTATATCAAGGACGCTATGGTCATCGGAGGTAAGGATAGGGAGTTTGTCACCGCTATAGTGAACATGGATTTTGCCATGGTCGGCAAGTGGGCTGAGCGCAAAGGTATTCCTTATACCACCTTCGTTGACCTATCTCAGAAGGAAGAGGTCGCTGATTTAGTGCGGCAGGACTTGATGCGGGTAAATAGCTATTTGCCGGAGGCAGCCAGAGTCAAACGATTTGTCTTGTTGCACAAGGAGTTTGACCCTGATGAGGCTGAGCTTACCAGGACCAGAAAGCTGAGGAGGGAATTTATGGAACAAAGGTATAAAGATTTGATTGAGGCCATGTATGGCGATAAAGACAGCGTGATTGTGGAGGCACCGGTAACATACAGAGACGGTAGAAAAGGGGTGGTGGCCACCGCTATCAAGGTCAGGGGTATCTAAAAAGGTTAAAAAATGGCTGAGCTGCTTCAATATACAATCACTGGTATAGCCGTGGGAATGATTTATGCTTTGATCGCCCTTGGCTTTGCCTTGGTTTGGAAGTCCAGCAGTGTGGCGAATCTGGCTCTGGGGCAGTTGGTGTTGATTTCCTCCTGGTTCACCTACGGGATGCTAGTTCAAGCTAAATTCCCATTATGGATTGGCTTTCCTCTAACCATTCTTTTTGCCTTATTTCTGGGCTGGATGATTGAGCGATTCACATTGCGGCCTCTAATCGCCCAGCCTATCCTGTCTCTAATCACGGTAACGCTGGGGGTGGCCTATTTCCTTGAGGGCTTGGTGACATTTGTCTGGCCTGTTAGCGTGGGCGCTCTGCCCCGCTTCTTCCCTCAGGAGCCCATTTATATTGGCCCGGCGGTGGTTTCTCAAGAATACGTCTGGGCTGCAGGCATATCCCTGCTTCTATTTGGCCTCTTGTCCTTGTTCTTCAAATATCACAGGATGGGCATTGCTATGAGAGCGACTGCTGATGACCAGTTGGCTGTCCAGGCCTGTGCTATCCCAGTAACCAGCGTTTTCTCCACATCTTGGATGTTTGCCTGTGTGGTAGCTGCCATTGGCGGAGTGCTAATCTCCAGCATCGGCGGCGTTACATTTGGCTTGGTTGAGACGGGACTGAAATCGTTCTCAGTGGTTATACTTGGTGGTCTGGACTCCTTCGTCGGCTGTATTGTGGCGGGACCGATAATAGGGCTGGCCGAAAACCTCGGTGGTGGTTACCTCACTCAATTCATTGGGCCTGGCATAAAGGATATCATTCCGTTCATTATCATAATAATCGTCATGGTCATAAAGCCGTATGGCCTATTTGGGGAAACCAGGATAGAGAGGATATAGCGGGATGGATTTGCCTTGTGGTACTCGTAATTACGACTATGCCAGAGACATGGCAGTCTTGCGCACCAAGACACATTGGATGCTGTTTATTGGCCTGCTGGCTGTTGTCTTCACTGCTCCCCTGTACTGGAGTAATTATTGGCTAGGTGTAGCTAATCTGATTGGCATTACCATAATCGCTGCCATTGGGTTGAATATACTCATCGGGTACTGTGGGCAATTGTCTATTGGTCATGCTGGTTTCATGGCCATTGGTGCTTATACCACCGCCGTCTTAACGGGCAAACTCGGTTTTCCATTTCTGGGGGGCTTGATATGCTCCGGCTTCACCGCTGGATTTATAGGGCTCATTTTCGGTCTACCTTCGGTGCGGGTCAAGGGCTTCTATCTGGCAATCACTACTATTGCAGCTCAATTTATCATTATCTGGGTTATCAATCATTGGGCGCCAGTAACCGGGGGCTTTGTTGGTCTTAAAGTGCCATATGCCTCAATTGGAGATTTCATATTCAGAAGCAAGGCCAGCCAGTTCTACCTGATAATGGTAATTGCTGCGCTGTGCATCCTTTTTGATAAGAACTTGGCCAGAGGAAGGATAGGAAGAGCCTTCATTGCCGTCAGGGATAATGATTTGGCTGCTGAGGTGATGGGTATCAATCTCGCCTACTACAAACTTCTAGCTTTTTTCATCGGTTGCTTTCTGGCGGGAATAGCTGGTGCGTTATTTGCTCACTGGGTTGGCTTCTTGAATGCTGAGAGTTTTACCCTTTCTGATTCCATATTGTACATAGGTATGGTAATTATAGGTGGTCTGGGCACTACCCTTGGCCCTGTTCTGGGGGCGATTTTGATTCGGCTTTTGCAACAGGGGATAATGTATATCTCTCCGCTTCTGGAGGGCACTTTTCCGACTTTGCCAGCCGGCTTTACAACTGGCATCGGACCAATGGTTTTCGGTCTGGTAATCATTCTGTTTCTGGTATTCGAGCCACGGGGATTGGCGCACCGATGGATGTTGTTTAAAGCCGCTTATCGCCTGTGGCCATTCTCCTACTAATTTGGAGAGGAGGTGTGAGCAAATGTAGTGTTTAACGAGTGGCATAAACGGTCAAAAATCTTTATGGAGGATGAAAAATGAAAGTCAAAAAATTATACATAGTGAGTTTAATTGTCTGCATGGCACTGGTGGTAGCTTTGTTGCCGCTTACCAGTGCCTGTGCTCCTAAAACCCAGCCAGGACAGGTATTAAAAGTAGGCATTATGACACCCACTACTGGTCCTGCTGCTGAGAAGGGAAGGCCAATGGGCCATGCCAATCTTGATGCAATTGAGTACATTAATGCCGAACTCAATGGGGCTGGAGGCTACCAAATTAAGGTTTCATGGTTAGATAGTGCCTATGATGCCGCCAAAGTCATTACTATTGTCGATAGGTTCATGGATGAGGGCTGTTTACTGTTTACCACCTCCTCATCCAAAGAAATGTCGGTAGCCATGGAATCAGCTAACCGAGCTGAGTTTCCCGGTATAGCCTGCTTCAGTTCCCCGATACTATACCGTCCACCACAGCATATTTATGGTCAGACCCCTGATTATGGCGACGATGCCTTAGCCTTCGCTAACTTTTACGTGAAAAATATCTGGAAGGGACAGGAAAAACCAAAATTTGCACTGCATTTGCTCAATAACCCTACTGGTTATGGTGCTCGAGATGCCTTTCGGGCTAAGGCTGAAGAACTGGGTATAGAGGTTGTTTCTATTGATGAGCATGCTGCTACCACTACTTCTGAGATGGAATCACTGACCCGCATTAAGGCAAAAAAGCCTGATGTTTTGTTCATCTCCAGCACGCCGGCGCCTACTGCAGTCATCATCAAAAATGCCCGTGACCTGGGCATGTATCCCGGCATAACCATCGGCTGTGCCCACGCCAGTTTCACTAAGGCTCTAATTGACCTGGCTGGAGCCAGTGTCGTCGAGGGCGTTTATGGTACGTTTCCTACAGTAATGTGGGATGAAGATGTGCCGGGCATGGCCAAGATGACAGAATACTGCAAGAAGCTGCACCCCGATGACTATGGCAACATGGATTATATTACTGCCTGGGCACAAAGCCTGATTGTTGCCAAGATTCTAGAGCTGGCGGTGAAGAATGCCGGCTATGATGTCCTGGCTAAGGGAAATGTGGAATCGTGGCGTGCTGTTGAGACTCAAGGCATCCAGAAGCTAAAGAACTATGATGTCGGTGGCCTTCAGGGTCCAGTGAGCTATACTGCAGGGGACAACAGGCTTACCAAATACAATCGGATTTACCAAATAGTAAATGGTAAGATAACAAACCCGAGCAAATGGGTTGAGGCATCGCTGGTAAAGTATGAAGAGTACGAATGGTTTGGTAAGTAAAATTTATTGATTGGGTCGGGGGCTCCCCCAGTTGGGGGAGACCCCACGGAGAGCAAATTTGACATGCTTAGACTGAATAACATTGAAGTTGCCTATCTAAACGTAATCAGGGTATTGCACGGCATTTCCTTGGGTGTAGAAGATTGCTCTGTGGTAGCTCTACTTGGAGCTAACGGAGCAGGTAAGACTACTACGCTCAAGGCGATATCTGGTCTGCTTCGAGTTGAAGAAGGTGAGGTGATTGATGGCAGTATTGAATGGGATAGCCAGAGAATTGATAAGAAAACCGCCGTGGAGATTGGCAAACTCGGCATCGTTCAGGCACTTGAGGGGCGACGGGTCTTCGGGCATCTGACGACGGAGGAGAACCTGCTGGTGGGTGCTCACAACCGTGGAGACCGCCATGCTATCAGAGACGACCTGGATATGGTTTACGATTACTTCTCCCGGCTCAAGAATCTGCGGCATAACATCGCGGGCTATCTCTCCGGTGGCGAGCAGCAAATGCTGGTCATCGGCAGGGCGATGATGTCAGCGCCAAAACTCATGATGCTCGATGAGCCCTCGCTGGGTCTGGCACCGATGCTGGTTGAAGAGATATACGATATCATCGAGCGATTTAACACCGAGAAGAAAACGTCGATTCTACTTGTGGAACAGAATGTCAGAATTGCTCTCAATATCGCCCATTACGGCTATGTGATGGAAAGTGGAAGAGTTGTCCTCGATGGTGCTGCCGATTTCCTGAAGAATAATGAAGATGTGAAGGAGTTCTACATGGGTTTATCGGCAGTCGGCACCAAGAAAAGTTACCGCTCGGTGAAACACTACAAAAGACGCAAGAGATGGCTATAAGAAATCAAAATTTAGAAGTTAAAAATTAAAATGCCAAATGTAAAATGTAAAAATTTTTAATCTGTCATTTTGCATTTTGGTTTTTAACTTTTGATTTGTTCCGTGCCCAGGTAAGCTGATATAACTTGTGGGTTGGTCTTTATCTCGGCAGGTGTGCCTTCGGCAATCTTGCGTCCGAAATCGAGAACCGCAATCCTGTCAGCTAAATCCATAACCACTCCCATATCATGCTCCACGAGGATAATGCAGCTAACTCCGTCTCTCAAAGCGGGTGTTTCAGGATAGGTTTCGCCCTGCCCCTCGAATATATCAATAATGAACCTGGCAATATCTTCTTTTTCCTCCAGGTTCATTCCTGCCATCGGTTCATCGAGGAGCAGGATTTTTGGCTCCAGTGCCAGTGCCCTGCCTAATTCAACTCTTTTTCGCATCCCGTAGGGGAGAGCTCCGACGACTTTCTTTCTAATCGGCTCTATTTCCAGGAAGTCGATGATGTCCTCTACTGCTTTGCGATGTTCGATTTCTTCTTTGTGAGCCGGGCCAAAGTATAGGGCGGTGCTGAGTGTGTTCTGCCTCATAAGGACGTGTCTGGCAGCCATGAGGTTGTCTAGCGTACTTAAGCCGGCATATAGCTCTATGTTCTGGAAGGTTCTGGCTATGCCTAGCCGGGCTATCTTATCCGGACGAAGCCGAGTGATTTTTTGTCCATCATAGTATATTTCACCTTCTTGTGGCTTGTAGAAGCCGCTTATGCAATTGAGGATGCACGTTTTGCCGGCGCCATTTGGCCCGATGATGGCTAAAATCTCCTTATCTTTGATATCCAGGCTTACGTCTATAAGCGCTCTAACACCACCAAAGGAAAGACAGAGGTTTTCAATCCGCATCTTTACCTGATTTTCGCTTATCATCTGTTGCTGCATGGTCGTAGATTGTGAGTGTTGTCTCCCACTTTTTAGCATTTTATTCCAACTTCATTATTTGTTAAACATGTAGTAGCGAGGCGTTAGCCTCGCCCAAAGTGACCTTAAAAGGCCGCAACTATATTGGAAAGATTGTTGCTACGCACTCTTTAGACTCGACTCTAATCCAATTCAGGTTATATTATCATTACCCAGTATATAGTTCAAATTGCCTTTTCATCAGATTTTCCTTACAATATGCCAGCACTCGGATGTGAGATTGGAAAATTCACATAATTCGCCGCGAGACGAGACAAAATGAGTAAGTTTGCAGAAAAGTTAAGACGTACCTATACTGGTTCGACACCATCTATGGGCTTCCGTAAGTCTGCTGAAACAGAGCTCCCTCCGTTACTGCTCATTGCCAATTTAACAAAGGCAAACGTTACCGAAGCTAAGGTATTAGCTGGTGAGGTAGACGCTGCGATTGTGAATAGCGGTGATATTAATGCCAAGAGCTTTGGACAATTGGCTAAAGCTTCAGGTGATATTCCTCTGGGTATATTTCTGGAAAGTGACGCCAAGTCGGAGACCGTCAAGTCTTTCGAGTTAGGCAGTGATTTTGTGGTTTTCGGCTTGAGGACACCGCTTGAGGCAGTGAATAAGGAAGGGCCAGGCAAGATACTTAAAATAGACCCTTCACTGGACCAAGGCTTGGCCAGAGCTATAAATGCGTTGCCACTACAGGTTGACGGAGTGCTGGTAAACGGTGAGGAGTCCTTGATTACTATTGAGCGCTTACTCATTTACCGACGCTTTGCCGAGCTTTTGGATAAGCCACTGCTAATAACACTGGGGTCATCAGTAACCAGTGACGAACTGAAAAGCCTGTATGAAGCTGGAGTTAACGGATTGATGCTGTCTGAAGGTTTTCCTGTGGAGGCATTTGCTGAGCTGAAGAAGACAATCGCCGGTCTATCTAAGACTGCGAAGCGAAGAATCAAAGGTACCGCATTATTGCCTCGGCTTGGCGGTCAGTTAGAGGCCGAAACTGAAGAGGAAGAAGAGGAGGAGGTTTAAGCAGCTCCTTGCTGATATGATTAAACAGTGCCAGTTCCATGATATTGAAAACATCTATACTGTTATCAATGATGCGGCTAAAGCTTACGAGGGGGTTATTCCGCCTGATTGTTATCATGAGCCTTACATGTCAATTGATGAGCTCAGCCGAGAAATGCAGCAAATGTCTTTCTTTGGCTGGCAGGATGAGGGGCAGCTTGTTGGGGTTATGGGCTTTCAGCGAGTCAAGGATGTTACTTTGATAAGGCATGCCTATGTGGCGACCTCACGACAAAATCAGGGGATTGGCAGCCAATTACTCAAATATCTCAAGGGGCTTTGTGAAACCAGGCGGTTACTGGTTGGGACATGGGCTGATGCCCGTTGGGCGATAACATTTTATGAAAAGCGCGGTTTCTGCCTCTTACCTGATAAGGATAGACTCCTCAGAACCTACTGGCGAATACCTGACCGCCAGGTAGAAGTTTCGGTCGTCCTCGGTTTGGACTTGCCTTGACAAGCATGACAGCAAGCCTTGGTTTGTTTTTACTTTCAGCGGCGGGCATATCTCTTTCTGGCGTCATGTTACCCGGGCCGCTTACCGCCGCAACCATAGCTAAAGGCTATCGGGAGCAGAATGCCGGCATCTTCATAGCTCTGGGGCACGCCGTCATTGAATTGCCTCTGATGGCGCTTATCTACTTCGGTTTTGCTCACTTCTTCACCTTTCCCGAGGTTAAAAGAGCCATCGGTCTGGCCGGTGGTTTGATGCTGATTGCTATGGGATTGATGGTGCTGTGGAATATCAGAAAGGCTCAGGCTGATGCCGCCGACTTGCCGTATAGCTCTTTAGTTACCGGAATTGTGATGACCGGGGCTAACCCCTATTTCTTTTTGTGGTGGGCAACCATAGGTATAGCCTTGATAGCCACTGCTGCCCAGTTCGGCATGTGGGCCCTCGTTATTTTTGCTGTGGTGCACTGGTCGTGTGACCTTGTCTGGGAGCAATTTGTCTCGATGAGTGTATTTAGAACAAGGCACCTGTGGACGCAAAGAGTTCAGAGGATTGTTTTTGGTATCTGTGCTGCTGTTTTGGTCGGCTTTGGCGTCTGGTTCGGTGTTTCGGTCTTCGTTTAGCTGATTCCTAACCCGAGCACATACCCTGTATTGACTGGAGGTATTTGCCCTCGGTCTTTATAGCTGGAGCGATTGCCATCTTGACTTTGTGCATGTCCTCGATGGTGAGGGCACCGCAGACACCCATTGCGGTGCGTAAAGCACCGACAAAATTCTCAGTACCATCGGTGACTGATGTAGGGCCGAACAGCAGACGCTCTAGCGGAGCTCGGATGCCCGCCTTAATTCGTGTACCCCTGGGTAAGGACGGATGGGGATGCGCCATGCCCCAGTGGTAGCCTTTCCCCGGGGCTTCTTCAGCTTGTGCCATAATTGACCCTAACATCACAGCATCGGCTCCTGATGCAAAGGCTTTGCACAAATCACTGCCCGTGCGGATACCACCATCGGTGATTACTGCCACATATTTGCCGGTTTCCTTGTGATAAGTTTCACGGGCAGCGGCACAATCCATGGTGGCTGTCACTTGTGGAACACCGACGCCGAGGACCTCCCTGGTAGTGCAAGCGGCTCCGGGCCCAACGCCAACCAAGATGCCATCTATACCGGTTTTCATCAGTTCCAGGGAAGTGCTGTAGGTGACGCAATTGCCCACTATGACCGGCATGGGGGCTACCGTTTGGCACAACTCGGAAAAGATAAGCCCACGATAACTCTTTGAAATATGGCGTGCGGTAGTGACTGTGGATTGGACTACTAGGATGTCGGCTCCGGCTTCTTTGGCAATTGGGGCTAGTCGCTTGGTAGTGGCTGGTATTACAGAGACAGCGCAGGTAGCTCCAGCTTGTTTTATTGTCTGGATGCGCTCACCTATGAGCTTTTCTTTAATGGGTTGGGAGTAAATTTTCTGGAGTAGTGATGTGACCTCATTAGCAGAAGCCTGAGTTATTTCAGCCAGAACCTCATTAGGCTTCTCATATCTTGTCTGGACCCCATCCAGATTAAGCACAGCCAGTCCGCCCAGTTTGTGCAACAGAATGGCAAAATTTGGGTCAACCACAGCATCCATAGCGGCAGCTAGGATAGGGATAGAGAAGGTAAAGTTCCCGATGGTAAGCTCTATATTAGTCTGGTCGGGATTGATGGTTATATTACCAGGCACGAGGGCAACTTCATCAAAACCGTAGGCGCGTTCCATATCTTTGAATTTTGGTACAGCCATGCTCGTGCCTTCAGAGGTTATTGTGCAGACTATAACAAAGGCGAGGAATTAAAGTCAAGGAGAAGTTGATTTAGCTTGTTGTGAAATGGTTTTCTAATTGCGTATAGGGTTTACATATGATAATCTTTTTTATAATAGTATATTATAGATGGTTGTTTCCAGTGAATCTTGACTTCTCGAATGTAGACCAGCTTTGTGCAAAGGTGGATTTTCGCAGTCCAAGACCTATTATAGACCTGTCAAAAGTTAGATTTTTTCGTCCTTTCTCATTAGTATATCTCGGTATGTTTCTTCGTTATCATAATTGTTGTAACAAGGCTTTTGATATTATTCCACCTGAAAGCAATGCTGCTCGTGGTTATTTAGCGAGACAAAATTTCTGGGAGAGATTTAATTTTAACCCAGACGTAATTAAGGGTGAAAAGCTTATCAGGTTTACAACTTCAACTTCATTAAATGATATAATTGATGTGGAGAATCGCCCCAACATTGCAGATGATATTGCAGTTGCAGTTTTGAAGGTTCTTCGTAATAACCGCGTGCATGTTAAGGTGGGCTTGCTCTCAGAATTAGTGTCTGAATTGGTTGATAATTTTGCTTTACATTCTGAGCGGACTTTAGCTGTGGTAGCAATGCAGTATTATCCAAATCTGCGAAGGGTCGTGTTGGCTGTTGGGGATTGTGGAATAGGTATACGAGCGAGCCTATCAACAAACCCAGCATATGCATATCTTGTAAGTCGCCCACATTGTGAAGTTACGCTGAAAGCAATTGAACCCCTTGTCAGTCGAATACCAGGTTGTGGGACAGGTCTTACAAATATTAGGGATGAAACCTTGAACCTCGGTGGGCGATTTACCCTGACGACTGGAAATGGATATGTTATAATAGGTCGACAGGGCACCAAGTACGGCAATATGTCCTATGATTTACCCGGAGTACAGGCAGAATTATCGCTTCCGGAGGAGGATTAGCTATGGCAATAGTTCACATTGGCAAATTAGCATATCCTTGCGTAACGAGAATAAGAGGTGAGGAGGCAGCTACAAAATTGCAGGGGCAGGTAGGTATCAACCATATTGAGGTAGACCTAAGTGGTGTTGATATGGTGTCTTTATCATTTCTTGATGGGCTAATTTCCCATTTTCTTAGACATGGTAAGGAAACGGATTTTATTTTTAAGATAGATACACCGATTTTAGAGGATAAATTGGCACGTGTTGCCGGTATCCGAAACACAACTATATATTTTCGTTACGATGAAAAGGAGATTCGACAAATAAAGCCAAAGTTCTCACGTCCACAAAAGCCTGTTTTTATTCCGACAAAAACAGATTTCCGGCATTAATGCATAGGTGTCTTACCAAACGCAATTTCTCGGTGTCTCGGGAAAGACCAAAGCCATAGTCTGTGTCACAATCAGTGGTATTAAACTGTGAACTGGTACCTTTTGCTGATGCCTTTCAGTAGTATTGTTGAGACGTCTATGATTTTTCATCCTACTGAATTCTCTTTCCACGGCAGTTCTTCGGTTGAAAATTGGTTGTCATTCTGAGCGCGGCGAACAATCTCATCGAAGCTCTCGGTGGAGTCTGTTATGAGTGAGATTCTTAGGTCGCAGAGTTCATCCATGAGCCAGATCCTTCGTCGCTTCGCTCCTCAGGATGACAGAGGGTAAAGGGCTCCCTCATAATGGCAGGCGAGTATACAGGCTAGACCCTTTCGCCACAGTAGGATATAATTATTCACTAAAACGTGCCTGTTCTCTACATTGTAGCTACACCGATTGGCAATTTGGAAGATATCTCTTTGCGAGCATTGCGTTTGTTGAAACAGGTGGGCTTGATTGCTGCTGAAGATACGCGTACCACACGCCAATTGCTCAATGCCTATGGCATAGAGACATCATTGACCAGTTATCATGAGCATAATAAACGGACTAAGCTTGGCTACCTTCTGGATTGCCTTAAGGAGAAGGATGTGGCATTGGTCTCGGAAGCAGGAATGCCGGGGTTGAGTGACCCCGGTTATGAACTTATTGCAGCAGCTATTGCGCGTGGTATCTCCGTCGTGCCTGTTCCCGGTGCCTCGGCGGTGATTACAGCTTTGGTAGTTTCTGGATTGCCAGCTAATCAGTTTCTGTATCTCGGCTTCTTGCCTCGTCGCCCAGGAGTCAGGCGACGTCTCATCCGGTCTGTAGTTGATGAACCTCGAACTATGGTGGCCTTTGAAGCTCCACATCGGCTTTTAGAAACGCTAACGGATGCCTTGGAAGTCTTTGGGGATAGGAGAGTGGCGGTTTGTCGTGAACTTACCAAAGTTCACGAGGAAGTGTTCAGAGGCAGATTGAGCCAGGCGATAGCGCGTTTTGCTCAGCCCAGAGGCGAGTTTACCCTGGTCATTGAAGGCAAAGCGAGGCAGGAACCGGAGATTAGTGAACAGGTTGCAAAAGAACTGCTCAGGCTTTATCAGCAAGGAGCTAGAGCCAGACAGGCGGTGCATCAGTTATCAGAGACTAGTGGTGTATCGAAAAAGAAACTATACCAGGTCTGGCTGAAATTTGGTAAAGGAGGCTAAGGTGAATCGAGGTTGTATTGCTGTAGGCGAAATCAAGTGTGATAGCTGTAGCCACCTTATCGAGCATGGAGAGCGATATTTGCTCATTGAAGAAAAGGAAGATGAGAAATCCCGTTTCTGTGTTGACTGCTGTTTAAGCAAAGGTTATGCTGCTTATGTGGAAGAAAAAAAGGGTGAACTGATGCTGACCTTTTTCCCCGCGAGGCTCGATTCGCGAGAGGCTCAAAAGGACAAAATTTGAATATAAGGTTTATCAGTGTCTGAACATATCTTGGTTGCGGTTGCCTGGCCTTATGCCAATGGCTCGCTTCACCTGGGGCACATCGCTGGAGCCTATCTACCGGCAGATATTTTTGCCCGCTACCATCGTCTCAAAGGCAATAAAGTATTGATGGTCTCGGGTAGTGACCAGCATGGGACACCTATTACCTTGCGTGCTGAGCAAGAGAATAAATCGCCACAGGAAATAGTGTCCAAGTACCATAAGGAGTTTCTTGACTGCTGGCAGAAGTTGGGGATTTCTTTTGATTTGTTTACCACTACTGGTACGCCAAACCACACTCAGGTTGCTCATGATATTTTCCTTAAACTGTTGGATAGGGGCTATATCTACAAAGATGCTGTGCCTCAGGCTTATTGTCCTCAATGCCAGCGATTTCTCCCCGACCGCTATGTTGAAGGCACCTGTCCTTACTGCCAATTTCCGCAAGCACGCG
>Ga0194112_10001266_pt1 | contig 37210 bp, 32 predicted proteins | sample TA2MahC400mmetaG_FD_146191 | JGI IMG/M metagenome (GOLD analysis project Ga0194112, IMG submission 146191) | Freshwater microbial communities from Lake Tanganyika, Tanzania - TA2015016 Mahale Deep Cast 400m | ecosystem: Environmental > Aquatic > Freshwater > Lake | place: Tanzania: Lake... | reverse complement strand
AGCCTCTTTGGCAATCTTGAGGAAGCGTAGCGTGGGGAGTCGGAAGCCGGAGCTGATCTCGATGGCCACCTTCTGCTTGGCCGCGGCCTCGGCCACGAGGCGAATCCGCCGCTCGGTCCAGAATGCCTCGAAGTCGCGCGAGAGCGGGCCGGGGAGCCACGAGACGTTCCCCAGGATGTCTATCGGCTGCTTCTCGACGAGCTCCACCATGAAGGCCACGAAGCGGTCCATGAACGCCTCGCGGTCGCCCATCTCCACCCGCTCCTCGACCCCCTTTTCCCAGAGCTTCACCCGGGAGCCGTCCTTGCCGGGATACGTCATCGCGTCCATCAGCACGTAGTCGAGCCGTGCCAGCGCCTCGCGCGAGAAGCAGGATGACCAATCTGTCCATTCGGCCTGGACTCCCCGGTAGACCCCCTTGCCTTCGAGCATGGCCAGGTAGCGGCCAAGCTCCTCGTCGTTGCTGAGCACCACGGGATACTTATTCTCCTTCGTCCCCGCGTGCTCCACGATGCCGAACGTCACGCCCCGTTCGCGGGCGAGCTCCGCCACCTTGTCAATCGTGCTGTTGTCCAGGTGAACGTGCCAATCCACGAGCGGGAGGTCCATGCGTGTGCTCTCCTTTCCCAACTCGGCGCCGCGTGCTGCGATTCCCATCATCAGCCCGGCTCCGCTGGCCAGGAAGTTGCGACGCGGCACGCGCCCAGGGGGCCTGCCACGATCCCCGCCATTGCTCTCAGCCATGGCCCACACCCCTTCGGTTCTGAGGGCACGACCTCATATGGCCCCATCATTCTAGCACATTCCAGGCGCTAGGCCGATAGGCCCCTTGCATTCCGGCTCTGGCGGCGTATACTCTTGGCCGAGACGATGGCGGGGCCGCGGCGGTCCGCCTGTTCGCCGGCCCCTCCCGCATCGGCTCATCTGGCTGCCGGAGGAGGTTCGACACCCTAACCGAGTCGGGGGGTCCGATGGAGGAGGCCAGGATTCGTGGCGTTGTGCCCGGGGAGTCCACCGTGTGGGTCGCCGTGCGCTTCGTCGTGTACACCCTTGTGGCGTTCGGCTTCACCCGCTCGTTGTCGTACGTCACCCGTCACGACGGGACTGCCGCCTTTGCGGAGAACGGGCCGATCGAGTGGCTTCAGTTCTCCATACTCCTCGCCACGTCCGCAACGTTCCTTGCGGGCTGCCGGGCCGCTCCGGCCTTCCGCGCCATGTGGCTCATCCTGGCATGCGGGCCCGCGTTCGCGGCTGGCCGGGAGATGGACAAGGTGCTGGACAGTTGGCTGCCGGTGGTTGGCTGGAAGGTGGCCTGGGCGTTTCCGGTGGCTGCCGTGGTGGTGGCGTACCGGAACCGAGGGCCGCTTCGGCGCCAGGCGGGGCAGTTCATGGGCTCCCGAGCCGTTGCCATGTTGTGGGCAGGATTTGTCATCGCGGTGCCGATAGCGCAGTTGATAGGACACCGTCCCTTCCTCAGGGCCGTGATGGGCGCCAGTTACACCCACAACTACAGGCGCCTGATCGAGGAGGCAAGCGAACTGGTGGGGTATCTCGTCCTGCTCGCAGGCGCCATTGAGGGCCTCGTGCAGATGCGGGCCGCCGGGCGCGTGGAACGGGAGTGAACTGGAGGTCTTCAGATGCCGGATTGGTTCGGGGCGTGGGGGCTCGTGGTGGGGCTGGCGATGGGGGCGGCGGGGGCGGGCGAGGAACGGCCCTTCACGGCGTTCTCGGCGGGCGGGGCGGACGTGATCGTGGGGCGCCCTGGCGAGGATTACCTGCGCTTCGGCGTCGGGGCTTGGGGGCCGAAGTGGGCTTGGACAGGTCTCGACGGGAAGGTGCGGAGCGATAGGGGCGCCGCCGTGGCGACGATTGCGGCGAAGATGCGCGGCACGGACGTGCCGTTCCGCATCGGCTTCCGGGCGGAATGCCCTGACCCGAAGCGTCTGGCGCTCAGCTATGAGCTTCTGGCGGAGAACGACACGGCGCTCACCCTCGTGATGGTGGAGTTCGCGCCGGGCAAGGCGTTCGAGGGGCGCGATGTGATGGTGGAGTCGGGCGGGAAGCAGACGCCTGTCCGCTGCCCGTTCGAGCGGAGGGGGTTGGGGAGCGCGGTCGAGGCCATTCGTCTGACGGACGACAAGGGGCTGACCACGGTGGTCAAGCTCGACCCGCCGTGCGAGGTGGGGTCGGACGGCCCGGCGCGGATCGTGTTGGCGAAGGAGAGGCTTGCGGGGGGCGAGGCGCGGCGGCTAAAGCTCGCCGTGGAGCTGCCAGCCGCCGCCAACTGGTTCCCGAGCGTGGCCGAGGTGCCCGACGAGCCGGGCATCGAGGCCTGGTATCCCTGGCAGGCGAAGGCCGACCCAGGCGGCGGGGCCATCGGGATGCAGGACTGGCTCGATGCCCCCGCGGGGAAGCACGGGCGAATCGTCCGACAGGGCGAAGAGCTCCTCTACAACGGCAAGCCGCTCAAGCTCTGGGGCCTGAACCTCTGCTACAGCGCGTGCGCGCCGGAGAAGGAGCTGGCCGACAGGCGCACCGCCTTCTACCGCAAGTATGGCATCAACGCCGTGCGGCTCCACAAGTACGCCGACGGCCCCGGCTGGGGCGGCATCCAGGCGAAGGAGAGTTTTGTACAGTTCGACCCCGACGCACTCGACAGGATGGACTACCAGATTGCGAAGCTCAAGGAGGCGGGCATCTACGTGAAGCTCTCCGCCCACTTCGGCTCGCAGAAGCTCGGGCCGGCCGACAAGCGATACGTCCCCTTCCTCGAAGAGCTCGGGCCGTTCAGGAGCAACCGCGTCGAAACGCCCCACAGCGCCGTCCACTACTCGCGTGAGCTCCAGGACGTCCAGATTCTCCACACCACCAACCTGCTGAAGCACAAGAACCCGTACACGGGGCTCACCTACGCGGAGGAGCCAGCGATAGCTTTCATCGAGATCATCAACGAGCAGAGCATCCTCTTCTACACCACGATGGCGCCGCTGAAGGCGAGCGCGACGATCCGCCGGCAGACGGGCGAGCGCTTCTGCGAGTGGCTGCGCAAGAAGTACGGCAGCCAGGAGAAGCTGGAGGCGGCCTGGGGCAAGGCGGCCTTCAACTCCTTCGCCAACGAGGGCTTCGCGGGCGGCGAGCAGCTCGACAAGGGGAGCATCCTGCCAATCGGCAACCCGTGGTTCTGGGACCCCGACCAGTTGGCCGGCTCGCAGGCATTCCGCAGGCGGCGGCTCCTCGATTCGCTCCAGTTCCTCTACGAGCTCCAGTGCGACTTCTACCTGCGGTATCTCAAGGCCGTGCGGGACGCCGGCTACCAGGGGGAAATCGTGAGCACCAACTGGCAGGCTGGCCGCGCCTTCAGCCACTTCGCAAACCTCCACTCCGATTCGCTCGTTGGCACGATTGACCGTCACAACTACTTCGGCGGCCGAGCGAACGCCTCGATGCTCTCGCGGGCCGGCTCGGGGCTGCTCAGCACGGGCATGCAACAGGTCGCCGGCCTCCCGTTCATGTTCTCCGAGTGGATTCACGTCTTCCCAAACGAGTGGGGCGTCGAAGGCCCGGCAATCATCGGCGCCTACGGCATGGGCCTCCAGGGCTGGGACGTGTCGTACATGTTCCAGAACCGCGACAACGCGGAGTTCAGCGAGTTCGTGGGGCGGCAGCCGTGGGACGTTATGGCCCCCCAGGTGCTCGGCGTCTTCCCCGCCGTCGCCCGCCACATCCATCGGGGCGACGTGAAGGAGTCGGAGGCCACTGCCCTGCTCAACGTCCATCCGCCTTCGCTCTTCGAGGGGAAGCTCGGCTTCGGCGACAAGGTGGTGCAGGGCTACGACGACAAGGAGCTCGACAACGACAAGGTCTCGGCCCGCGCCCTCGCCGTCGCCCGCTGCGCCGTCGCGTTCACCGATGATTACAAGGAGACCCCGCCCTTCGACCTGGCGGGGCAGATCAAGGATGGGCAACTCGTCTCGACAACGGGCCAGCTCAGATGGAAGGAGGGCGCGCGGAACCCCGACGGCTTCTTCACGATGGACACGGCAGGCACAAAGGCGGTTGTGGGCTTCGCTCAGGGCCAGCGGTGCGAGCTCGGGGGCGTAACCATCGAGCCGCAGTGCCGCTTCGCCGCGGTCTACGTCGTCACCCGCGAGAAGGACGCGACCATTGATTCCGCGCGCGAGCTCCTCATCGTCGCCATCGCCCGCGCGCGCAACGCGGGGATGAAGTTCTCCCCTTCTGGCGACCGCATGTTGGCAAAGGGCAACCCGCCGATCGTGATGGAGCCGGTGAAGGCCCGAATCGCCCTCGCCCGGAAGGGCACGCCGAAGGTCATCGCCCTCGACCACGACGGCAAGCCCACCGACCGCACGCTGCCCGTCGAAGGCGGGGCATTCACCATTGATGGTGCGAAGGACAGGACGCCTTACTACCTGGTTCACTACGAAGGAGGCCAATGATGGCATTGAGGCAGTGTGTTTGCGCGCTCGCGCTGGCTTGTGCCGCCGCCCAGGGGGCGGGGCAGGACTGGACGCAGTTCCGCGGGCCGGGCGGCTTGGGAACGAGCGCCGAGAAGGGCATCCCCACCAGGTGGGGGCCGCAGGAGGGCATCGCGTGGAAGGCCGAGCTGCCGGGCGGCGGGGCCTCGACGCCCATCGTCCTCGGCGACCGCATCTTCCTCACTTGCTTCAGCGGCTACGCCGTGCCCGGCGAGCCGAAGGGCGAACTCGACCAGCTCAAGCGCCACGTCGTCTGCCTGAGCCGCCGCGACGGCAAGCTGCTCTGGAACAAGACGGTGCCCGCCAAGCTGCCCGAGGAGCCGACCATTCGCGAGCACGGCTACGCGGCAAACTCCGTGGCGACCGACGGCGAGCGGGTCTACGCCTTCCTCGGCAAGTCGGGCGTCTTCGCCTATGGCCTGGACGGCAAGCAGCTCTGGCAGGCCGACGTGGGGGCGAAGGCCAGCGGCTGGGGCACGGCCGCCTCCCCCATCCTCCACGGCGACCTCCTCATCATCAACGCGAGCGTCGAGAGCGAATCACTCGTCGCCCTCGACAAGGCGACCGGCCAGCAGAAGTGGCGAGCCGGCGGCATCAAGGAGTCGTGGAACACCCCCATCCTGGTCAAGGTCGGGGCCAAGACGGAACTCGTCCTGGCCATCTTCGGCAAGGTGCTCGGCTTCGACCCCGCCACGGGCCAGCAGCTCTGGTCATCGGCGACCGACATCGGCTGGTACATGGTGCCCAGCATCGTGGCCGGCGATGGCGTGGTCTATTGCATCGGCGGGCGCGGCACGGGCGGCGCGCTCGCCGTCCGCTGCGGCGGACGCGGCGACGTGACGGCGACCCACCGCCTGTGGACGCTGAAGAAGGGCTCGAATGTGTCGTCGCCCATCCTGCACGGGGACCACGTCTACTGGGCGCACGAGAACGAAGGCATCCTGTTCTGCGTCGAGGCAGAGGGGGGCGGGGTCGTCTACGAGGAGCGGCTCCCGCGAGCCGGGCAGTTCTACGCCTCGCCCGTCCTGGCCGACGGCAAGCTCTACTACACCACGCGGGGCGGCCGCACCTATGTGGTCGCGGCCAAGCCGAAGTTCGAGCTGCTCGCCACGAACGAGCTGGGCCGCGTGGGCGTCTTCAACGCCAGCCCCGCCGTCGCAGGCGGCCGCATCTTCCTGCGCTCCGACAAGACCCTCTTCTGCATCGGAGCCAAGTGACCGCTGTCCAGGAGGCACCGTGATGCTCCGGCTGGCCCCGATGCTTCTCGCGCTGTCCATCGCCGCGGCCGCCGAGACCGTGCGGATCGGTGGTGTGGACGTACCGGCGGATTGCGCGCTGGCGAGGAAGGAGCATCCGAGGCTGCTGTTCACGAAGGCGGATGTGCCGAGGCTGCGGGAGCGGCTGAAGCTGCCGCGAATCGCCAAGGAGCTGGAGTGGGCGAAGCAGCTCGCCGCCCAAGACAAGGCGTCGGCCATCCTTCTCGGCGTCCTCTATCACCTCACGGGCGACAAGGGCTATCTCGACAAGGCGAAGGCGAAGCTCCAGCCGAGCTGGATTCAGACCTATCCCCTCGCCGCCGACCTCGTGATGGCCGGCCTGCCGCCCGAGGAGCAGAAGGCGGAGGCCGACCGCCTCGTGGAGCAGATCAAGGCCAATCGCTGGCGCCCACACGTCGTCCTCGCTCTCGCCGCCTGGGGACACGGGCACGACGAGTTCCTCGACGGAGACCTGAAGAAGCGCTATCAGGAAGACCTCGTCCGCGGCATCGCGTACAACAACCTCTGGTCGCAGGGGCGCGGCGGAAGCTCGATGTCCCACGGCTACAACGGCGAGCACTTCTACAGCGAATGGCTCACGATGGCCGTGGCCTGGTCGAACGCCACGCGCCCGGGAAGCGGGGCCACAGGCGGGACGCCTGTGCCACCAACCTCTGTGCCACCAAAGGAAGGTGGGGCGGTGGCACAGGCCTCTGGCCTGTGGAAAGAAGGTGGGCCGGTGGCACAGGCCTCTGGCCTGTGGAAAGAAGGTGGGCCGGTGGCACAGGCCTCTGGCCTGTGGAAAGAAGGTGGGCCGGTGGCACAGGCCTCTGGCCTGTGGCAGGACTGGGTGGCCCGGTGCGACTTCGCGGCGCACGCGCCCGAGTGGTATCTGTTCCACTACCGCCCCTGGGCGGCACAGCCGGAGTGCGTCCACGTCGGCGTCACCGCCATGTGCCGCCATTGGATGACTGTGACGCCCGCGAGCTTCGAGGGGGACAATCTGGCCGTCCTCATCGCCTCGCGCTTCCGCGACGGCGTTGGCCAGTGGTGGATTGACAACGTGATCTCGAAGATTTCGATGGGCTGGGGCACGAGCGCCCTCGGCCAGGGCGGCCTCTGGGGCAAGCTCCTCTGGTACGACCCCGACCTGCCGCCCATCGAGCCAGCGTCGCTCCCCCCCGCCCGCCTCTTCCCCGAGAACGGCCATGCGGTCATGCGGTCGGACTGGTCGCCCGGTGCCACCTACGCCCTCTTCCGCTGCGGGCGCTTCGGCGAGATTGACGGCTCCTGGGGGCGCAACAACGCCGACAACCTCCACTTCATCATCGAGAAGCGCGGCGTCCTCGCCCCCGACACGGGGGCCGTCCACTCCCTCAACAACGCCGCCCTCGGCTTCGCAGGCTCGCAGGTCCACAGCGACAGCCTGCCGCACATCACCAACTATGCCCGCCAGACCGTCGCCCACAACTCAATCACGGTCGGCCGCGAGCCAATCGTGCACGCCGACTGGCGCGGCCAGCCGACCCGCGACGTGGTGCGCCGCGGCGGCCAGTCCCCTATTCAGGCCGACGCCTGGTGGAAGCTCTGGGGCCTCCCGAAGCCAGCCCACGACGCCCGCGCCTTCAAGGAGGGCCAAATCGTCGCCTACGAGACCTCGCCGCTCTTCGACTACGCCGCCGGCGACGCCACCCACTCCTATCCCCCGACCCGCGTGAAGGCCATCAGCAGGCAATTCGTCTACATCCGCCCCGACGCCTTCGTTATCTTCGACCGCGTGGAGGCCGCCGAGCCGGGGCTGGAGACCATCTGGAACCTCCACTCCCTCTACGAGCCGGCGTGGAACGGCAAGAGGGAACCTGACGCCTCGCTCCCGCCCGACAAGCAGTTCATCCTGAGCGACGACGGTAAGGCCCAGCTTCCGAACCCGAAGCCCGGCGGCCGGTTCGCCCACACGGGCGGCGACACCTTCACGATTGACGACAAGTGGCCGGGCATGCAGGGGCGCCTCTTCGCCAGGCTCCTCCTGCCCCCCGAGGACGCCCGAGCGGTCCGCACCATCGGCGGCGCCTGGCACGACTTCGAGGTTGACGGCACCAACTACGGCCCCACCGAGGCGACCTATGCAAAGCACAAGGGCGGCCAGAACCCCCACAACCGCGAGAACACAATCGGCGTCGAGGGCTGGCGGATCGAGGTCGAGCCCAAAGGCCGCCCCGCCTCCTCGCAATTCCTCACCGTCCTCTTCGCCACCGATCAGGCCACGCCTCAGATGCCGCCCGCTGAGCTGATCGCCGAAGGCGGCCACGTCGGGGCCAAGCTGACGCTGGGGAACAGAGGCTTCCAGGTGCTCTTCGCAACCTCAGGGCCTATGGCAGGCCGCGTCCGCATCACCGAGGCCGGCAAGCCCATCCTCAACCGCCCCGTCGCCGAAAAGGTCGAGGACGACTACCGCAAGTGGTCCGCTGACCCGCGCTACAAGGCATGGACCACCCGGCCGGAGTACCGAAACTTCATCGGCAACAACTGAATCGCTCAATCAGGCGGCACGGGCTGGTTACTCTCGGAATAGGTCGGCGTGGGTGCCGGAACGCTCGAAGATGATCGCGTCCGCTTCACGCTTGTAGATGAGGAGCCAGTCGGGCTCGATGTGGCATTCGCGCCGGCCCTGGTAGCTGCCGATCAGCTTGTGATCGCGGCGCCGCGGGTCAAGGGGCTCCTCCGCGAGCAATACGCGAACCACCTCTTTCAGCTTACCCGTGTCCTTGCCCCGCCTCTGGAGCCGCTTCACGTCGCGCTCGAACTGCCGAGTGTACACGGGCTTGAGCATCAGATGCCCAGCTTCCTGAACATGTCCTCGGCATCCTTGCAGACGACCAGGTCTCGGCCCGCATCGGTGTCCCTGAACGTCTTCAGCGTCGTGGCGTTCGGGATCACGACGTCGAAGGGCAGGCCGTTGCGGAGCTCGATCTGCCGGTAGAAGACGGTGATGGCTTCGGTGGGGGTGAGGCCGAGCCTGTCGAGCACCCGCTCGGCCCGGACCTTCAGGCGGGGCTCCACCCTCGCTCGGACCATTGCGCTCTTGGGCATGCGTTGGCCTCCTTCCCCCTCAGTGTAGCGCAAATGGGATACAAGTCAAGGCTCAGGACTTGCCCATGCGGCGCAGGGCTTCGAGGGAGCGGCGGGAGACGTCGAAGCCGAGGCCGTCGGCGCCGCCCTCCTCGACGACGTAGACCTGGGTGCCGGCGGTGGATTCGCAGAGGCCAAAGATGGTGGGCCAATCGGCCTGGCCCTCGCCGATGACGGAGCCGGCCGGCCCGCCGTAGTCCTTCAGGTGGACGGAGAGTGCGCGGCCGGGGAACTTGCGGAGCATCGCGATGGGATCGCCTCCGCCGCCCGCACAGTTGCCGATGTCCATCTGCATCACAACGTCGTGCTGCGTGCTGCCGAAAAGGACGTCCCAGGCCGGGCGGCCTTCGATCAGCGCGAAGTCGAAGCCGTGGGCGTGGTAGCCGGTGCGCATGCCGAGGGGCTTGAGCCTCTCAGCCGTCGCGTCGAGGATGCCGGCCAGCTCGCGGATGCCGTCGAGGGAGGACATCCTCGGCTTGTCGGCGGCGATGACGAGGAAGCGGTTGCCGAGGACCTGGTTCAGCTCGACCGTGCGGGCGAGGTTGTCGCCGAGGAGCGCGCCGGTGGCGAGGTGGATGCCGCAGCAGGCGAGGCCGTGGTCGTCGAGCATCTTGCGGATGGCCTGGGGCGAGTGGCCCATCCACTCGAGCTTGTCGCCGCCGTAGCCCCAGGGCTCCACGGCCACGTAGCCGATCCCCGCGACCACCTTGATGGTGGCCGCGAGGTCCTTGCTGCACTCGCCCCGGACCGAGAAGAGCTGTAAGCCAACCGGAATCTTCGCCACGGCCTCGTCTCCTTTCAATTACAGTTTGCCTCCTCCATCGAAGGCAGCCGGTTTGTAGTGCGGCCTTCAGGCCGTCTCTGAGGGGACGGGCTGAAGCCCGCACTACAAACCCGCGCACTCTCCTTGGTGCCCTCACTCCTTCCTAAGTGCGGCCAGCACCTTCTTGGCATCGCCCACGGTGCCTTGATTCTTGCAGGCGGCCAGCACTTTCTCCATCGCTGCGCGGATCGCCGCGGGCTGGTCGTTTCGGAGCGCGCGGCCGAGCGAGACGGCTGCCGCGCCTGCCTCTTCGGCCAGTGGAGCCTCCTGGAGGTAGCCGAGCACCTGCTCGAGCGCGGCTGGGCTGTGGATTGCGCCCATCGCGCCCAGGATGAGCTTCTTCTCCTCAGGCCGTCGGGCAGCCGCCATCGCTGCCTGGGCGGTCTTCAGGCGTTCATCGGGCGCGCGCTTGGATGCCTGAACCATGCGGGCGACCCCGCGCAGCGCGAGGACGTGCAGCGCCTCCGCCTTGGCGGTTCGAGCCGCGGCGAGCAAGTCGTCGCACGGGGCGTCGTCGGGCCAGGCGGCAAGTGCGCGCAGGGCCGCCTCCTGCACGGCAGCCTCGGAGTCCTTCAGCGCGCGGCACAACGGTTCAAGCGCCGTCGGCGAAGCGGTCTCGCCCAGGGCGCGGAGGAGGCTGGCCTTGAGGGGCGTGGCCGCGCCATCGAGGCGCTTGGCCAGCTCAGTCGCCACGCCCTTGGGGTCGGGAGCGCGGCGGCTGATCGCCACGAGCGCCCCGTCCGCTGCTGCGCGCTCGGCGTCGCTGCCTGCCGAGAGCCTTTCCAGCAGGAGAGAGAGCTGGCGCGCATCGCCGAGCGCGCCGAGGGCACGAATGGCCTCGGCGCGCACGGCGGGCGCCTTGTCGTCGGCGGCGGCGACGACCGCCGGCAACTGCTCCCTTGCCCCGCGAGCGGCGAGGACCGCGAGCAGTTCGCCCTTGAGCGCGGGCTCCGCGGCGGCCAGTGCCGCGGCGATGCGGGCGTCGGGGGCCTTTCCCGCCATGCGCTCGAGGGCAGCCCTGGCCCCGGAGCCTTTGCCCTTGGCCCCCTTGAGCATATCGAGCAGGGCGGGCACTGCTTCGGGGTCGCCGATGGCGCCTGCGGCGGCAGCCGCGGCGTCGCGGACGGAGGCCGCCTCGTCTTTCAAGGCGGCCATGACGAGGGGCATGGCCCGCGCGTCTCCACGGCGACCCAGCACGGTGAGGAAGAGGGCGCGCCCGTCCTGCGGCGTGCCGCCGATGGAATCGAACCAACGCTTCAGCGATTCGACTGGCGCGGCGGCGGCCAGGGCTGCGGTGGCGGTGGAGCGGATGCGGGGAACGTCCGACTTCAGCGCCTCGGCCACGGCCTCGGAGGCCGATGGCTCGGCGCTGCGGGCCAGAGCCTCGATTGCCGCCGCGCGGAGATGCACGTCGGGACGGTTCTTCCATATCTCCAGGTGGAGGCGAGCGGCGTCGGCGGCCTTGCCTGCCTCGGCCAGGCGCTGGCCGAGGAGGAAGCACGCGGCGTGAAGCTCGCCCCGCTCGAGCGGAGACTCGACACCCGCGGCTTTCAGGAGCGGGCCGGCGCTCGCGGGGTCGCCGATCTTGGCAAGTGCGTAGCCCACGCTCAGGCGCACGTCGCGCTCCGCATCGCCGAGCGCGGGGGTGAGGAGCGGGAGTGCCTTGGCGTCGCGCACCTCGCCCAGAGCGCGGATGATGTTGGCTCGCGCGCTTGGGGGCTTGGCCTGTGGCAGCGCCGCGCGGAGCACCTCGGCTGCCGCCCCGCCGATCTGCGAGAGGGCCAGGGCCGCGACCTCGTTCAGCTCTTGCTCGCCGAGCAGGAACTTGCCTATGGCGGCGGCAGCCTTGTCGTCGCCGACCAACTGAAGCTGGAGGATGACGAATTTCTGGACTTCCTTTTGGCGCGGCTTTTCGAGCGCGGCGGCCAGAGAATCAATGTAGAGCCGCCGCTGGGCCTCGCGCCCTGGTGCCGCGACGAAGGCCGTGGCCGCGCACAGGGTGTAGCGCGGCTGGAAGTCGGGCGCGGTGCCCGGCTCGGGCAACTTGTCCGCCACCGCCGCAATTGCCGCGGCCCCGCCGTCGAGCATCTCCTGAACTACCTTCTGCATGACGGGCCAGTCGGGGCCGGTGTAGCGGGCATTGGCAGGCAGAGGGGGAAACGGGTCAGCGCCCTCGCCTGACCAGCCAACATACGGCACAACCACAATCGCCAGGAGGGTAAAGAGAATGTCTCTGCGAATCATGGGTGTTCCTCCTCAAACCTGCCACGGGGCGCGCATGGGCGGGCGGACGAGGCGGTTGGCCTCGTCGTCGCCCACGACCTCTTCTTTGACGGGGTCGAAGCGTATCCTGCGCCCGACCCGAAGCGAGATGTTGATCAGGATGGCGAGGCAGTTCGTGCGGTGCGCGTGGATGATCGCGGCGAGGGGCCGCGGGAGGCCGCCGAGCCGGCTCAGGCTCGGCGGGTTGGGCGCGTTCTTAAGCTCGTCGAGCACCCGCGGCGGGTCGCTCACCAGCGCGCCCTTCGCCTCGGCCGAGTAGAGCACGCGCCCATTCGGGCCTTCGAAGAGGATGTTGGGGTCGGCCCCGTCCCTCGGCTGGCCCACGCCGCTGTCAACGAAGAGCACCGTGCCGTCGGCGTACTTCAGCCGCGACCAGTGGAAGATGCCCACCGCGTCGTCGTGGGCCGGCGGGCCACTCGTCTCCACCTCCACCGGCGAGGTGTCGTCCTTGCCCATGTTGCCCAGCAGTTCGTTGAAGACGTGTGGGGCCATGTCGGTCAGCCCGCCGCCATCGTAGTCCCAATAGCCCCTGAAGCTGCCGTGCGTGCGGTGCGGGTGGTAGGGCTTGAGGGGCGACGGGCCGCAGTAGAGATTCCAGTCGAGCGTCGGCGGCGCCGGCTGCGGCACCTGGTTCACCATGCCGGTCCAGCCGCCGACCTTGAAGTTGCAGCCCTTCGAGCCTCGCATGTAGACGGTCAGGGGCGAGCCGAGGATGCCTGAGTGGGCGACCTTGCGTAGGAGCGCGTGGTGGGGCGTCTCGGTGTGGGCGCCGTAGGAGAATGCGCAGCCGTAGCTGCGCACGGCCTCCACGAACGCCCGCCCCTCGCCTATCGTCCGCGTGAGCGGCTTCTCGCAGAAGACGTTTTTCCCCGCCTTCATCGCCATGATCGAGACCGGCGCGTGCCAGTGGGGCGGCGTGGCCACGAGCACGCGGTCAATGTCCTTGCGGTCCAGGATGTAGCGGAAGTCGGTGTAGCCCCTGCATTCGCCGCCGGCGCGCTCGACGGCCGCGTCGAGGCGCTTCCTATCCACGTCGCACGCGGCCAGGGTTCCAGAGCCGGCCATGCCCATGCCGCGCCCGAGGCCTACGACGGCCTGCCCCATGCGCTGGCTCGGGGGCTGCTTGGCCTCGCCGCCCAGGACGTGCCGCGGCACGATCAGCCAGGATGCGGCGGCCGCAACGCCGCCCACGAAGTGCCGCCTCGACACAGCGCCCGCCATCTCCTTCTCCTTTCCCGCTCGGCCACCCTCCGGCAAGCTCCCCAGTCGCAGATGATACGCACAATGCCCCGCAAGCTCAAGTCGCAACCGCCTGAGTGCAGCCCCTGGCCTCGGGCACACAAATCGTCGTCGTTCTCGTCGTCGTCGTCGTCGTCCTCGAACCTGTGGGACGGCAGGAGGCAACGGATTCGACGACGACGACGAGGACGACGACGAGGACGAGAGCGCGAAGGACGAGGCCTGCGCCAATACCGCAAGTCGTCACTTGACCGGGCGCGGCTCAAGGTGTATCATTTGCCATTCCCACAGGCGTTAGGAAACGTGCCGGAAGCTTGGAGGAACCGCATGGTTCGCGAGTTGACCGTCCTGCCTGACCTGGCTCCCGAGATCGTGGAGCTGGGCCAGATACCCGTCTGCCAGTACGACCGCACGCTGGAGCAGGAGCTTGCCGACGGCCGCGTGGCCGCCGACGATGTGAAGCGCTGCCTCGAGTTCATGATGATGGTCCGCGCTTTCGAGGAGATGATCATCGCGGTGCGCAACCAGGCCTACGAGCCGATCAAGGGCCTCGACTTCGAGTACCGCGGCCCGACGCACCTCTCGATCGGCCAGGAGGCCACGAGCGTGGGCTGCTGCGCGGCGCTCCGCCTCACCGACTATATCACGAGCACCCACCGCGGCCACGGCGACGGCATTGCCAAGGGCTGCTTCGCGGCCTACCAGCGCGACGCCGCGACGCTCCGCGAGGTGCTCGGCATCCCCGACGTGGAGCGGGTGGACGACGCGACGCTGCGCGAACGGGCGCTTGAGCACCACCTCTTCAGGACGGCGGCGGAGCTGTTCGGGCGCGACGCCGGCTACTGCCGCGGCCGCGGCGGCGGAATGCACATCGCCGACTTCAGCGTGGGACACCTCGGCGCAAACGCCATCGTGGGCGGCAGCGTGGGCATCGCCGCGGGGGCGGGCATGTCGGTCCGCTATCGCGGAACAGACCAGGTCTGCCTCTGCTTCGCGGGCGACGGCGCCTTCTGCAACGGCATCGCCTTCGAAGCTCTCAACGTCGCCTCGATGGGACAGTTCACAAACGAGCTCGCCGTTCGCCCCTTCGGCGTGCCCACCATCTTCGCCATCATCAACAACCACTACGCAATGACCGGCCAGGCAATCGGCGAGGTGACAGGCGTTGACTACATGGCCCGCCGCGGCGCCGGCTTCAGGCCCGACAACCTCCACGCCGAGGTGGTGAACGGCATGGACGTGTTGGCGGTGCTCGACGGCATCCGCCGCGCCACGGAGCTCGCCCGCGAGGGGAAAGGCCCGGTCGTCCGCGAGCTCATCACCTACCGCTACCAAGGCCACTCCCTCAGCGACCCCCGCACCGAGTACCGCACGAAGGAAGAAGAAGCCGCGTGGCGGGACGTTGACCCCATCGCCAAGCTCTCGGGCCAGCTTGTCGAGGCAAAGGTCTGCACGAACGACGAGATCGAGGCGATGCGCGAGCGGGTGGAGGCGAGGCAGGGCCGCGCCGCACGCCGCGCCGCACTCGCCCCCGAGCCAAAGGCCGAGGACGTGTTGGTCTTCATGTACAGCAGCGGCACGTCGGACACCGTGCCCGCCGAGGCGAAGGCCCCGCGCCAGCTCCAGCCCCCCGCCCCCATCGCCCGCAAGGACGGCAAGCTCAGCTTCAAGGACGCCATCAAGGAGGCCCTCATCGAGGAGATGGTCCGCGACAACCGCGTCGTCTTCTACGGCGAGGACATTGCGGACTACGGCGGGGCATTCAAGGTCACGAAGGGCATGCTCGAGGTCTTCGGCCGTGACCGCGTCTTCAACACCTCGATCTCCGAGGCCGCCATCATCGGCACCGCGGTCGGCGCCGCCATGACCGGCCTCCGCCCCGTCGTCGAGCTGATGTACTCCGACTTCGAATACCAGGCGGGCGACCAGATATACAACCAGGCGGCGAAGTGGTCGTACATGTCGGGCGGCAGCCTGGCCGTGCCCATCGTCATCCGCTCATCCGTCGGCGCGGGCAAGGGCTACGGCGGCCAGCACTCGCAGGCCCTCGAATCCCACTCCACCCACACACCAGGCATCAAGGTCGTCTTCCCCTCCACCCCCTACGACGCGAAGGGTCTGCTGAAGACGGCCATCCGCGACGACAACCCCGTGATGTTCTGCGAGAGCCAGGCCCTCTACAACGACCTCGGCGTCGTCCCTGCTGAGGACTACACCGTGCCCTTCGGCGCCGCCGCCGTCCGCCGCGAGGGGAGCGACATCACGCTCGTCTCCTGGGGCAAAGTGGCGCTCGATGTGTTGGAGGCCGCCAAGGTCCTCGAGGCCGACCACAAGATCTCCGCCGAGGTCATTGACCCACGCACACTCATCCCCTTCGACATCGAGTCCGTCCTCCGCTCCGTGCGCAAGACCGGCCGCGCCATCATCGCCTCCCAGGCCACCCGCACTGGGAGCTACACCGGCGAAATCGCCTCTCAAATCCAGGAGCTCGCCTTCGACTACCTGGATGCGCCCGTCGGCCGCATCGGCGCACTCGACGGCGTCTCCCCGCAGTCCTATGTCCTCGAACGGGCCTACCTCCCAAGCGTGGCCACCATCGTGGCCGAGGCGAGGAAGCTGGTGGGCAAATGACCATTGCTGATTGCCGATTTCTGATTGCTGATTGAAATCAGAAATCAGCAATCAGAAATCAGAAATCGGAGACCGCAGATCGCCAGTTCCTACCACCGGGCGCTGCCCTTAAGCGCCGCCCAGCTCGAATCGCTGTGCAGCCCTGGCGTCTATCGCCAGGCCGCAAGGTACGCCCAGAGCGCGCACATGAGCGACCGCCTCCGCGTCGGCTCGGTCCTCTCCGCAAGGTTCCACGGCACGCGCGGCATCTACTCCACGCGCATCGACCTCAGCCAGCGCGAGCTCCGCTTCGAGTGCACCTGCCCCCTCGGCGGCGGACGCGAGCCCTGCAAGCACACCGTCGCACTCGGCATCGCCTGGCTGAATGAGCCGGACACCTTCCACGACCTGGACGTGACGCTCGCCCGCCTCGCCAACGTCAAGAAAGGCGAGCTCCTCACCCTCCTGCGCCAGGCCGCCCAACGCCTGCCCGACCTCCTTCCCCTCCTCGACCGCCGCCGCACATCGGGAGCGAGGGGGTAGAGCCAGATGCCTTCGCGTGGGAGCCGGGCGGTGTGGTTGCGGTCGAGTTTGCCGCGGCCCTGGGTGGTGCCCACGTGAACCCAATTGGCGGCTCGGCAGCAGGTGTCAGGGTGGCGGTTGGCGTCGCGGTTCAGCCGCACGCTGGCCCTTGCCAGGAAGTGCTCGACGAGGAGCCCGATGTCCTCCCCGCGCTGTTCGCCGGCACGATCAGCAGCGAGCGGTACTCCAGGCCTGCCTCGAGCTCCGGCTGCACGAGGAGGCGGACCTTCTGGCCATCCAGGGAATGCACGTAGGTTCCCGCGCCGCCGACCACGCTAGCAGGCCGTGGAGGGGTGCGATGCCGAGCGCCGTCAACGTGATGCAGGCCCCGCCCAGCCTGGCCGCGTCCCGGACCCAGCACAGGGTCCCCGGCCTGGCAGGCGACATTCGGGATGCCGCAGACGCGACGCTGCCCTTTGCCATACTTCCATCATACACAGGAAGCGCGTCGTGCGCAACGCTGCCGTGGTGTGGCGCGGCCATGCTCCAGTTGACAGCGCGCCCGGAAATCTCTAACATACTCGGTTGTCAGCGGCTGGGCGGGCCTTTGTGACCCTTCGTTAGGAGATTGGGCATGCGGCTAGGGACCTGGTGCGTGACGGGCTTGGTGGCCCTGGGGTTCGCGGCGGCTCTCGCCGGCGAAGAAGAATGGAAGCCCCAGGGCGAGGGCTGGATTCAGCTCTTCAACGGCAAGGACCTCACGGGCTGGCAGTTCAAGGGCGGCACGAACACGTCCTGGGAGGTCCAGGATGGCGTGCTGGCCAACCTGCGGGAGAAGGACGGGCAGAAGCGGCGCGGGGTGGACATCTTCACGGAGAAGAAGTTCCGCGACTTCCAGCTCCACATCGAGTTCAAGGTGCCCAAGGGCGGCAACAGCGGCGTCTACCTGCGCGGCCGCAAGGAAATCCAGGTGCACGACTCATTCGGCATCGAGAAGCCGGGCACGGGCCACTGCGGCGGCCTCTATGCCAAGGCGGGCGCGAAGGTCAACGCCTGCAAGCCGGCCGGCGAGTGGAACAGCTTCGACGTGACGATCGTGGGCGACACGATCACGGTGCACCACAACGGGCAGCTCATCCACGACAAGGTGGAGCTGGTCGGCTGCACGGGCGGCGCGCTCGACGGCGACGACACGAAGCCCGGCGCACTGATGATGCAGGGCGACCACTCCAGCGTCTGGTATCGCAACATCTGGCTCAAGCCGCTCTCGAAGGTCGAGGAGCCCAAGGCCGAGGAGAAGAAGTAGCTTGGCAAGAGGGCGTGTTGCCCAGACCCCGCAATGGAGCGTGAGGGTTTGTAGTGCGGGCTTTAGCCCGTTTCCTGACGGCCTGAAGGCCGCACTACGAACTGGGAACCACCTTCTCGTTGGGGCAACACGTCCCTGGCTCCCGCTCCTCCTGGCGGCGTGCGCCCTGGGCGGCGAGGCGGAGTTCAAGCCCGGCCCCGGCTGGCTCCCCCTCTTCAACGGCGCCGACCTCCGCGGCTGGAAAGCCGTGGGGCGCTACAAGAGCGAGTGGCGCGCCGAGGACGGCACCCTCGCCAACCCGGTTGAGAGCGACAACCTCTACACCGAGAAGGAGTTCGAGAACTTCCAGCTCCACATCGAGTTCAAGCTCCCCAAGGGCGGCAACAGCGGGGTCTTCCTGCGCGGCTGCAAGGAGGTGCAACTCTTCGATTCGTTCGGCAAGGCGAAGCTGGGTGAGGACGACTGCGGCGGCATCTTCGGCAAGCTGCCCCCAGCCGTCAACGCCGCCAGGCCCGCGGGCGAGTGGAACTCGCTCGACGTGACGATTGTCGGCCGCAAGATTACCGTCGTCCTCAACGGCAAGACCACGGTTGACGGCAAGGTGGTTGACGGGGTGACGGGCGGGCAGATCAACGAGGAGGAGGACAAGCCCGGCCCGCTCATGCTCCAGGGCGACCACGGGGCGGTCTGGTTTCGCAACCTGTGGCTCAAGCCGATAAAGGGGGGTTCGTAGTGCGGGCTTTAGCCCGCGTCGGAACGGCCTGAAGGCCGCACTACGAGCGAGGAAGCTCTTGCGAGAGGGATGAAGCGGGCTGGCTCGATGGGTCGAGCCGGCCATTCTCCAGGAAAGGAGGACTGACTGATGCGTCGCCTGATGATGTGGGTCGTGGCGGCGGGCGTGTCGGCAGCCATCGCCGGCTGCTTGTGCTGCCCGAAGAAGGGCGAGCCGCCGGCGAAGAAGGAAGGCGCCAAGGTCACCACACCCGTCCCCCCAGCGAAGAAGTGAGCGACCGGGATTGTCCCCGGTTGCACTGCGGTGTCCGGCGTCCGGCCCGCCGAGCGGGCCGGCCAACCCCGACAGGAGGAGTGCGCGATGCGAAGAGTGATCATGTGGCTCGTGGCGGTTGGCGTGACAGTGGGCCTCGTGGGCTGCGGGTCGCCCGCCCCTGAGAAGCCGCCCGCCAAGAAGCCCACCACGGCGGCCCCCGCCAAGTGAGGACGGACGCCCGCCGGGAGGGGAACCCTGCGAAGCACCCGCGAGGCGCGGGCGCGGACACCCGCGCCTGCGCCTTCGCGTTAGGGTTGACTCCGCGCGCGGAAGGCGTACTATGACATGCGGGGGGGCGCGCAGCATGAAGGAGGCCAGGATATGCCAGCGAAGCTAATGCGCAGGGAGGCCCTGGCGGCGGGCGGCGGGGCGTGTCTGTGCCTGGTCGGGGGATTGCTGACCCAGGGCTGCGCGCGCGTGGAGGCGGTGGACGTGGAGGCGGCCCGCCCGCCCAACGCGCCCAGGAACTTCATCGCCATGGAAGACCAGGCCAAGCCCTCGTTTCACTTCGTCAAGGGCAAGGTCAAAGGCGTCCTCGTCCGCACCGACAAGGGCATCATCGGCTACGTCAACCGCTGCACCCACATGGGTGGCCCCACCACCCTCAGGGAGGGACGCCTCGTGTGCCTCTGGCACGGCTCCGTGTATGACCCCGCCACCGGCAGCGTACTCAAGGGCCCGGCCAAGAGGGCCCTCACTCCCCTCAAGCTCGAGGTGAAGGACGGCATGGTGCTGCTCGTAGCCTGAGCCGCCCCTGCTGCGGAAGGGTGTGCCGCAACCCACACGCCCAAACAAGTTTGGGCGTGGCACCCGCCTTCTCATTGAGAGCCCCGCCGGGTGCCACGCCCAAGCAGCGCTTGGGCGTGTCCCGGGAACAGCACCTACCGACACGAATGACCCAGGCCCGCCAGATTCGCAATTTGCGCGCGTGCGGGACCTGGGGTAGATTTTAATTGCCATCAAAGACGCCGCGGGGAAAGGCTCAAGCGCCTCGCGGTCCGCCAGGCCGAATCAGGGCGTAATCCCCATAGAGCCACTGCCAACGCCCGGAGTCCATTTTCTCCGGAGGTTGTGCCGTGGCTCGTGCTTTCGATGTGTCGCTGTTGTGCGCTTCGATGTGGCTGGGGTCGGCGACGGTGTGGCCGCCGGCCGCGGGCGCCGGCGAGTCAGGCGACGGTGCCGTGCTGGCGGCCAGGGTGCCTGCGGCGTGGGGAGGACCGCAGGGGTGGCCGTTCGTCAGGGCCGCACGCACGCTGGACGAATTGCGGCGCAGCCTGCCCGCGGGCGTGGACAGCACGCAAGGGCAGCCGATCGAGATGGGCGGCGACCGCGTGCTGCGGTTCATCTACTCGGACCGCTTCGAGGAGGCGTGGTTCGCTGAGGACGCGGCGATTGACGGGGCGAGCTGCGTGCGCTGGGAGGCAGGGGGCCGGGCGCTGCACCTCGAGGGCCGCGGCCCAGGCCGGCGGCGCGTGAGCCTCACCTACCACTTCACCGCCCCATACGATGCCAGGGAGCTGGTCGCTGACGCCCGCGGCGCCATCCGCGGCGGCCACGCGGACAGCGTGGAACTGGCGATGTCCACGGACGGATGCGAGTTCATCCACCCGGCCCGCGCCTGTGGGCGGCTGGAGGGGAACGCCTTCCGCCTGATGAGTGCGGCGAGCTATCAGTTCGACCGTTCGAGCTTCTGGATTCGCGTGGCGGCCGAGCTTGCGCCCGGGGCGAGGGTCACGCTGCACGAGTTCACGGCCAACTGCCGCGTGAAGCCACCGGGCCGCCCTGAGGTCACGCTGGCGCCTGACCCGGCAGGGGCACTGAGGTACGCCGACCCGCTGGCGTCGAGCCGCCTGCTGCACCTGGCCGAGGTGCTCAACGCGCAGGCCCTCGAGTGGCGGCGGGGCGCCGCGCTCGTGTTCGGGCGGCAGGACGGCCCGACCGAGGTGGCCATACGCCAGCGATTCGTCGCCCCCGCCGGCCTGCGCGCCGTCGTCGTCCGCGTCCGCCACGCCGTCAACCCCCGCGCGGCGGGCAGCGCGAACAGCCTCGGGCTGTCAGTGGACGGCGCGACCGTGCTGGCCAGCCGAACGGCATCGGCTGCCCAGGGCGGCTTCGCGGGAGTTACAGAGCTGCGCCTCGACGGCACCGCGGCCCTCGCGGACGCCCGCCAGTTCTTCCTCCACATCACCCTCGCCAGCGGGGCCGCCGCGCCGGGCGCGCCCACCAACGTCCTCTCCGTCATCGAGGTCACGGCCCAGCCCGCGGAGCTGGTGGTGCGCACGGCGGCCGCGGAGGCCCCCGCGTCGTCCCGCCCATAGCCGCAAACGAACACGGCCGGCGCCTGAGCTCAGGCGCCGGCCGCTCTGTAGGGCCATCGGAGAAGTCGGGTCCGGCCTGGCTAGGTGCCGCCCCCCTTCTCCTTGAGTTTCCTCTCGTGCTCTTCCTTGTGGCGTGCGGCTTCGGCCTCCGCCTTCTCCTTGGCATCCTTGCCGCTGATGGCGTCCTTGAGGACGCTGAAGGCGGGCTTCGCGAGCTTCGGCTCGTCCTTGCCTGACTCCTGGCGGGCCTTCTCGGCCTTCTCGTAGGCCTCGAGGACCGCCTTCTTGCGCGCCTCTACCGCCTTGGAGTCCAGCGCCTCAAACGTCACTTTCCCCGCGTGATCTGTCACTTGGAGCACGGTGTAGGAGGATGAACCATCCTCCTTCTTGCGGCTGGAGCCTCAGCCGCTCGGCGCTCAGCCCGCTGAGGCATTGCTGCCCCAGCCCAGCAGCCCCGCAACCAGCAGGGCCACACTGAACAGACCCCAACTCCGCGTCGCCATCAACACGTCCTCCTTTCCACGGGTCCGCACGCTCCCGCACACACAAGCCACGTCACTGAGTGTACCCTTTCGCGGCGGTTTGTCAAGCGCGCTGCGATTCAGACGCCGGTCCGCTGGCGGCTGGTGCATAGAGTTTCCGCACATGCCAGGGTCTTCGACTCCGTGGGGCCGGGCCGCCGCTCGCGCCTATCGCGGCGGCCCGGGTGGCCTTCCCAGCTTGACAACGCGGTCGGCATGCCCACAGTGATGGTTTCGGAGCTCCATGGCTGGCCCGTGCGTACCCCTGCCGACGCTTCACCTGCGACGTTGCCGCCGCCGACGCAAAGCTTGGGGCCATGGTGGCTCGCTATGCCTTCCATGTCGGGCTCTTTCATCCCTGACTCTATGCCGGTTTATCCCGGCGCTTTCCGGCAGTCCCTCTTCAATCGTCCTCGGCCCTCGTCCTCGATTCTCTTGGCCTGTGGCGGACCGAGTCGAGGACGAGGACGAGGACGAGGATGATTGCAGGAGACGAGGCGTGTGCCGGGATGGCGGGCCAAGGTCAGACAGGGGAGGCGTCAACCGAGCACCGCGCGCAGGTGGGCGACCGCCTCATCGGGTGTGTCCACGAGGGTGATGAGGCGGAGCTCCCTCGGTCTCACCGGGAGCTGGGAGCGGTAGGCGTCCAGGATGGCCTTCCAGGCATCGCCAACACAGATGAGGGGGCGCGGCGCGAGCGCGCCCGTCTGGAGGAGGGTCCAGGCGAGGGAGAACTCGGTGAGGGTGCCCACGCTGCCGCGAAGGCAGACGTAGGCGTCGCCGAGGGTGAGGAGGCGGCGGAGGCGCTCGAAGAAGTCGGGGGCCTTCCGCTCGTCGCCGATGTGGCGGTTGGCGCGGCGGGGGTCGAAGACGGCGTTGGTGATGCCGATAGTGGCGCCGCCGGCCTCGCGTGCGCCGCGGGCCGAGGCCTCCATCGTGCCGCTGTAGCCGCCGTTGCAGACGGCGAACCCGGCCTCGGCCAGGAGGCGTCCGAGGCGACGGGCCTCCGCGTATTCCCTGCTGCCGGGACGGGCGCTGCTGGCGCCGAAGACGGTGATGATGCGGGGCAACGGGGCCTCCGGAAAGCCGCGAGCTGCGAGCCACGAGCCTCAGACCAGAAAGCCCTCAAGCTCGGCGCTCGCGGCTCGTGGCTCGAAGCTCTGCTTCATTCGATCTTGATGATGCACTTGGCCGCGCCGGTGTTGTCGGCCAGGTCCTTCACGCGGACGACGATGGTGTGCTCGCCTTTTGGGAGCTCGCGGATGCGCAGGCTGAGGGCCTCGCCCTGGGAATCGAAGATGCCGTCCATGGGTGTGACTTTCACCCAGTCGGCGCCGTCAATTGAGACCTCGCCGTCGGCGAGGCCGGAGCCGGCGTCGCTGCACTTGGCGGTGACGATGACGGCGCGGTCCTTTTCGATGCGCGCGGCGAGGCCGGCGATGGCGGGCGGCGTGTTGTCTATGATGAAGGCGTCGGTGATCTTCTCGCCGAGCTGCGCGTGGTCGGGCGGATTGGTCGGGGCGTCGCTGGCGATCACGCGGATGCGGTAGGGGCCGTCGGGCACCGCGTGGGTGTCCCAATCGTGGAACGTGGTGTTCAGGCGCTCTTCGAGCTTCTTCCAGTTCGCCTCGTCCTCGCCGCGGAAGTAGACGAAGTAGGTCAGCTCGTCCTTGTTGGGGTCGCTTGCCTGCCAGGTGACGCGGACGAGGTCGGCGAAGGGTCCGCGTGGCGAGGGCGGCTGCTTGTCCCCCGGCGGGATGGAGGGCATGGGGCTGGGCTGGCCAAGGGGCATCCCGCCGATGGGTTGGGGCGGCATCGGGAGCGGCCGGCGCGGCTTGGGGACCTTCATGAGCTGGACCTGCGAGATGACCGGGCGGCGGTTGCTCTGGGCGTAGGAGACGATGACCTCATCGAGGACCGGGGATGCCCCAGCCTTGTCGGCCTTGAGGGTGGCGCGGTACTGGATGAAGCGAGCGGCGGGGCTGATGATCTGGTCGGCATCGGCGCGGGAGAGCTCGGACGACCAGGCGCTCCAGGTGTCGTCAGGTGAGGACGAGTTGCCGCTGCGGGTGGCCAGCGTGACGCTTGCGCCGGACGGAATGCGGGCGGCCCAGTTGGCCACGCCCCAGCGCGAGTGGGCGTTGGAGTCGTGGACCTGCGAGGTGAAGGTGCCTGTGGCGATGTGGTCGGCGGCGAGCTCTTGGACGCGGCCTGAGTTTGCGGTGGCGAGGACGATGCGGCCGCCCGCGACGGCGAGGGCCGTGATCTGCGAGTCGTCGAAGTCGGCCAGCCGGCTGATGCGGTTCCCCTCGATGCAATGGAGGCGGCCGTCGTTCCCCGTGCCCGCGTAGAGCTTGTCCTTGTGCCACAGGAGCGAGTAGAAGGAGGCGCCGCCGATGCTCACGACGCGGACGACGTCGCCGTCGGGCATCAGGCGGTAGATGGCGTTGCTGCCGGTCGGCCTGGGGCTGGGCGTCGAGGGGGGGCTGGGCATGTCCCGCATCGTGCTCACGGACGGCCCGCCGCCGTCGGGGTTGTCCTGGCCCCTCATGGTGAAGGAGCGCATGCCGGTGGGCGGCGGGGCTGGCTCGGACGGCATGGTGGAGGCGGCGGTGGTGCGGGCGGGGCCTGCGGTGGCGAAGAAGAGGTTGCCCTGGGCGTTGAAGGCCATCGCCCGGATGTCGGCCTCCTCCGCGTCGTAGAGAAGCCGCCCCTCGCCCTTGGCGTTCACGTGATAGAGCAAGCCGTCCTTGTCCGTGCCCGCGTAGAGGCCGCCGTCGGGCGCGAGGAGCAGGCACAGGACGTGGCGCGAGCCTGTGGAGAGGAGCGTGGCGGCCTTGCCCTTGGGGGGGAGCTTGAGGACCTTGCCGTTCGGGCCTGTGCCGGCGTAGAGCGTGCCGTCGGGCGCGACGGCGAGCGCCCAGACGTAGGGGTCGTCGCCCTTGTGGACGGCCTCGGCCTTGCCGTCTGGCCCGATGCGGTAGATGCTGCCCGAGGGCGCGGCGGAGGCGTAGACCGCCCCGTCGGCGGCCACGGCCACGGCGAGGACCTCGATGTCGGTCTTCACTGGGGACGTGAAGAAGGTCTCGGCCTTTCCGCCGCTGAGCCTCAAGAGCTTCGGCTCGGTGCCCGTGGCCGCGTAGAGGGCGCCCTTCTGGTCCACGGCCAGCGCCCAGATGTGGGGCACGGGGTCGGACAGGAGCGGCTTGAACTCCGGGGCGAGGGCCAGTTGGCCCAGGCTCAGGATGCTGACCCCCTTGGCCTGGCCGGTATCGAAGTCGGCCTGAGAGGTCTGGACCCACTTCTCGACCGGCACGGCAAGGGCACGGTCGGGCGAGCCGACCGTGGCACACACAGCGGCGGCGAACGCAACGGCGGGCAGTCGCTTCATCCTCTGTCCTTCCTTCTGGTAATCCCAGATTCCAAATCCCAGAACACTTCAGCAAGTCTGGCTCTTCGCCCCCACCGACCTTGTGTCGGTGGAGCGACGGATTGGCCACCACCCTCTGGCGCCCGTGCTCCTCGCCCCCACCGACCTTGTGTCGGTGGAGCGACGGATTGGCCACCACCCTCTGGCGCCCGTGCTCCTCGCCCCCACCGACCTTGTGTCGGTGGAGCGACGGATTGGCCACCACCCTCTGGCGCCCGTGCTCCTCGCCCCCACCGACCTTGTGTCGGTGGGGCGAAGGATTGGCCACCACCCTCTGGCGCCCGTGCTCCTCGCCCCCACCGACCTTGTGTCGGTGGAGCGACGGATTGGCCACCACCCTCTGGCGCCCGTGCTGCTCGCCCCCACCGACCTTGTGTCGGTGGGGCGAAGGATTGGCCACCACCCTCTGGCGCCCGTGCTGCTCGCCCCCACCGACCTTGTGTCGGTGGAGCGACGGATTGGCCACCACCCTCTGGCGCCCGTGCTCCTCGCCCCCACCGACCTTGTGTCGGTGGAGCGACGGATTGGCCACCACCCTCTGGCGCCCGTGCTGCTCGCCCCCACCGACCTTGTGTCGGTGGAGCGACGGATTGGCAACTACCAGGCTGGCCCCCACCCCAGCCCCCGCAGGGGGCGGCAGAAACCATAGGGCGCGCGAAGGTTGAGCTTCTGCCGCCCCCTGCGGGGGCTGAGCAACGGTTGCCCCCGCTGTAGTTGCCAATCATCGCCCCACTGGGGCAAGCCCAGTGGTGACGCAACCCCCGACCCCCAGCACCCGATACCCAACACCGCTCTCCCTCCCCTCTCACGGCGCCTGGCGCGGGCGGACGGTGAGCGGCAGCGCGTGGCTGCCGGAGACGACGAACGGGGTCTCTGCCGCGGCGGTGGTGGACTTGCCAGTGAGGGCCAGCCCGGTGGTCTTCGGCGAGGCGACGACCGCGAGCATCGAAGCGGGGAGCGAGGGGAGCTCGATGCTGCGCATGGCCACGCCGCGGTCGGGCAGTTGCATGCGGACGCAGAGGTGGCGGCCCGAGAGGGGCTGCCGCCGGAGGATTTCCACCAGGTGCTCGAGGTCGCGCGCCACGTAGCGGTGCGGGGCCTCCGTGCGGTCGAGCCGCTCGCTCATCGCCGCGTCGCAGACCATCACGGTGGCGGAGCCGACGGGGAAGTCGTCGGGCAGCTTCAATTCAAGGGTCTGGAGCAGCGGCTCCTTCTTGTGGGGGCGGAGGGTGGCGATGGCCCGAATGGTCTCGCCGGGGCGGTACTCGTTGCGCTCGAGCCTGACGGCTTCCACGCGGGCGATGGCGGCCTCGGCCTCCACCTTGAGGTCGGCGGTGATCCGCTCGATCTCGACCGGGCCGAACTCGTTGCTCCCCAGGGCGCCGGCCGGCCCGACGACGTCGTTGAGCGCTTCCATGAGCGCCCGCGTGCTGGAGAGGCCGGCGTAGACGTTTTCGACCAGGATCGGCTCGCGCTTGGCGAGGTGAATGGCGGCCTTGAAGCGGAGGGTGTTCTCGCGCGGCAGGTCGCCGCGGACGAGCAGGCTGTTGAGGAGGAACATCCCGATGAGGCGGCTGGTGATGCGCGGGTGGTCGAAGACGCGGCAGCGATAGGTCTCCTCGCCCTTCATGTCGGCGCGGGCAAGGCGCGCCTCGACAGGGATCATCCTTGCCATGTCGCCCACCTTGCCGACGACGGCCGCCTGCATGTCCGCGGTCAGGCGCCCGACCGTCTTGAGCGCCCCGGCCAGCTTGAACGACCGCATCTGGCTCGGGAAGCAGTAGTGGACCGCCGCCGTCGCCATCGGCACGCTCACGCGCCCCTCGCCGAGCATCGGGTGCCCGAAGCCCAGGATCACGTCGCCCACAACGTCCGTGCAGGTGCCCACGCCGCTCATGTCCACGTCGCCCTCGGCCATCCTGATGGCGAGTGCGGCGCCGGGCTCGAGCTTCACCTTCTCGGCGTCCTCGCCCCCGCCCGCCGCGCCGCCCTGGACGGGGAAGAGGCCGAGGGGCTCGAACTCGCGGCGCGCCAGCTCGAAGGCGGGGGCGGTCAGCCCGCTGATGTAGAGCGGCGTCTGGAGACGCTGGAGCGTGGCGGCGCCAGTCCCCAGCCGCTCCCAGTTGGGCGGTGTAGTGGCCACTATGATGTCTGCAACCGTTTCCTTGCCGATGGCGAACGGGGCGTCGAGCCGTGCCACGGGCGGCGCCGCCGCGGGCGTCGGCGCGGGCGGCTTCTCCGGCACGGGGGAGGCCATCGCCGCGTGCATGTTCTCGATGGGCGTGAGGCCGCAGACGGGCTCCTTCGGGAACCCCCAGCCGTAGGCCACGGCGCCCGCCAGCTTGTGCTCGGCTCCCACCTTCAGGTAGACCGGGCTGCCGCTCATCCCGGCGATCACCCCGGTCTTCTCGAGCCCCGCGCCGCTCATGCGGCAGACGATCATGTCCTGCTTCGGCATCGCGTTGCGCAGGACGCCGAGCACCTCGACATCGAAGCGCTCGACCTTCGTGCCCTGGAACACCGACAGGCCATAGCCCGTCATTCCCCGCTTGATCTCGCCCGCGGGCAGGTAGTTGCGGGGCAGCGCCGCGGCGTGCCCGAGGGTCGCGAGAAGGACGAAAGGAAGAAAGCCTGGAAGACGCAACCTCATCAAAGGGCTCCTGAATCGTGAAGCACCGCAGGCGCGAACCGCACGAACGCCAGAGCATGATAAGGAGCAGGGCACGCGCGATCAAGCGCGACTCCGCGCTGACACACCCCCGGTTTGCGCGTCTGGTAGCTCGCAGCCCTGCAAGGGCGGCATGGGAAAGCCCAGGGCGAAGCGAAGCGAAGCCCTGGGTTTGGGGTTGTGGGATAGAGAGCCCTGTAGGGGCGAGATAGCGTGGGCCGAGTGGCCTATTCCGCCCCTTCAGGGCTACCGGGCGGGGGCCGTCCTTCCCAGGGCTCCGCTTCGCTTCGCCCTGGGCTTTCCCATCTCGCCCCCTCGGGGCTGAAGAGACCGAGCGATGGCGAACTGGGGGCGTGTCAGCGACTCCGCGCACTTGACAGCCAATAGCTGGACCGGTAAGATTGGATTGGACACTTATCCCCGCCCCGACCCTTTCCCCGCGGCCGCCAAAGAGAGGAATGGGGGAGTGCTGGTCCCTGCCCCCGCGAAGTCGTTTGCCTGCCTGGTCCTGGCCCTGGCTTTGCTTGCGGCTCACGGCTGCGTGGCGCCCGCGGAGCACGTGACATCCGCGCCCATCGCGAGCAGCTCGCGCTACGCCTGCCTCAACGACGTTGCGAGGCGGCTGAACGCCCGCGTGAGCGTGGACGACCTGTCGGGCGTCTTCGCCATGCAGGTGGGCGAGCGGCGCGCGGCGGTGGCCCCAGGCGTCGCCGCCGCTGCCATCGGGGCCAGACTGGTCTCCCTCCACGACGAGGTGGTCGTCCGCTACGGGCGGGTCTACGTGCCGCGCTGGCTCGCCTACGAGATCGAAGCCTATCTGCAAGGCCGGATAGAGGAACGCCCTCAGGCGGGCGGCGTCAAGCCCACCCAAGACCCCAAGGATCCCGAGCCCGTGAAGCAGCGCGTGGTCGGGCGGGTGTGCATAGACCCCGGCCACGGCGGCAAGGACCCCGGCGCAATCAGCAGGTGGGGCCTCCACGAGAAGGACGTTGTGTTGCCGACCGCCTTCCTCCTTGCGGCGGAGCTGCGGGCCAAGGGCTTCGACGTGCGAATGACCCGCGAGAGCGACGTCTTCGTCGAGCTCGAGGACCGCCCCGCGGTGGCCAGCAGGACCAATTGCGACATCTTCGTGTCGGTGCACGCGAACGCGATGCGGGACGCCTCGTATCGCGGGCTGGAGATTTTCTACTGGTCGGGCTCCTGGTCGGCGGCGAGCACGGCCGTGCGGCGCGAGGGGGTGGAGCTCGCCGAGGCCATCGAGCGGGCCTGCCAGCGCGCCGGGCTGAGCGTCCGAAGCGTCCGGGGCGCCGACTACAAGGTGCTCCGCTTCTCCCGCGTGCCGGCCACGCTGGTCGAGCTCGGCTTCCTCACCAACCGCGCCGAGGAGCAGGCCCTTCGCACCACCGCCTATCGCCAGCGCCTGGTCAGGGCCATCGCCGACGGAATCGTGGCCTATAAGGCCGGGGCTAGGAACTGAGGAGGATGAATGGATGGGTGGATGAATGGGTGGGTGCATCGGCATCTTCGATTCTGGCCTCGGGGGCCTCACGGTCATGCGGCAGATCGCCCTGGCGCTGCCCGACGAGGAGCTTGTGTATTTCGGGGACACGGCTCGCGTGCCCTACGGCTCGAAGTCGCCCGCCACGATCATCAGGTTCTCGGAGGAGAACTGCCGGTTCCTGCTGCGGCTGCACCCGAAGCTGCTGGTGGTGGCGTGCAACACGGCCTCGGCCGCGGCGCTCCCGCACCTGCGCAAGGCCCTGGACGTCCCGCTCCTCGGCGTCGTGGAGCCTGGCGCACGCGCCGCAGTCGCCGCCACGTGCAACCGCCGCGTGGGCATCATCGGCACCGAGGCCACGATCAAGAGCCGTGCCTACCCCGACGCCATCCGCGCGCTCGACCCCGGCATCGCGCTCGTTGACCGCGCCTGCCCCCTCTTCGTGCCCCTGGTGGAGGAGGGGCGCGACTCCGACGACCCAATCGTCCGCCTCGCCGCCAAGGAGTACCTGCGTCCCCTCATCGAGTTCGGCGCGGACACCGTGGTCCTCGGCTGCACGCACTATCCGCTCCTGAAGGACGCCCTCCGCGGCGTCCTGGGCCGCCCAGTGACCATCGTGGACTCCGCCGAGGAGACCGCGCTCGCCACGCGCGAGACGCTCGATCGGCTCGGCCTGCGACGCTCCGCCGGCTCCCCCAGCCACCGCTACCTTGTCACCGACAACCCCCTCCGCTTCGCCGTTATCGGCGCGCGCATCATGGGCAACATCATCGAAAACGTCGAATGGGTGGACCCCGGCACCGTGGCGCCAGGCCCGTGAGCCTGGTCCGTGATCTCGGGGTTCGCTGGCGGGTGCCGACTCGTGCTCGTCGTCGTCCTCGTCGTCGTCGTCGAGTCCGCTGGCTCTCGCCATCGTCAGGGCATTCGAGGACGAGGACGACGACGACAACGACGACGATTGGGGACCCCAAGACCAGGGGCCAGAGCCTGGGCGCCTTTGGGTCTTGACACCCTCCGCGAAAACGTCTAAACTCAATATCACTGTGGCGTTGGCTGCACGTGGCAAGGCAACGAGACAGGAGAGCGCACATGGCAGTGCCCGGGACGATGGGGAAGACCGCGTTCGTGGACCTGGCGAAGGGCAAGGTGGAGGTCGAGTCGCCCCCCGATGAGCTCTACCAGAAGTACCTGGGCGGCTATGGCCTGGGGGCTTACTACCTCTACACGCGGATGAAGAGGGGCGTGAAGCCGCTCAGCCCGCAGAACATGCTGGGCCTCCTGGCCGGGCCGCTCAGCGGCACCCCCGCCATCTGCGGCAACCGCTTCCAGGCCGTCGCCAAGTCACCCAAGACCGGCGGCTTCGGCGACGCGAACTGCGGGGGCGACTTCGGCCCGAAGATCAAGTTCGCGGGACTCGACGGCATCTTCTTCACGGGCAAGGCGAAGAAGCCGGTCTACGTGGTGATTGACAAGGGCGCTGTGGCGATCAAGGACGCCGCCGACCTGTGGGGCGGCGACGTGGTGGCGACCGAGGATAAGCTCAAGGCTCTCTACGGCAAGGAGGCAGCCATCGCGTCAATCGGCCCGGCGGGCGAGGCGGTGACGCTGCTGGCCTGCATCATGAACGACCGGGACAGGGCGGCTGGCCGCAGCGGGCTGGGGGCAGTGATGGGCTCGAAGAGGCTCAAGGCCGTCGTCGCCGTGCCCTCCCTAGCCATCCCGCTCGCCGACGAGGCGCGGATGAAGGCGGACCGCACGGCCTACATCGCCAAGATGCGCGAGACGGGCCTCTTCCAGGTCTTCCACAAGTTCGGCACCTCCGGCATCACCGCCGGCGCCGTCGCCAGCGGCGATTGCCCTGTGAAGAACTGGGCGGGGAGCGCCGAGGACTTCAAGACCGCTGCGAAGATAAGCGACGAGGCGGTCCACGACGTCGTGACCAAGCCCTACGGCTGCTGGCACTGCCCCGTCGCCTGCGGCGGATTCGTCAAGACCGCCGGCCCCTTCGCCGTCGAGGGCGGAAAGCCCGAATACGAGACCCTCGGCTCCTTCGGCGCAATGATGCTCATGGACGACCTCCCCGCCATCTGCAAGGTCAACGACCTGTGCAACCGCAACGGGATGGACACCATCTCGACGGGCTGCACGCTCGCCTTCGCCTTCGAGTGCTACGAGGAGGGCATCCTGACGAAGGCCGACACCGGCGGCCTCGAGCTCACCTGGGGCAACGCCGCCGCGATGGTGGCCCTCACCGAGCAGATCGTGCGGCGCGATGGCCTCGGCGCGCTCCTGGCCGATGGCGCGAAGGCCGCGGCGAAGAGGCTCGGCAAGGGCGCGATGGACTGCGCGATGCAGATACAGGGCGAAGAGGTGCCCATGCACGACCCACGCCTCAGCCCCGGCCTCGCCACAAGCTTCAAGCTCGACGCCACCCCCGGCCGCCACACCCAGTTCAGCGCCTGGCCCGTCGAGGCCGGCTTCGCCATCGCCGGCCTCGAAGACCGCTACGGCGGCTGGACGCCCGACAAGAAGTACGACTACACGGGCAAGGCGAAGGCCCACCGCGCCCAGAGCGGCCTCATGCACGCCATCAACGCCGAGGGGGTCTGCATGTTCGGCGCCTGCTGCCTCCCCGCGCAGGCACAGGTGGACTTCCTCAACGGCGCGATGGGCAGGGCCTGGACCATTGACGACGTGCTGGCGATCGGCGACCGCATCGCCAACCTGCGCATCGCCTTCAACCTCCGCGAGGGCATCAAGAACACCAGGCTCAGAATCCCAGGCCGCATCGTCGGCCGGCCACCGCTCCAGGCCGGCCCCACCAAGGGCGTCATCGTGGACCTCGCGGTCCAGCAGAAGGAATACCTCGACGAGATGGGCTGGACCCAGGACGGCGTGCCGACGGCCGACACGCTGAGGCGCCTGGGCCTCGACTTCGCCGTGCCCGACTTGCACGGGTGAGTCGTTCAAGCCGTTGAAATCGTTCAAGCCGTTGAAATCGTTCAAGCCGTTGAAATCGTTCAAGCCGTTGAAATCGTTCAAGCCGTTGAAATCGTTCAAGCCGTTGAAAACCGTGCCCGACTGGCGCGGGTGCCGACTGGCTGGAAGGAGGGCGGTGAACCATGGAAAACTGGCAGGAACGCATCAGCGTCAATCCCAGGGTCTGCCACGGCAAGGCCTGCATCCGTGGCACGCGCGTCATGGTCTCCGTGATCCTTGACAACCTCGCCGATGGGGTGCCGAGGGAGGAAATCCTCAAGAGCTACCCAAGCCTCGCGCCCGAGGACATTGATGCGGTTCTGGGCTATGCTGCGGAGACTCCCCGGTAGCGTTCGCCGCGGTCGAAGGCTCCACAGGAGGTGCAAACCATGACTGACTGGCAGGAGAGGATCAGTGTCAATCCGGAGATCTGCGGCGGAACGCCCTGCATTCGCGGGACCCGTGTGATGGTCTCGGTCGTGCTGGCGAACCTTGCTGCGGGCTTGAGCAGGGAAGAGATTCTCGACAGCTACCCGAGCCTGAGGCCCGGGGACATTGACGCGGCCCTTGCATACGCGGCGGAGCTCGTGGACGAACGCTTCGTGGAGCTCCCCGCCGAGGTGACCCGGTGAGATTCAAGGTTGACGAGAACCTCCCGAGGGAGGTGGCGCAGGTCCTCCGCTTGGCGGGACACGATGCCGTGACCGTTCACGAGGAGCGGCTTCTGGGCGCGCCCGATCCTGCCATAGCAAGGCGGGCGTCCGAAGAGCGCAGGGGCATCATTACGCTGAACCTCCACTTCGCTGACATCCGCAGGTATCCCCCGGAGGAGTACGACAGCATCATTGTCTTCCGGGCCAAGGTCCCTGACAAGCCCACCGTGCTCGCCATGCTCCGCCGCATCATCCCACTGATCAGCCCAGAGGCATTGGTGGGGGACCTCTGGATGGTAGGGGCAGCTACTTTACGGACGCGTAGGCGCAAAGGCCTGTACCCTGGGCCGGAGCCATCGGACTCGTGAACTACGTCTCTGAAGGGTTCGGCGAAGCGTTGCGGCTCCTGTGGGGGCTCGATCCCGAAGTCTACAGTGCTGCCTGGCTCTCCATCGCGGTGTCGTCGGTAGCTACGCTCCTCGCGGCGCTCGTCGGCGTGCCGCTGGGGGTGGCGGTGGGGACGGGGCGGTTCCCGGGGCGGCGGGCGGTGCTGGTGCTCCTGAACACGGCGATGGCGCTCCCCACGGTGGTGGTGGGGCTGGTGCTCTACGGCGTGCTGTCGCGGCGCGGCATGCTCGGCCCGGCAGGGCTGCTCTACACGCCCACGGCGATGGTGCTCGGCCAGTTCTTTCTGGCGATGCCGCTGATCGCGGCGCTCGCCGTCGCCGCAGTCGGGGGAACCGATCCCGCGGTTGCGAAGACGGCGCGAAGCCTGGGCGCGGGATGGCTCCGAGTTCAGTTGAGCGTCGTCTCCGAGGCGCGGGCCGCGGTCCTCGCCGCCGTGGTTGCCGGCTTCGGCCGTATCATCGCGGAGGTCGGCATCTCCATCATGCTCGGCGGCAACATCCGCGGCTACACCCGCAACATGACCGCCGCCATCGCACTCGAGACGAGCAAGGGCGAGTTCGCACTCGCCATCGCACTTGGCCTGATCCTGCTCCTCATCGCCCTGGGCGTGAACGTGGCCCTGAACGCCCTTCAACAGCCGCGGCGATTCCGTGAGGGAATGGGACAAGGGGAACGGTGTTAGGGTCTGTCCGAGAATCCACGCGGGCTGCGCTGCCGGCGTCAGCGGGGCGGATGCAAGGCGCGGCAACGTAGGCGATGCTGGGCGAGCGCATCGCTGAGGAGCCGCAACGCGGCAGCCGCCCCGAAAGGCGCCGCCTGTGCCGTATGGCACTGCCACGGCGCTCGGGCCTGGCCTGAGCGTAGCCGAATGGCTCGGTTCCCACCGGAGCCCTATCCTCCGCGGCAGCAGCCCGATTCTAGCAGGTGTGCCGGTGGCTGTAAAGCGGCAAATCCTGGGGGTTTGGGGGCAAAGCCCCCAAGTCGTGAGCCGCAGAGCCGCGGCTGAAGACTGGGAGCAAACACCGAGGCACAACCTGTAGGGGCTGCCCACAAAGAACCCTGAAGCGGCCTGCAACAGAAACAATGTAATGACAGCTTTCGAGGCCGAATCATCGAGTTCGCCCGCAATAGGGCACTCTTGACGCGCCCACTGCGGAAGTTGGGCTAGGTCCTGAAGAGCTTGTCGAACTTCGCTCGCGCGGCGGCGCTCTTCTTCGCGGCGTCGGCGGGCGACCAGGCGGCCGGGCGGTCGGCGAACTTGAACTCCTCGCAGAAGCAGGGGTGGTCCTTGCGCCTCACCGGTTCGGTGGTGGCGAGCTGGCAGCCGCTCGACGCGTTCGGGTCGTGGAAACGGCAGTTCAGGCAGACGTAGACGTAGGCCGAGCACTTCGGGCACGTGGCGTGGTAGCCAGGCCGCTCCTCATCCGCCCATTCCTGGCCGCAGTTGTAGCAGCGCCTCATTGCACCGGTCCCTCGGCTTGTGGAGCATCCTCCTCCTCTCCTGCCATTCTCCCGGATTCGGCGGAGGAGGGCAAGCTGTACGCCTGGCCAGGAGCCTGCCCCTGATCTTGGGGTCCCCAATCGTCGTCGTTGTCGTCGTCGTCCTCGTCGTCGAATCCGCTGATGACGGAGAGAGCCATCGGACTCGACGACGACGACGAGGACGACGACGAGGACGATGGCCGCGGCGGCTCACTGGGTGTCCACCACGCGGAGGGCCTCTGCCATCGAGGTCACGCCCTGGAGGACCTTGGCCGTGGCGTCCTGGAGCATGGTGATCATGCCCTGGTCCCTTGCGAGCTTGGCGAGTTCGACGGCAGGGGCGCGCTGGAGGATGAGGCGGCGGAGCTCGTCGCTGACCACCATCAGCTCGAAGACGCCGATGCGCCCCTTGTAGCCCTTCTGGTCGCAGGCCGGGCAGCCGCCCGGCTTGTAGGCCGTAAGCTTGCCCTCTGCGGTGCCGACCGGGAGGTTCAGCCGCGCGACGGCCTCGGGGGGCAGCTCGTAGGCCTGGCGGCACTTCGGGCACAGGATGCGGACGAGCCGCTGGGCGAGCACGCCGAGAAGGGCCGACGAGACGAGGAAGGGCTCGATGCCCATGTCGAGGAGCCGCGGGGCGGCGCCCGGCGCGTCGTTCGTGTGCAGCGTGCTCAGCACCAGGTGGCCCGTCAGCGATGCCTCGGTGGCGATGAGCGCCGTGTCGTGGTCGCGTATCTCGCCCACCATCACCACGTTGGGGTCCTGACGCAGCACCGAGCGGAGCGCCGTGGCAAAGGTCAGCGGCGACCTGCTGGTCGAGCCGACCTGCACCTGCGTGACCCCCCCGATGCGCCGCTCCACCGGGTCCTCCACCGTGATGATGTTCTTCTCGGGGCTGTTCAGGCGCTCGATCACCGAGTAGAGGGTCGTCGTCTTCCCCGAGCCGGTCGGCCCCGTGACCAGGGCCATGCCGTAGGGGCGTCGGAAGAGTTCCTCGAAGCGCTTGAGCTGGTCTTCGGCGAAGCCGAGCTTGTGGAGGGGGACGGACGTGCCGGCGTGCTCGGCGATGCGCATGACGAGCTTCTCGCCGTGGATGCCGGGCAGGGTGGACACCCGCAGGTCGAAGCGTTTGCCGCCGGAGTTGAAGGAGATGCGGCCGTCTTGGGGGCGGCGCTTCTCCGCGATGTCCATCCGCGCCATCACCTTCAGCCGGGCGATGAGCGCGCGCCCGTAGCGCCACGAGTGGCTCGGCGCGTCGTGCAGCACGCCGTCCACGCGGTAGCGGACGCGCAGGGAGCGCTCCTCAGGCTGGATGTGGATGTCGCTTGCCCCGGCCCCGATGCCGCCGGCGAGGATGAGGCTCACCAGGCGCACGATGACCGGCTCATCCTCGCTGAGGCGGAGGTCCTCGCTCTCCTCGTCGGGCGAGGAGGGCTCCTCCACCTCGATGCTCGCGGCCTGCTTGGCCGCGCTCTCCATCATGCCCGCCACGTCCTGCGCCTCCAGCCCGAAGTAGTGTTCGAGCGCCCGCAGGACCTCCTCCTCCACCGCGATGCGCGGCTCCACCGTGAAGCCGGTGGTCAGCCGCACCTCGTCAATCGCCCGAACGTCCAGCGGGTCAGTGATCGCCAGCGTGAGGACGTTGCCGTTGAGCTGGAGCGGGATGACCTTGTGCTCCTTGAGGAGGCGTTCTGGGACGCTCTTGACGGTCTGGTCGCTGAGGACACAGTCGTGGAGGTCAACGAAGGGCAGGCCCCACTGCTTGCCGCGCGCGCGCTGCTTCTGCTCGGTGGTGATGAGGCCGGTTTCCTCGAGCACCTCGCCGATGTGGCGGCCTGTGGCCTTGGCCACCCCGGCCGCAAGCTCCACCTGCGTGTCGTCCAGCGTGATGAAGTCGCGCAGCGTCTCGCCCAGGCGCCGCGTGTCGCGCCGCCGTAGCTCGCCCACGTAGGATACCCCTGGAGTCTCGCCCAGATCGCATGCCCCACGCAAGAGAGAATACGGCAGGTTGCGCGCGTTGTCAAAAGGAACCTGATCTGGCCCCATCGTCCTCGTCCTCGTCCCTCGTCCTCGACTCTCTTCCCGCCAGGACAGGAGAATCGAGGACGAGGGACGAGGACGACGGACGAGGACGATTGCCGCCGGGTTTGACAGGGGCCGCCCCCGGCCCTACAATGGGCGCGGTCGTCAGGTGGTGTGCCCTTTGCTCTGTCGGGGAGAAGCCGATGAGCGCCAGCATCGAGGCCCGCGCCGAGGGGTTCGCCCGCGACTTCGCGGCGCTCCGCGACGCCGTGGCCAGGGTCATCGTCGGCCACAATGAGGTCATCGAGGGCGTCCTCACGTCCCTCTACGCCGGCGGCCACTGCCTGCTCGAGGGCGTGCCGGGGTTGGGCAAGACGCTGCTGGTCCGCAGCCTCGCCGAGGCCCTCAGCCTCGCCTTCGCCCGCGTGCAGTTCACCCCAGACCTGATGCCCGCCGACATCATCGGCACCAACCTCATCAGCGAGGACGACTCGGGGCGGCGCACATTCCGCTTCCAGCCCG
>Ga0194112_10001265_pt1 | contig 37212 bp, 29 predicted proteins | sample TA2MahC400mmetaG_FD_146191 | JGI IMG/M metagenome (GOLD analysis project Ga0194112, IMG submission 146191) | Freshwater microbial communities from Lake Tanganyika, Tanzania - TA2015016 Mahale Deep Cast 400m | ecosystem: Environmental > Aquatic > Freshwater > Lake | place: Tanzania: Lake... | reverse complement strand
ACCAATCTGTAATCAGTATCAAATTTGTAGACGCTGGTTCTCTATCAAACGATGCAACTCTCTCCGCACTGACCTTGTCCTCAGGAACTCTCTCACCAACATTCGCCTCTGCAACCACCAGCTACACGGCCTCAGTTGCCAACGCAACAACCTCCATCACTGTTACCCCAACACGTAATCAGGCCAATGCCACAATTCAAGCCCGAGTCAATGGCGGCTCTTATGCATCCGTCACATCCGGAAGCGCCTCAAGCGCGCTCGCACTCAATGTTGGATCCAACACGATTGATGTCTTAGTCACGGCCCAAGATGGAACGACGACAAGAACTTATACAACTACGATTACAAGAGCTGCAATTGTTTATTCAATTACCTATGCTGCAGGCACAGACGGGTCGGGCAGTGCTCCTTCAACTCCCACAACTGTGAATGATGGAGCAACATTTACAACTCCCGCAAACACCTACACGCGAACTGGATACACATTTGCCGGATGGTCTGATGGAACAAACACATATGCGGCGTCAGCAAGATATCCATCAACTGGAACGGTAAGTGGCATTGTAACTCTTACTGCAACTTGGAGCGCCATTTCTTGTTCTCCCACTTCATCTGTCGCTGGCGGATACACCATCTACACTTTTGCGGCAGTTGGAACGTGTTTCTGGGCAACGCCAGCAGGAGTTTCTGCAGTAGAAATTTTAGTTGTTGCCGGAGGTGCGGGTGGGGGTTACTCGTGGGACAACACGGGCGCCGGTGGTGGTGCGGGAGGTCAAGTACTAACTACCTCCACAAATATTTCGGGCACTTTAACGGTGGTTGTTGGATCGGGCGGTGCTGGAGGAACAACCTCAGCCAGAACTGGAAAACCAGGTGAAAATTCGTCAATTGCGTCCATCACAGCACTTGGCGGAACTGGCGGTTGTCCTGCGCGTTCAACTTGCAGCACAGCGACTCAAGCTACCGCCACCGCCGCCGCAATTGGTGGAAAAGGTGGAAGTGGTGGCGCTGCAGGAGTCGGTGGAGGCGGGAGCAATGTATCTGCAAGTTCCCCAACAACGACAGTTGGTGGTTCTGGTACGAGTTCAAATTATTCAGGAACTGCTACAACTTATGGAATTGGTGGTGCCGGAGGAACGGCTCGAGGTTCAACCTCGAATATCACAGGCGTTGCTGGAGGATCAAATACGGGTAACGGAGGTGGTGGTGCATCAGCAAAGAGTTCAAGCGGCGATGTAAATGGTGGTGCTGGCGGCTCAGGATTAATCATTGTGCGAGCTGGCGCTTCGTTAACAATTACTTATGACTCACAAGGTGGAAGCGCGGTTAATGCCGGTGCAACTTTGACTGGAGGAACCATCTCATCGGCTCCTACCGCTCCAACGAAGAATGGGTACACACTCAGCGGTTGGTCTACCACTTCGAACGGAAGCCCAATCAATTTCCCATACGTTCACGGCCAAATTTCCAATTTCACGTTGTATGCGATCTGGACTGCAAACTCGTATGCCGTCACATTTAATAGCAACAATGGATCTTCAGTTTCTGCCGGTTCCTTTACAACTGGGGGCACCGTAAGCGAGCCAACTGCTCCGACTCGAAGCGGTTACACATTTGCTGGCTGGTCTGCGACCGATGGCGGGTCTGCAATCACCTTCCCATATTCACCAGGCGTCACAAACAACATCACTCTTTACGCCAAATGGAGCGCAATCAACTACACAGTGACATATGTTCGTAATGGCGCCACGGGAACTCTGCCCACAGAAACCTCGAAAAACATAGGAAATACCTTCACCATTGCAGGAATTGGTGCGATCACTAAAACTGGATACACCTTCGCCGGATGGAACGAGGGCACTACTACCTATCAAGCAGGTAACACCTACACAGTAGGAACAAGTGATATCACTCTCACTGCACAGTGGACCTTATCTGTCTACACCATCACCTACTCAGCAAATAGCGGAACAGGTAACGCCTCTCGAACAAGCGAGAGTTACACCTATGGCTCGCCCGCAATAAATCTCCCTGTAGTCGGCACTCTTGCGCGAGTTGGCTACACCTTCGGCGGTTGGTCAGAGAGCACTTCAGGTAGCGCAATTAGCGGTGCTTACACACCAACTCAAACTCGAACGCTCTTTGCAGTATGGAACCCAAATACCTACACGATCACCTACGACCGAAATGGTGGCAGCGGTACCGCACCAAGCGCTGGTTCCTACACCACCGCAGGCACAACACTCACACTCCCTGGCGTTGGTGCGATGTCCAAGGTTGGCTACAACTTCGGAGGTTGGGCGACCACAGCAGGTGGAACCGCGATATCTAATACTGGATTTACCACAACAAGCAACCTCACCTTATTTGCCGTCTGGACCATCAAGACAATCACCGTGACCTACAACTCTGGTTCGATTGCTGGTTTTGTGCCGACGCTCACTAACTTCCCAACTAATACCAGCGCTCTTTACGGATCTAATATCACCATCAGTTCCACAATAGATTCGTTAGCTAATACCAACACATACGCTTTTGCCGGTTGGTCTGATGGCGCTTCGATTTACAACAAAGGTGATACCTATCGCCTTGTCGATGCTCCGCTGACATTGACTGCGCAATGGATTGCGCTTTATGCAGTTCGTTACTCACTTGGTGGTGGGACATATGCGACTGGAACAAATAACTTCGATTCTGAATGTACCTTAAGTGGTGTGGATCAGAAATGTTCCAACGGACAAACAATCACGGCAAACGTAAGCCCAACCCGAACTGGCTATACATTCGCTGGATGGGTTGATCAATCCGGCAATGCTATCTCGCAAGCAGTCAATGGTTGGACTATCACCGCTACTAGTTACTTAGCCTTCGCGACCTGGACGCCAATTGCCTACCAAGTCCTCTACGACGCACAGGGTGGTAGCGCTCCACCCACCGAAAACACCAAAAACATTGGTGATTTGATTACTGTTAAGCCTGCCGTCACCAAGATCGGATACACCTTCCTCGGGTGGGCTACTGGCGGAACGACATATGGCCCTGGCGCGAGCGTGCAAGTAGGTTCAGCAAATATCACCTTCACCGCTCAATGGATCGCAATCGATTACACCGTCTCATATGACATAAATGGCGGAACAAGTGCAGTTCCGGTCTCGGTGATTCGCAATTACCTCGGTACGGTGACATTGGTAGCGGCTCCGACCCGTCCTGGATACACCTTCGCGCACTGGAGTGATGGTGCAAATGCATTTGCTCCCGGTGATTCCTACACAATGTCTGCGCAAAACGTGACCTTCACCGCGCAGTGGAGCGCTATCAACTACACCATGTCCTTTAATTCAAATGGTGGCAGCGCAGCGCCAAGTTCCCTCACCGGAAGGCAGATTGGTGACTCTTTCGCGATACCTGCTGCAGTAACCCGCGCCAGCCGCAACTTCTTAGGTTGGAGCGATGGCACCAATACCTATAACCCAGGCCAAAGCTATGTTGTACAAACATCAAGCGTTACCTTCGCCGCGGTCTGGTCTGGAGAGTTGTATCCGATTCTCTACTCAGCCAATGGCGGTGGCGGTTCGCTCCCCACACAAAGCGATCTTCTCGCCGCTGACACCTTCACTGTTGGTCCTGGAAGTGGGCTCACCCGCGCTGGCTACACCTTCGCCGGATGGAATGCGGGCGGCGTACTCCTTCAGCCTAATGACACCTTCACCGTTGGCAATGGCCCAGTAAACCTTTCGGCAATATGGAATAAGAATTCACTCACCATCACGTTCGCGGCAAACGACGGTAGCGGAGCTACTCAAAGTCAGAGTTTGGATGCGGATACGCCAACAAACTTAGCAGCCAACACCTTCACTCGCCCTCATTACACCTTTGCTGGATGGACCACTAATAGCGATGGTGGTGGCGCAAGTTACACCAACAATCAATCAGTCAATTTGCTAACTAATCGAACGCTCCATGCAAAGTGGACTCCAGCGTTCCCAATTACCTTCAACTCAAATGGTGGTAACGATGTCGCTCCGCTGACATTTACTGGAACAGCACTTAACCGCCCGACAGATCCCACGCGAACTGGTTACACCTTTACTGGTTGGAACGTTGGCGCCACACCAATTTCATGGAATTACACGCCAGCCGCGCCAGCGACTCTGACCGCACAGTGGAGCGCTAACCAATATGCAATCACTTTTGACAAGAACGATGGTTCGAACGTCACCGCAACTCAGCCAAACGTCACCGCTGACCAAAGCACCGCTCTCACTGGAAATAGCGCACTCGCCTTCACGCGGGCAAACTTCGCCTTCGCTGGGTGGAGTGAGAATGCCGATGGAACTGGAGCGCAATTTGCCGATGGCGCAAACATCACACTCCTCGGCGCGAAGCGACTCTTTGCAAAGTGGTCAGCGACCAACTACATCGTCACCTACAACGCCGGTACCAATGGCTCCTCACCGCGCGCTAATGATAATTTTGCAATTGGCGGTGCAGGCTTGACGCTCCCGCTTCCTACTCGAGCGAACTTCACCTTCGATGGTTGGTATGACACAAATATCGGTGGTACCCGAGTGGGCATGGCTGGCGCAAACTACTCCCCGACCGAGACCCGAACTCTTCATGCGCGCTGGATTCAGACTTCACTCTATGGAGTAGATCAGAATTCGCTCACAAACCTTGGAAATATCACTGCATCTACCGTTCTTGGCACTGGTATCAATGCAACTGCAACGCAAAATGGTGTTGATACCAATATCTCCCTCACAGTCCCGGCAGGTGCTCTACCCAATGGCACAGTTGTTTCCGCCAAACTTGTTGGAGATTTTTCGCGAGCGCAGAATCTCCTTACCAATTCCAACAACGTCATTCTCTCGATGGTGGTCTCTTGGCTCGCTCCTGATGAAACTGTTCCCGATACCGCACTCAACAAACCGCTTCGTATGGTTATCGAACATCCAGGTATCAGAATTGGCTCATCGATTTATAGTATCCTTGGAAGCTCTGTCACCTTGCTTGGCCGCGCAACTGAAAATGGCCGCGCAACCTTCTTCCTTCGAAGCGACCCTGAACTCGTCATTGCTGTCACTGCGCCAGATGCTCCAACGAATGTCATGGCCACAACAGGCGCTGATGCGCAATCGGTTATCACCTGGAGCGCGCCTGCAGTCGATGGTGGAAGTTCCATCATCGGTTATCGAGTCACATCAAGTGGCGGCCAGAGTTGCACCACTACCACTGCACTCACCTGCATTGTTACTGGGTTAACCAATGGCACCTCATATACCTTTACCGTAGCTGCACAGAACGCGCGTGGTTACTCCATTGAGAGCGCTCCATCACTGGCAATCACACCAAGCGCGCCAACTCCTGCAAATATACGGAACGATTCGACAGATCCAACAAAAGAGGGCGGGCAATCCACAGAGTCTGAGGATCTCAAGGAGCCAATCGAAGAAGTTGAACCGGTCGTGGTGGTCGTTCCCGCGGAGCCAATCACTCAAAGCAATGATGGTAGGTCGGTAATTGCAACAGTCGGCAACTCGAATACCTTGCTCGGTGGAAGAATCGTCGGCGAATTCATTAGAGTCGTAAATACCACGCAACTGCTGACCGAGTCAGTAGGTATCCAAGTGCAGATAGTTTCCAGGAATTCGGCTGGACAGGCGTTGACCATCCCGACCTCTAACACCCTCACCCTTGAGCACGATGGTCGAGTAGAGATTGCCGGAAATGGCTTTAAAGAGCAGAGCACGGTGAAGATCTGGCTCTTCTCAACCCCGACCTACCTAGGCGAATTCCCTGTTGATTCCAGTGGCACATTCAAGTCTGCACTTCTGGTAATCAACACTCTGCCGGTGGGTCAACACACACTTCAAATCAATGGCATCACTCCAGATAACCAGATCTTCTCGCAATCTCTACCTGTAATCGTTCAGGCAAAGACAAAGAAAGGTACAACGGTAAAACGAGTTATCAAGAAGGTTCCGTTGCCAATAATCAACGGTGCACTCCTTGCAGTAGGTGCAAATACCGTGACCTTCACCTTCACCGAGATTCCCAAGACGGCTAAGTATCGGATCTTCATTACCAATGTTGATACGGCCCGACTCGTCCGCGCAGTTGAAGTGAGCAAAACCCGGATTGCCCTCGGCAGATTACTTAACAACACCCGCTATTCACTCATTGTGATTGCTTACGACTCCGCCAATAAAGAGCTTGCCAAGATGAGAGGAGTCGGCCTGGCCTTCACCACGCTTGCACAGGCACCGGTGCGTCCAAAGATCACCATCACCTGCGCGCTCCCCGGAAAATCTATGCGAGTAACCGGGGTCAATCCAAAGTGCCCAACTGGCTACTCAGCGGAGGAAGAGTTCCCGACCCTTGGCGCAATCATCGCAAAGGTAGGACAGAGCTAGCTTTCGCTTTACTCGCCGTCGATCTGTTCGTTCCGCTTCTTTACCTTAGAGGTAGCGCGGGCCCGCTCATTCTGATCGAGAAGGACTTTACGAATTCGAACCGTCTTTGGTGTGACCTCAACGCACTCATCTTCGCGACAGAATTCCAACGCCTGTTCAAGATTTAGATGCTTTGGTGGAATCAAACGATCAGCATCGTCAGAGCCAGATGCGCGCATATTGGTCAGCTTCTTTTCGCGAACTCCATTGACATCCATATCTTCATTTCGCGCATTCTCGCCAATAACCATTCCTTCATACACTTCTGATCCTGGTTCAACAAAGATAGTGCCGCGCTCTTGTAGCGATGAGAGCGCGTAAGAGGTGACCATTCCACGGCGATCGGCGACCAGGGATCCGGTTGGTCGGGTAAGAATCTCGCCATGCCACGGTTCATATCCATCGAAGACGTGATGGAGTAAACCAGTACCGCGAGTCTCGGTAAGGAATTCGGTTCGGAAACCAATGAGCCCTCGCGATGGCACGCGATAATCCATGCGAATCCAGCCAGTGCCATGGTTAGTCATCTGCGCCATTCGACCTTTACGACTAGCCATCAACTGAGTGACGATGCCAAGAAAATCTTCCGGTACATCGATAGTTAATGACTCCATCGGTTCATTAAGTTTGCCATCAATCATCTTTGTCACAACTTGTGGTTTACCGACAGTTAATTCAAAACCTTCACGACGCATGATTTCAACAAGGACGGCAAGTTGTAGCTCGCCGCGACCTTGCACCTCCCAGGTATCGGGGCGATCAGTAGGCAATAGACGAAGTGAGACATTTCCGACAAGTTCTGCATCAAGACGATTTTTTACCAATCGCGCCGTGAGCTTCTTGCCCTCTTGGCCAGCAAGTGGCGAAGTGTTAATACCAATAGTCATCGAGATTGATGGCTCATCAACGGTGATCAATGGCAAGGCTTTGGGATCTTCCGGCTCTGCCAACGTCTCACCAATGGTGATCGTTTCAAAACCCGCAACCGCGATGATGTCGCCAGGACCGGCGCTTTCGACTGATTGCCGCTCTAAACCATCATTCATTAAAAGCTCAACAACTTTGGCCCGCTCGATACTTCCATCGACCTTGATCCACGCAACTTGTTGACCCTTTCGAATCTCACCTTGGTGGATCCGACAGATTGCAAGTCGCCCTAGATACGGTGAAGCATCAAGGTTGGTTACCTGGGCTTGCAGCGGTGCACCTTCGGTGTAAGTCGGAGCCGGAATGGTGTTATAGATAGTCTCAAAGAGCACATCAAGATTGCTCTCTTTTGGCATTCCGCCATTTTCCGGACGCTCCGTACTGGCTCGCCCTGCCTTCGCGCTCGCATAGACGATTGGAAATTCAATTTGTTTCTCATCAGCATCAAGATCTAAGAAGAGCTCGTAAGTCTCATCAACAACTTCGGCGATACGTGAATCGGGGCGATCGACTTTATTGATAACAAGGATTACCGGAAGATTCTTAGAGAGCGCTTTACGAAGGACGAAACGAGTCTGCGGGAGTGGCCCTTCGGATGCATCGACAAGAAGGAGTACCCCATTGACCATCTCAAGACCGCGCTCAACCTCGCCGCCAAAATCTGCGTGGCCGGGGGTATCGATAATGTTGATGGTCTTTTCACCACGTTTGATTGCCGTATTTTTAGCAAGGATGGTGATTCCCTTTTCCCGCTCGAGATCCATCGAATCCATGACTCGATCATCGCCCTCACCCTTTTCCTTGTGGGCAGCAAAGGCGCCGGATTGCCAGAGCATGGCATCAACCAGAGTGGTTTTGCCATGGTCAACGTGGGCGATGATGGCGATATTTCGCAAATCATCGCGTTTACTAGAATTCGTCAAGAGATACCCATTTCGTAGGGGACTAGATTAGGTTCCAACATGGAGATTTGTCGAATCGCCACATCGTTAATAGATAGAAAAGAAGGAAGAAACAAGTGCTAAGAGTTGGATTTATTGGTGGTGGTCTTGATTCTGCAATTGGTAGCGCGCATTTTGGCGCAATAAATATTGATCAAAAATATTCACTCGATGCTGGAGTCTTTAGTATTGATAAAAAGGTGAACTCTGAATCTGCTCATTTTTATGGCGTTGATTCAAGCCGTGTATATGACGATATCTCTACATACATTAGTGGAGAAAAGGGGCGCCTTGATGCTGCGATTCTGCTCTCCCCTACGCCATTACATTACGAACATATAAACGCGCTATTCGATGCTGGAATTCCCGTCATCTCCGAGAAAGCGCTCTGCACCAACAGTCAGGATGCGCACCGACTTGCAGAACGAGTTGACCAAGAGAAGAACTTTCTCTCGGTCACTTTCACTTACACCGGCTATCCGATTGTTCGCGAAATCAGGGAGATGGTTGCCAAAGGTTTGTTAGGTGAAGTCATCTCGATCCATGTAGAGATGGCGCAGGAGAGTTTTATCCGCGAGAGCGCAACTGGCGCGAAACCCACTCCACAAGCTTGGCGACAACTCGATTATGAAATCCCCAGCGTCACGCTCGATTTAGGTTCGCATGTAGTAAATCTCCTCGAATTCATCTCAGGTGACCAGGTCGCTAAAGTCTCGGCGCTGGCAAACCATGCTGGTGAGGTATCTGATCTCATTGATAACGTCAGCGCCATCGGTGAAATGGGGCGCGGCACGCCTATCTCTCTACTATGGAACAAAGTCACCTTAGGTAAACGTAATGGCTTAGCGCTCTCGATTAACGGGAGCAAGGGTGCTCTCTCGTGGAATCAAGAGGAGCCTGAGTTGCTGCGCTTCGCTGGACAAGATGGCGCGCTCTCCATCATCGACCGGAGCCATTCGATGATCACCCTCGCCTCAGAGAGTAGATACCAACGGTTTAAGGTGGGGCATCCGGCTGGATATATCGAAGCCTTTGCCAATCTCTACCTTGATATTGCAGATGATCTGACTCGATATAGAGCAGGAGAAAAACTTGATAACCCATTCACCCATAGCGGAGCTAATTCAGCAGATGGGCTTAGAGTTTTAGAGGCTATCCATCAAAGCGCAAGCAGAAAAGCGTGGGTGGAGATCACACGTTAAACCGGAATTCGACTACGTCGCCATCGTGCATGACGTAATCCTTTCCCTCCATTCGTACCTTTCCTTTGGTCCGCGCTTCGGCCAACGACCCAGCGGCAACAAGATCGTCGAAAGAGACAACTTCCGCTTTAATAAATCCCTTTTGGAAATCGGTATGAATCACGCCAGCGGCAACAGGTGCGGTATCCCCCTGATGAATCGTCCAGGCGCGCGCCTCTTTCGGACCTGCGGTGAGGTACGTCTGTAAGCCAAGGGTCTTAAAGCCCACCCGAGCAAGGGTGCGCAATCCTGGCTCTTTTAATCCAATCGACTCTAATAGCTCCATCGCATCTGCCTCATCGAGCTCAGCTAAATCTGCCTCAGTCTTAGCATCAAGGAAGATTGCCTCTGCGGGTGCAATTTGCGCACGTAACTTCTGCTGTAACTCTGCATCACCAAGTTCAGCAGCATCGACATTAAATACATAGATAAATGGTTTGGCAGTGAGTAAATGTAATTCTTTCAAGAGGCTCTGATCTAAAGCGGTTGCTGAGATGAGTGTGCCCTCTTTTAGCGCCGCTTCAGCTTTTTTAATCTCTTCAATTTCCGCAGCGCGCTCTTTATTTTGCCGCGCCTCTTTCTCAAGTCGTGGCAACGCCTTCTCAATTGTTTGCAGGTCGGCGAGCGCAAGTTCTGTGTTAATAGTTTCAATATCGGAGTGCGGATCGACTTTGCCATCGACATGTACGACATCACCGTCGTTGAAGACGCGCACTACTTGGCAGATTGCATCTGCCTCACGAATATTTGCTAAGAACTTATTCCCAAGTCCTGCGCCTTCAGATGCGCCCTTGACGATGCCGGCAATATCGACGAATGAGACCGATGCCGGAATGATCTGTTCCGAGGAGAAAATCTTGGCAAGCACGGCAAGGCGATCATCGGGTACGCCCACTACCCCCACATTGGGTTCGATAGTGGCAAAGGGATAGTTGGCCGCGAGGACCTGATTCTTGGTCAGGGCATTGAAGAGGGTGGACTTTCCCACGTTGGGCAGGCCGACGATTCCGATAGAGAGGCTCACGAGGAGTAGAGCCTACGGGGCAATGTCACCCCTGCCTGCCACGATTGGACCATGAACGCCTTATCCCTGGCCATCGGCGCCATAGCTGGCCTCCTCCTCGGGGTCGCCATTACCTATTTATTACTGCGGCCACAAGGGCGCGCCAGCGCAGATTCCCGCGAGGCGAGCGCGCGTCTTGATGAATTGATGCGCGCGATGAACGCCGGGATGCTCTCACTTACCGAAAAGAGCCAAGCCGCCGAAATCAAACGAGCCGAGGTCGAGGCGCAGATCAAAGAGCAGATCAAGAATATGAGCGAGAAGAATGAACGGCTCGTTCTTGAAACGGCCAAACTCGCAGGCGCCCTCTCGAAAGCGCAGAGCCGTGGCCAACTTGGTGAGGCGCAACTCGAGATGATCTTAGAGAGTTCCGGGCTTCAAGAGGGAATTCATTTTGAACGACAGGAACATCGCGTCAACGATGGCGAGATATCAAAACCGGATATCACCATCAAGATGCCGGGCGGTACTGAAATCTTTGTGGATTCCAAATTCCCCTTCGATCGCTTCTGGGATGGCGTCGGCGCTGAGGACTCGTCCGCTCGCGCCACGCTAATGGCAGCCCATGCAAAGGATCTTCTCAGCCACATCAACGCACTTGCTAAACGCGGTTATCAAAGTAGCGGCACTTCACCAGATTTTGTGGTGCTCTTTGCGCCATTTGAATCCATCTTAAGTGAGGCGCTCGATGCTGACTCGCTCTTACTCCAGAAGGCATTTGCCAAGAATGTAGTGATTGCAACGCCGACAACTATGCTCGCTCTTCTCCGTACTATCGCTTACGGATATTCTCGTCATGATCTTGCCCGTAACGCAGATGAGATTCGAAACCTTGCTGGTGATTTGCTCAAACGGGTAGGAAAAGTTCATGAACGTATCGAGAGCCTTGGCGAGAAGATCAAGAGCAGTGAACGTGCATTTAATGAGCTGGTTGCATCGGCTGAGAATCATCTCTTAGTGCCAGCGCGAAAGATGAGCAAACTTGGCGCTCCTATTACAAAGGAGCTCAGTGGAATCGCACCGCTCGAGAGCGAGCTTCGCGCAATCAAGGGTCACGAGAGCGGAGCTGAGGAACGCGATGATGAATTAGACTTTAATGGTGAGGCGCAACGATGACATCACCACTTGAAATCAAGGGGCGACCAATCATCCAAGGTCGTGGCCTTACCTCCCCCGGAATTGTGGTCCTCTACACGCTCTCACTTCTTCTCGTGCAGAGCGCCGAGAACCTTATCTCGGGCCAACCCGGGCGAATCACCGGAGTTCTCCTCCTTATCCTTTTCTTTGCAGCAGTAAAACTCGGTCGCGATGGAACCCTCTTTACCGCTGTAGTGACCCCACCGCTCGCCCTTACTGGAACGCTCCTCTTTGCCACGATCATCAGCAAAGGCTTTGCTCTCACAACTCTCTTGGTGGCAATCGTTTCGAATCTTGCGCGCTTGGCGCCATGGCTGTTGATTACCGCAGTGGTGAGTTGGGGCTACTTCTTTATCTCTGAACGGCGTCGGACTATTTCATCCCAGCAGCCTTCAGATCCTTCCTAAGCTCCGGCGGCATCGAGAAGAGCAGATGCTCTTCGGCTTTGGTAACAACCTGCACATCCTCGAAGCCAAACTCTTTCAATCGAGCAAGGAGCTCATCAACCAGTATCTCTGGCACGGAAGCGCCACTTGTAACGCCAACAGTCTCTACTCCCTCGAGCCACTCTGGCTTCATCTCATGAGCATAATCAATGAGGTATGAAGCCTTTGCTCCGGTCTCGAGCGCAACTTCCACAAGACGTACTGAGTTTGATGAGTTTCGCGAACCGACAACTAAAACTAAATCACTTTGTGGCGCAATCTCTTTTACTGCCAATTGGCGATTCTGAGTTGCATAGCAAATATCATCACTTGGTGGATCATTAAGAAGCGGGAACTTCTCTTTTAATGCTTTTACCGTGCTTAACGTTTCATCTACGCTCAGAGTAGTTTGCGAGAGCCAGATCAACTTATTGGGATCTTTAATCCCTAACTTCTCGATATCTTCAGCTTTATCAATCACCTGTACATGATCAGGTGCTTCCCCAGCAGTGCCCTCGACCTCTTCATGTCCCTCATGGCCAATCAGGAGAATCTGATAATCCTCAGCGGCAAATCGTCGCGCCTCTTGATGGACTTTGGTAACCAGTGGACAGGTTGCATCAATCGTCTTGAGGTGACGAGCCTTTGCGCTCTCATGCACCGCAGGCGAAACGCCATGAGCGGAGAAAATCACCGTTGCACCTTCAGGTACCTCGTCAGTCTCATCAACAAATATTGCGCCACTTTTCTCGAGCGTCTCAACGACATGTTTGTTGTGGACTATCTGTTTGCGGACATAGACGGGAGCGCCATAAAGATCCAAGGCCTTCTGGACGGTGACGACTGCACGATCGACCCCTGCGCAGTAACCCCGGGGCGCAGCAAGGAGCACTTTTTTGGTGGCCATAGCTCTAGCCTAATCGGTTTGGCGCAACTATGCCCCCGGTGGTGAAGCCTTCCGATTACGCTTATAACATGATTGAAAGTAGTTCGGAGGAGCCACTTCCGGTTCGAGTGGTCTCCGAGTCAATCGGCGAATACATCGGGCGCCTTGGTCCAGTCTGGGTTGAAGGTGAAGTTGCTGAAATCACTCGCCGCCCAGGATCTCAAATGGCTTTCATCCGTTTGAAAGATACGAGCGTAGATATGTCGCTCCAAGTCACCTGTCACAAATCTATTCTTGAAGCAATTGATCCACTCCCAGATAACGCGCGCATAGTCACTTATGCAAAAGTCAATTGGTATGCAGTCCGCGGCACTCTCTCATTGATGGCGCGAGAGATTCGACAGGTGGGATTGGGTGAGTTGTTAGCGCGCCTTGAACAATTAAAGAATCTACTTGCGGCAGAGGGTTTATTTGCATCAGAGCGAAAGCGAGAATTACCTTTCCTGCCGCGGAAGATTGGATTGATCTGCGGTCGAGCAAGCGCTGCAAAGAAGGATGTCGTTGAGAATGTCGAACGACGGTGGCCCGGAATGGAATTTGAGATTCGTGAAGTTGCTGTTCAGGGTAGTACCGCTGTAGTCGAAGTCTCACGCGCGCTCCTTGAATTAGAGAGGATTGAAGAGGTCGATGTCATCATCGTGACCCGTGGTGGTGGCTCTTTTGAAGATTTACTCCCATTCTCTGATGAATCCTTAATCCGCCTAGTCGCCTCGCTAACTACCCCAATCGTCAGCGCAATTGGGCATGAACAAGATGCCCCGCTCCTTGATTTAGTAGCAGACCTACGCGCCTCGACCCCTACTGATGCAGCAAAACGTGTGGTGCCAAGTCTGCTTGAGGAGAGTGAGCGGATCACCCAGTTGATCGCTCGACTCGAAAGCCGAATGAGCGCAATCATCGACTTGGAGAGTGCAAAGATCTACGCGCTCATTAGTCGCCCCGTGCTACAGGACCCGATGACTCTTGTGACTATGCGCCGCGACGAACTGCGGCTCCTTCAAAGCGATGGAAAAAAGGCACTGATTGCGCTGATCAAAGAGTTGCGTAGTGAAACCAAAGAGATAAAAGCCCAAGTCACTGCGCTCTCACCACTTTCTACCTTAAAGCGCGGATATGCAGTCGTGCAAAAGCGCGGAAAACTCATCATTAATGCGAAAGATGTCTCGCTCTCAGATCAGTTAGAGGTCACGTTGGCTAGAGGCGAGCTTTCTGTAGAAGTCATCTCCCATCATGGAAAGAAAGGTAATAAGGGGTAACCAATGGCCGAGAAGAAGAAACCCACATACGAACAAGCGCGTGATGAATTAACAAAGATTGTCGCGAAACTAGAAGCCGGTGGCGCATCGCTGGAGGATTCGATTGCCCTCTGGGAACGCGGAGAGAAATTGGCAAAAATATGTAATCAATGGCTCGATTCAGCGAAGGAGCGACTAGAAAAACAAGAGAAATCGCTCGATTAATTAGAGGGGGCGTATTCTTTCCACTATGAGCACCAATCCAGATTTTGCCTACGAGGACCTACTACCGCTTGGAAAGGATGAGACCGAGTACCGCCTCATCACAAACGAGGGGGTCACTACAACTGCGGTTGCCGGACGAACATTTATCACCGTATCGCAAGATGCGCTAAGAAAACTCACTGAAGAAGCAGTCCACGATATTCAGCACTATCTGCGCCCATCACATCTTCAACAATTGCGAAATATCATCGACGATCCTGAGGCATCTCCCAATGATCGCTTTGTCGCCCTTGATCTCCTGAAGAATGCCAATATCGCTGCTGGCGGAATCCTACCCATGTGCCAAGACACTGGCACGATGTTGGTGATGGGAAAGCGCGGTCAACATGTTCTCACCGAAGGTCGCGATGAAATCGGAATCGCACATGGAATTTACGATGCCTACACAAGGCTCAATCTTCGGTACAGCCAGATGGCGCCAATTACGATGTGGGAAGAGAAGAACACTGGCACCAATCTGCCAGCACAAATTGAAATTGCTGTAGACACCAAGCACCATGATCAATATCAATTGCTCTACATCGCAAAAGGTGGCGGGAGCGCTAATAAAAGTTTCCTCTATCAAGAAACGCGTGCGATCCTCAATCCGAAATCGCTCCTTAAATGGCTAGAAGAGAAGTTGGTCTCCCTGGGCACATCAGCATGTCCGCCGTACCACTTGGCCGTGGTTATTGGTGGTACCAGCGCCGAACACACTCTCAAAACTGCAAAGCTTGCGAGTACTCGCTATTTAGATTCGCTTCCACTTCAAGGGGATACCGCAACTGCTCATGGTTTCCGTGATATCGAGTTAGAGGCTGAGATCTTGGAATTGACCCGAAATATCGGAATCGGAGCGCAATTTGGCGGAAAGTATTTCTGCCATGATGTTCGAGTAATTCGACTGCCCCGCCATGGCGCCTCACTGCCCATTGCTATTGCTGTTTCCTGCTCAGCAGATCGACAGGCTCTTGCCAAAATCACCAGTGAGGGAATCTTTCTTGAGAAACTCGAGCGCGATCCGGCTCGCTTCCTTCCTGATACTTCTAATGCACAACTTCATGATGATGTCGTAGCAATCGACCTCAATCAGCCCATGTCACAAATCCGAGCAGAGCTTGCTAAATACCCAGTAAAAACTCGTCTTTCTCTCACGGGAACGTTGGTGGTTGCACGCGACTTCGCGCATGCCAAAATAAAGGAGCGGCTAGATAAAGGGGAGGCGCTACCGGATTACTTCAAAGACTATGCGATCTATTACGCCGGTCCGTCAAAGACTCCTGATGGATATGTCTCTGGATCCTTTGGTCCGACCACTGCAGGTCGGATGGATTCCTACGTTGAGCAATTCCAACAAGCAGGCGGTTCCATGATTATGTTGGCAAAGGGAAATCGTTCTACCGCTGTTACCAATTCCTGTAAAAATTTCGGTGGTTTCTATCTAGGTTCAATCGGTGGCCCGGCAGCAAGACTGGCTCAAGATTGCATCAAGAAAGTAGAAGTACTTGATTACGCAGAACTTGGAATGGAAGCAGTCTGGAAGATTGAGGTGGAAGATTTTCCGGCTTTTATCGTGGTTGATGATAAAGGAAATGATTTCTTTGCCGAGCGAGAGAAATTAGTGACAATCGGTAGGACACCAAATTAAGGTTAGATCTCTTAATACATTCTTGTTCGATAAAAAGTGTTGAGCGCCTTACATGGCGTTCCGTAGCGCACATCGATGTACTTCAAACCCCACATAATTTGCGTAACAGGATTCTTCCGCCAATCACTTCCCATGTATTCATATTTGGTTGCCGGATAGGCTTGCGGGATTCCATGTGCTCCCGTCCGTTTGTTATGTGATGTGTAAGTCCATTGACTCTCTTTTATCCATAACTTGTCGAGGCACTGCCATTGCTTCCCACTCCAACCATAATTCTCTTTGGCCAGTAATTTTCCGACTGAGCGCGCGCCATTTCGAGTCTTAGCCTTCTTCACTAAATATGCGCTTCGGGCAACTGAGGAGAGGTTGAGCGCGGTGAGCTTGCCCGAGGTTAATACCTCAGTGGCCACCACCAGACGCGCTTCGGCGAGCGGCTGGCTTACCTGCTCTGCTCCACTCTCTGGGTTGACCACGGCAAGGGAGCTCTCGCCACTGATCGATGGAGCGCTATCGCGCGCCTCGGCAGCGCGAGCGCTGCCACCGCCAAAGGTATTTAGAGCCAGGCTTAGCGCCAGAGCGAGCAGGACGCCGACGAGCGCACGAACGCTTCGCCCCGCTGCCGTTCTACTCCAGATGCCCGACATATAGATGACCATTTCCTCTCGCCGCTTGCCAATCCTGATGGGGTCGGCGCGCGTTCGTGGGGTGGGGGAGGCTTCAAGGATGCCAAAGATGGGGGGCAGATAGCCAAGCCAAACCCGCTCTTTACCCTGGGAATTTTGCCCTGTGGATAATATTTTCGCAGGTCAGAGCGGTGGCGTGAAAAAAAGTGGGATTACCCACGGCAAATCTGAGGCGAGCTACCCCTTAGGAGGGGGCAATACCGAATCGATCGAAGTCTCCTCCGGAGGATCCAACCGACCCCGATAGATCCAGGCAATCAGGCAGACTCCCAGGACTGTGACCGCGCCAGAGAATCCGATCGCGTACCTGGCGCCAAAGTGTTCGGTGATCCATCCCAGCAGTGGAGCGCTCCCTGGAGCAAAGCCCATCCACATCGCCAGGTAGATTCCAAAGACTCTCCCCCGGATCTCAGGGGCGGTACCCATCTGAACTGTCGTATTCGCCGCGACCGCAGTGGTGAGCATGCCGAAACCATAGATAGGCAGCGCCATCGCGTAGAAGAGATAGGTGGGCATCACTGCAGAGAAGATGATGGCAAAGCCGGTAAAGACTGCAAATATCATTATTCGACGTACCCCTGGAGCATGCTCTTTTTTCGTTGCTACCAGAGTTGCTGTTAGTGAGCCAAGTGCGATCACACTGCCTAATAAACCAAACTCCCCCGCATTCAAGCCAAATACTTTTGTAGCCATGATTGCGCTAAAGAGTTCGGGGTTAACTCCGAAAGTTGCAAAGAAGAAGATACTGAGCATGAGCGCCATTAAATCTGGTCGAGCTTTTATATATCTAAGTGACTCCGAGAAACGAGCATTAGCACGAGGTGCATTTCTATATAATTCATTGTTATCAATCATTAAAACTGCTACTACGACTGCAAGAAATGAAATGGCATTCAGTAGAAATGCCGGACCAGTATCAAATGCCTCAATCATAAATCCCGAAAGTGCAGGACCTATTAATCGCGCAGTATTGAAATTAACAGAGTTAAGGGCGACAGAATTTGGAATATCTTCTTCAGGAACTAACTCGGGTACAAAGGAGTGTCTAACTGGTCCATCCATAGCAGCAGTCACTCCAAGACCAAAAGCGATTACCAGCACGTGCCAGAGCCTGACATATCCCAGAATGACCAGCGATCCAAGTGAGCCTGCCCAAAGGAAACCCGAAAAGCTAGTAAATGCAAGTAATTTTGGTTTAGAAATCCGGTCCGCCAGTGTGCCGCCGAAGAACGAGAATAAAGAGGGGGCAGATTGAAGGGCCACAACAACGCCGAGCCAAACCGCATTATTTGTTAACTCTAGAACTAGCCAGTTTTGTGCGATTCTTTGGACCCAGGTACCAACATTGCTCAGCGTGGTAGAGATGTAATAGATCCGAAAATTACGATGTCGAAAAGAGCGAAGCGAACCACTCTCACTCATAACTACTCGCCATTTCCATAAGGCTCATAGATTATGACGTAGACTGTGGCTATGTCACCCCTTAAGGCAATATCTGATCGAAAGATTATTTATATTGCCTTAATTTGCTGGGCCGTTACAGCGGTAGGTTCGCTCATCACAAACAGATACGATCTTGCCATCAGTTCACTGATTGCGATTCTCCTCGGTTTGTATGGCTTGCGAATCATGCGTAAAAAAATTCGGCGCTAGCGCCTAACCTTCGATTTGGTCAGCAATTCCCCGTAAAACTTTTCCTAGACGCTCGGCATCATTGGGTGATGGGTGGCGACCATGGCGCAAACCATTACCCACCCGATCGAGAATCTTGATGGCATCTTCGATAATGGCTGCAAGATCATCAGGGTTGATGCGCGCACCTGCTGCTAACGACGGTGGTGCTTCGACGATTGTTACCGAGAGCGCCTGAGGACCGCGACGGCCGTCGGCAACGCCAAATTCAAGTTTGGTACCAGGTTTAACGGTAGTAACTCCAGATGGCAATGAGGCTGCGGGGAGGAAGACATCATCGCCCTCATCTGAGGAGATGAAACCAAAGCCCTTCTCCAGGCTGAACCACTTCACGCGTCCAGTAGGCATAGCGCCCTCTCCTTCACCCAAGATTTTTCGATCGCCGAGCAGAGCGCTATTTTATCGCGTTTCACCCAGGGCTCGCGCTGGCGAGATTTAGCCGAGAACGAGGGCCTCGGAGTGGGCGCCACAACCGTAGTTGACCGCAACTACATGGCCATCTGCCGGAGATGTGCCATTTGCACAGACGCCAAAGGCGCTTCGAAGTGAGCCAGCGATAGGCAAGAAGAATGCACATGATGCGCATGCCTTCGGAGCGCTCTTAGCAAACTCTGAGTCAGGGCCATACTCCCCATTGATCCATCGATCGCTAGCCAAGTCGCGCCCGATGGGTGAGAGAACTCGAACGCGCCCCAAACCAAGTTCCCATAATTGGGTGGGGTCTAACTCTTCGTCACTTGGTAACGCTGCATAACCAGGAACTACTCGCTCATCATCAGCGTTAGTGGGAACAAGAGTTCCCGGAGTGAGATCTTCTGGACGAACTCGTTCGGTGTATGGAATCCACTTTGGCGGAAGGAGAGCATCTGGACCAGGGAGTAAGACCACATCGCAGATCGTGGGTTCACTCTCACTATCGATGCGAGCAATTGTTACTGCCCAGCGCCAATCGGAGTAACCGGTCAAGGAGGTTGCAAAGTAATGAGTCTCATATTCGTGCGATTCGTTATCGACGCCTAAATAAGCGCCAACTTTTTCACCATCGAAACGTAAATTTCCGACCGAACTCTCTACTTCAAGTAAAGCGGCTTCGCGAGCAATATCTATCTCGCAAAGCCCTTTACTTGTACTGGTCATCTTAGAAATCCATATCTCCGCCGCCAGGAGCTGCAGGAGCTGCGCTCTTTGGCTCTGGCTTCTCGGCGATAACGGCTTCAGTGGTGAGGAAGAGTGCGGCAATTGATGCGGCATTCTGGAGGGCAGAGCGGGTGACCTTCGCAGGATCGATGATTCCTGCCTTGATCATGTCTACATACTCTCCGCTAGCAGCATTGAGGCCAAAGCCTGCCTCGAGATGGCGAACTTTCTCGACGACAACTCCGCCTTCAAGGCCAGCGTTGATTGCGATTTGCTTGAGTGGCGCTTCAACAGCAAGTTCAACAATCTTTGCGCCCGTTGCCTCATCGCCTTCAAGTTTTAACTTAGCGAATGCAAGTTTTGCTGCTTGGAGAAGTGCAACGCCACCGCCAGCAACGATGCCCTCTTCGACAGCAGCCTTCGCGTTACGGACAGCATCTTCGATTCGATGCTTACGCTCTTTGAGCTCTACCTCGGTAGCAGCGCCCGCTTTGATAACAGCAACGCCACCGGCAAGTTTTGCTAGACGCTCTTGGAGCTTCTCGCGATCATAATCAGAATCGCTCTTCTCGATCTCAGCGCGAATCTGATTAACCCGCCCCTTGATCTGCTCGCTATCGCCAGCACCTTCAACAATTGTGGTCTCATCCTTGGTGATGACGACCTTACGTGCACGGCCAAGAAGATCGATAGTAGTTGCATCGAGCTTTAGGCCAACCTCTTCGGAGATTACTTGAGCACCGGTAAGAATCGCGATGTCTTGAAGCATCGCCTTTCGACGATCGCCAAAGCCCGGAGCCTTCACTGCCGCTGAGCGGAAGGTGCCACGGATCTTATTGACTACGAGAGTTGCAAGGGCTTCGCCCTCAATATCTTCCGCGATGATTGCAAGTGGCTTACCCGATTGCATGACCTTCTCAAGAATCGGCAATAAATCTTTGATGTTTGCAATCTTGGAGTTGGCAATCAAAATGTATGGATCTTCAAGTACTGCTTCCATGCGATCGGTATCGGTAACCATGTAAGGAGAGATATATCCCTTATCAAAGCGCATACCTTCGGTGAGCTCGAGCTCAAGACCAAAAGTATTGCTCTCTTCGACTGTGATGACTCCTTCTTTGCCGACCTTATCCATCGCTTCGGCAATCTTCTCGCCGATAGTTGTATCGGCAGCAGAGATTGATGCAGTGGCAGCAATCTGCTCTTTGGTTTCGACATCTTTTGCCATCTTGCCAAGTTCTTCGGCAACTGCGGCAACTGCCTTTTCGATTCCTCGCTTAAGGGCCATTGGGTTTGAACCTGCTGCAACGTTACGAAGTCCTTCGCGGACAAGGGCTTGCGCTAGGACAGTTGCGGTAGTTGTGCCATCTCCGGCAACGTCATCAGTCTTCTTTGCAACTTCCTTTACAAGCTCAGCGCCGATCTTCTCGTAAGGATCATCGAGTTCGATCTCTTTTGCGATAGACACACCATCATTGGTGATTGTGGGGGCGCCCCACTTCTTCTCGAGTACTACGTTACGTCCGCGAGGTCCAAGGGTTACCTTGACCGCATCGGCGAGCGCATTCATGCCACGCTCGAGGCCTCGTCGTGCCTCTTCATTAAAAGCAATCATCTTTGCCACGGTAAGTCTCCTTCTAGATATTTACGTGGGTGCTGAATCTGGAGATCAGCTGGGTTATCACTCTCAACCCGAGAGTGCTAACGCATAATCTACGACAGGAGCCCGTGCTCAATCAAACGGAAGAGAGAACGGGAGTAGTCGGACTGGGTCGAGTTACTAGAGCGCTCCGGTGCGCGCATCGCGGAGGCGACGTAGCCGCCGGACCAGCGCCGGATAGGCGAGCTCAGCCTCGGGACGGTCGAGGAGCAGATTAAGTTCCTGGTAATACCGTGGGGAACTCATCGAGAATAGCTCTCGAATCGCCCCCTCCTTAGATCCGGGATAGCGCCACCATTGGCGCTCAAACTCCAAGATGGAGAGTTGCTGGGGGGTTAGTGCATGAGCTCCCACGGCGCTTTCAATGCCGTGGATCCTTGGCTGCGCTGGCTCTCCCATAGCCGAAATTGTAGTGGGAAATTACATGGTTGTCATTTAACGGGCGGCCCCGAAGTAATCCTTCCGCTTCGCGCTTCTGACGATATTTCGAAGCATGGTCGGGAAGACAAATGCGTGAAGCGGTTTGATAGCGAACCAATAAAGAGTGCCACCCAATCCTCGTGGTTGGAAAATTGCCTCTTGAATGATCTCTATCTGATCTTTCTCATTACTTCCTGGCGTTGCCGGAATTTTTCGTAATCGAAATTCCAGCCATGCCTTCCCTGGCAAAATCATCTCGGCATAGAGGCGCAAATGATCCTCACGTTCCAACGATTCAACGCGCCAGAAATCAAGGCTATCTCCCACGCGAAGATGTTTTGGGTCTCGTCTACCGCGGCGTAATCCCACTCCACCAATCAATCGATCAAGCAGCCCACGAAGGAACCAGAGGAAATCTGAGCCATACCATCCGGTATCGCCACCAATCTCTTCGATCGTCTCCCATGCACTTGTAATAGAGGCTTCGGCCTTCGCACTTCGTGAATCTTTGTATGTGATCTCACCGGCCCATGCGGGATCTGATTGTGCTTTCTGCCATGGATGCGCTGGCAAGGTTGCATCTGACCACCGTGTTTTCACTTTATTCTCATTTACGCGAGCGAGGGCGAGGGTCATCGCCTCTCTAACTCCCATCAATCCCTCTGGTGGCGGTGGAATAACCGCACTGATGCTCTTTTCAGGATCGGCAACAACCTCACTGATGAGCGAGTGCACCAATGGGCGGGCTAGCGCTGAAGGAAGTGGGGTTACTAAACCAATCCAAAGACTTGCTAAACGCGGAGTGAGTACTGGAATTTTCACAATGATTCGGCGGCGCAAACCAGAGACTTCCGCAAAGATCTGCATCATCTCGGAGTATTTGAGTACATCTGGTCCACCGATATCAAATACACCAGAGACTGGGCTCTTCAATTGTGCTGCATTAACTAAGTACCAGAGAACATCACGCACGCCAATCGGATGAGTGAGGTTTGAGACCCATTTTGGCGTCGTCATGATGGGTAATCGATGGGTGAGATGACGGACCATCTCAAAAGATGCAGAACCAGCACCGATAATGATTCCGGCACGTAACTCCATAGTTGGTACACCTGTTGCTGCGAGTTCATTACCAACCTGCGCCCTCGATGCAAGATGTTGGCTCGCTTTTTTATCGTTAGCGATACCGCCGAGATACACAATCTGCTGGATATCTGCATCTTTAGCGGCACGTGCAAAATTTGCTGCCATCTCTTGCTCAATCTCATCGAATTTCTTCCCCATGTTGAGCGAATGGAGGAGGTAAAAGGCAGTATGCACTCCCGTCAGTGCATCACGGAGACTCAGATAATCATTTGCATTTCCAACGGCGACTTCGACGCTCTTTCCCCAGGGTTGATCCTTGATTTTGGCCTCATCGCGAATGAAGACTCGTACCGAGAACTCACTATTGAGTAGCGATTCGACCAACCGTCCGCCTACATAGCCAGTTGCGCCTGTGATTAGTACTTTCCGATGCAAACTCATAGCGGAGACTCTAGACTTACGCGTTCCCACTCGCATTAGGAGTTAGTAAAACCATGGCGCAGCGACCTTCGGTAGTCATTCTCGGAGCCGGTTTCGGTGGCTTAACTGCTGCTCGTGCGTTGGCAAAGAGCACCAATGTGACGCTAATTGATCGCCATAATTATCAGACCTTCTTACCTCTGCTCTATCAAGTCTCCACTGCAGGCCTTGCTGCTGACCATATTGCGCATCCGATTCGAGCCTCACTCCGAGGAATGTCTGTTCAATTCCGAATGGGTTCACCGATTGCAATCAATCATGCTCAAAAGTCAGTGATGCTGGATAGCGGTGAAGAGTTTCCTTTTGATCACCTCATAGTTGCTATGGGTTCGGCAACTGCAGACTTTGGAATCGAAGGCGTGAAAGAACATGCGTTAGGAATGAAGAGCATCCAAGAGGCGCTACTTATCCGAGGTGAGATCATGCGCCGCTTTGAAGATCTCTGTCGTTTCAATGACCAGACGCGACTTGGAATCTCAGTAGTTGGTGGTGGACCAACTGGCGTTGAAATGGCCGGTGCAATCGCCGAATTGATCCGCGGACCTCTCAAAGGTGATCAACCCGCTGCATCAGCACAGATGGATATTCGAATCATTGAAGCTGGGCCACGTTTGTTACCCTCATTTAGCCAATCACTCTCTGATCGCACTGCACGAGATCTCAAACGATTGGGCGTTGATGTCATTCTAAATACAGCAGTGCAATCGGTTGCGCCTCGAAAAATCACTTTCACAAATGGTGAAGTAGTTGGCTCGGAGATCACCATTTGGGCAGCGGGAGTTCAAGGTGAGCCGGCTATTGAACAATTGAACCTTCCAATTTCGCAAAAGCGGATTGATTGCCTCGAGACGTTGCAAGTAAAAGGACATCCGCACATCTGGGCAATTGGCGATAACGCAGGTGCAGTAGATGCCAAGGGCAATCTCTATCCGATGGTTGCACCCGTTGCGATGCAACAAGCGCGCCATGTGGCAAAACAAATTCAAGCGCTAAGCGCCGGCAGAGAGCTTGCACCATTTAAATATCGGGATAAGGGATCGATGGCGACCATTGGCCGCCATAAAGCGGTAGTCGAGGTAGGCCCGTTGAAGATGGCGGGAATTCCCGCTTGGTATGCCTGGCTCTGGCTCCATTTGATCTATCTACTTGGCGGTCGGAACAAGATTGGCACGATGGCCGATTGGACTTGGAATTACCTCACCTACGATCGCGGAAACCGACACATCATGGATGGCAACTAAGAGTTAGCAACCGCCTCATTTAATTGATTGAGGTGATCTTTGATGTGGGTTCGTGACTTCTTGATAAGAGCAATTATCGGATATTCACCGACATCGCTATTACGCCCCTTCTTCTCCCATTCATCGGGAGTGAAGTTGCTCATGATGTTGTAAAAGGATTCCCGGAGGGATTGCACTAAGCGAAGTGAATAATCAACATCGCGTCTTTGATATTTGAGTTTTACCGGGTAGACGTTTTCATCGAAGAAATCGGTCTGCGGGACATCTTCGGTGAGGATCTTCAAGTACCGGATATAGAAGTGCGCCTCAGTGTCGGCTAGATGATGAATGATGTTTGCCGGTGACCACTCGTCATTAGAAGGCGCCTTATGTAATTTGTCGGCAGGCACTGCTTTCGCAGCAGCAATGAAATTATCGGTCGCATCCTTATACTCTTTTAACAATTCTGCAGACATTACTGGCCTTTCTCTATAGTTTCGAACAGAGGGTATCTAAATCTTGTGAGTGGCGGGAGATTACCTCCTGGGCAACTCCTTCAAGTGCGGTGATTGTCTCCGGGCGAGCATCATCAATGGCAGAGCGCATCCCATTCATTAGCGGCTGGATTCTGAAGTAATGACCTTTTCGAAGGATGTGATTGAGTTGCCAATCAATCGCGTGATTTCCTGCTTGCGAGGTAATGTCGAAAATGGGTCGCGCCCAATTGGCCAATCCCCAATTTTTAATCTCGTCATAGGCTAACTCGCGCGCTACTGCACCGGTTCCGATAGAGACGATGGTCATATCATCTTCGTCATATCCGATAGACATCGCATGGGCAAAGGCACACATTGTTGGATTATTGGCAAAGACTGCACCATCGATAAATGCCAACCGCTCCTCGCTTCCGATTTTGGCGGCAGGTTCGAAGTACGTTGGGGCGGCACTTGTTGCTCGAGCGACAAAGCGCATCAAGAAATCTTTTGCTTCATTTTCACGCGCCTCGCTACGGACGAAGAAATGTGGCATACCGCTCTCTACCTCGTAGGCGGTGATGAGGACTTCGCAGAGCGCTTCGCTAATTTTGGAATCACCAAGAATCTCATCGAGTACTTGTTCGATGCCATCAGCGGAGTACCGCTCATTACTTAACCCTTTGAGTGCATCAAAAAGCCGTAACCCAGAGCTTTCAAAGATCCGCCCATAGGCCTCACGATAGAAAACGGCGAGATCTTCAGCCTTCCACCGTAGTTTGCCATCTTTACCAGGACAGGTGAGCGCCAATGCGATGTGGCCACCTGCCGAGGTCCCAGCAATCAAGTCGAAGATCTCACTTACTGGTTTACCCATTCGTTTTTCGATTTCGACAACAACCATTCCGGGAATAAGCCCCCGGACACCACCACCATCGATTGAGAGGATTTTCATAACGCTCTTCTCTCCTTCATCGAGCAACTATCCCAGCCACTATCCCAGTCAGTATCTGGGCTGCCTGTCGAACTTCTGCTTCACTTACATCTAAGTGGGTAACGAGTCGAGCGTATCGCGGCCCGAGTGCGCTGACGAGCACCCCCGCTTTTCTTGCCTCTGCTGCTAACTCTGCTGCGGTTAATTCTGTCTCTCGTAAGTTCAGCCCCACAATATTGCTCTTTACATGTGCTGGGTCCACGACGCTCGCACGTGCGCCATGTATCGCTTCAGCAAGGATTTTGGCGTGGCGGTGGTCTTCGCTTAGACGTGAAATGTTGTGATCAAGTGCGTAATGACAAGCTGCGCCTAGTACGCCAATCTGGCGCATGCCACCACCTAATCTTTTTCGCCAGACCCGCGCTCGCTTGATATTTTCGTTCGTACTCAAAAGGAGAGATCCAACAGGTGCACCTAATCCTTTTGAAAGACAGACGCTCATCGTGTCAAAGTATTTTCCATATTCAGTAAGAGCGTTACCTGTTGCCACATGAGCGTTCCAGATTCGAGCGCCATCAAGGTGGAGCGATAAACCCAATTCTTGCGCACCCGCGTGTAACTCCTTGATTGATGCGATGTTCTGGACTGTGCCGCCACCAAAGTTATGGGTATCTTCCACTGCAATTGCTTTTGTAGATACTAGGTAAGGCCCGGCATTAGTTCGCGCCATTCGCAGTGGCACGTTCGCGTCGAGTTTGCCCCGCTCGGCGTACCAGGTGCGCGTGGTGATTCCACCATGTGCAGCAGTGGCACCTAACTCTGCACGGACCACATGCGCATCTTCCTCTGCCAACAATTCTTCGCCGGGATTAACTAGCAATCTAATCCCCAGTTGATTTGCCATGGAACCGGTGGGTGTGAAAAGTCCACCCTCTTTTCCAAATAATGCAGCGACTCGCTCCTCCAGGGAATTTATCGTCGGGTCTTCTCCATAGACATCATCGCCAACTTCTGACTTTGCCATAGCCTCTCGCATCGCTTGCGAGGGTTTAGTCACCGTATCCGAGCGAAGGTCAATCGACATGAGTGAAGAATAGAGCCAGATTCTGGGTGGGATAAGTATGCGAATTAGAAGCCCGGAATTACAGGTAGTCGCCCCTCGCTCTCAGGGTCATCGAAGGCTATGAAGCGCTTGATATAGAGGAGTTCACCTGAGGGATGGACCCCGTAATGCTGATATCCCATCCCCTCGTAAAGTCTCTGTCCGCGTCCATTATCTCTCGCGGTTATCAGTATCACGCCACCTTTGCCATTGGCCTCTGCCCAATCATGCGCGTGCTGGATGAGCTTCTTGCCCAACCCCTGTCCCTTATATTCATCATGAACTGCAATCCCAAGCCAGGGAAGAGTCGTGTCGATATCCCAGAGAAATACATAACCCACCATCACATCATGCTCTTCAGCTAACCAACGGATGATGGATTTATTCTTTTCAGTAACAAACTTCACTGCAAAATTTCGATTTACATCATTGGTGTTGAAGTACTTCGTTGACTCTTCCCCCATTTGATCAAAGAATGCATGGATCTTGGAAAGATCACGTTCCTCGAATTGGCGGATTATCATCGGTGATGTTGCAGGTTAGTGTGGTTGGACGATTTGGCGAACGACATTTTGTGCATCGTCTAATTCATCCATTGACTCGTTTACCTCGGTGAGCGGTCGGACCTTAGTAATCAACTTCTCTGCAGGTAATTTTCCATCGCGCCAGAGTTGAACGAATTCTGGAATGTCTCTCCTTGGATCTCCCGAACCAAGATATGAACCTTTCAAGGTTTTTACATCGGTCACGAGCGAGACTGCAGAGAAGGAGAGTTGGTCAGCTGGCGCAGGTAATCCCACAGTCACCGTGGTACCTGCACGAGCAGTGCTTTCATATGCATGCTTTAACGCACTCGCCTTACCAACAGCCTCAATTGCAAACTCCACCCCACCCTTTATATGTTCGCGAATATCTTCGCTTGGATCAATGGCGATATCAGCGCCTAATTCGAGTGCAAGCGCACGTTTCATCGGGACCGGATCAATAGCGATGATGGGTGAAGCTTTAGCAACAACTGCGCCTAGAAGTGCAGCCATTCCCACGCCACCGAGACCCCACACACCCACGGAAGCGCCAGCAGGAACTTTTGCCCCGTTACGTACTGCGCCAACACCGGTAAGGAATGCGCATCCAAAGATTGCGGCAATCTCAATAGGTAAATCCGACGGCACGGGAACTAAGGAACGTCGGTCAAGGACCATATATTGGCTGTAACAGGAGACGCCGTTGTAATGATGAATTCGCTCGCCCTTATAACTAATCCGTGAACCACCCCGAATGAGTTCACCTTTGACATTTGCTGCTGATCCAACTGAGCAGTAAGCAGGCACACCTTCACGACATTGCTCGCACTCACCGCAACTAGGCAAGAAAACAATTGCTACTGCATCGCCTGGTTTTAGGTCTTTTACCCCTGAGCCAACTTCTTCCACAATGCCAGCGCCTTCATGTCCGCCAATCAAAGGGGTTGGACGTGGGCGAGATCCGTTAACTACCGAAAGATCTGAGTGACAAATTCCCGCTGCGGTTACTTTGACTAGCACTTCGCCCTCGCCTGGTTTCTCGAGGTCTATCTCGACTAACTCCAAGGGGCGCGTCTGGGTATATGGCGTGGGCTGCCCTGCAGTTCGAAGTAATGCGGCAAGTGATTTCATTACATTCCTGTCTCGTGAGTATTTAGTAGATCAGAAGCGCGCGGACATTCCACCATCAACTAGCAGAACTTGTCCAGTGCAATAGGTGTTCTCAGAACTTGCTAACCATGCAACGTGTTTCGCCTGTTCCCAAGGTTGCGCTGCTCGCAATTGAGGAATCTTTGAGTACTTCACATAAACAGTCTGGAACCATTCGGACTCTAATTCGCTCTTCCCTTTATTTGATGACATGGGAGTATCGGTGAATCCCGGTGCGACTGCGTTGACAAGAACATTATGCGGTGCAAACTCAAGGGCAGCAGTACGGGTTGCTGAATTTAATCCACCCTTTGAAACATCGTAGGACATCGCTTTCTCTTCACTGAACTGACCGTGGACGCTCGTGATATTGACGATGCGACCGTATCCGCGTGCCACCATCTTCACGCCGAGATATTTCATGAGGAAGACTGGTGAATGCAGATTCACTCTAAGCGTCTTGTCGTAAGCCTCCCAGGTGAGATCAGGAATTAATTCTCCGATTGCCATGCCAGCACAATTGACGAGGATGTCGATTTCACCAATCGCTTTCTCAGCTTGCGCTACCAATTCAGGTAATCCATTGACATTTGAGAGGTCGTATTCAGCCGATGGCTGATGTGCACTTGCATTCTTATCTACGCCAAATACAGTTGCGCCCTGTGCTACAAACTCAGCGACGATTGCTGCGCCAATTCCACTTGCGCTACCAGTGACTAGCGCTTTCTTTCCCGCTAATAACCCTGCCATTACTCCCCCTTAGTTGAGCCTGCCGTCAAACCTGCGATGAAGAATCGTTGCCCAAACAGGTAGGCGATGACAAGTGGAAGTGTCGCAATGGACATCCCTGCCATCACTGTTGGGATATCAAGGCTATACCTACTTTGGAATCCGGTAATTCCCACCATAAGAGTCTTCTTCTCATTACTCTGCAGAAACACCAGAGCCAAGAGCAGTTCGTTCCAGGCCCAGAGGAGATTTACTACCGCAAGAGTTGCCAGCGGAGCTCCAGAGAGTGGAAGGACTATTGAACGAAATGTTCGAAAAGAGGATGCCCCATCGATGCTAGCGGATTCGAGAATCGACTCCGGAATCGACTTGAAGAAGTTAGTGAGCATGTAAATAGAAAATGGAAGCATTAACCCGACGTAAATCAGAATCACTAGGCGGAGCGTGGAGATTAAGGTTAGCTGCACTCCAAATTGAAAGAGGGGAATGAGAAGTACCACGGGAGGTACCACCATTAATGAAACCATCGCTCCAAGAAGAGTCTCGCGACCATTAAATGGAAAACGTGCAAATCCCCATGCTGCTAACGCTGCCAAGATCTCAGTCATCACCACCGCACCAGTGACGATGAGGAAGGAATTGGTAAGCCAATTGGGGAAGTTATCCGTCCAAGCCGATTGATATCCAGCGAAGCTTGGAGAATCTGGAATTCCAAAAGGTGAATTAAGAAACTCGCCTTGGCTTTTAAAGGAACCAGTGAACATTATGTAAGCGGGAACGAGTGCAGTAAATGCCACAAAACTCAGAAGGGAATATCGAAAAAACGCCTCGACTTTGGATCGCTTCACACCCCGGGACTTTGTCATTTGTTGAAAGTCCCTGCAATCGAGCGGCGCTGAATTCTAAAGAATGCAACCATCAGAATTAGCGTTGCCACAAATAAGAAGACCGCTGCTACAGCTGCTAACTCTGGTGCCTTGTTCTGGAATGCGGCTCGGTAAATGTAAAGCTCACTAACCATGGTGGCATTACCGGGACCGCCAAGGCCATTGGACATGACATACACATAATTGAAAACCCACGAGACCATTGTGATTGCCTCAATTACTCCATAAAACACAATCGTATTGAGGATTGCAGGACGAGTGATAGAAAGATGGGTCCGCCAGAATCCAGCTCCATCAATCCGAGCAGCCTCATAGGTCTCATTAGGTAAAGAGATAATGTGAGCCAGCATTAATATGACGCCAAAACCCACCTCTTTCCAAATGATGACTGATGACATCGTGCCAAGAGCAATACTTGGATCTCCCAGCCAATCTTGGGCTAGTGGCTCAAGACCAATCGATCGTAAAAAGATATTTAAGGCGCCATTGAGTTGGTAGATCTGACCAAAGACAACAGCAACTACTGGAATCGGCAAAATATAAGGTAAAAAAATCGCAGAGCGATAGAAGCGCATTCCGCGTCGAGTCTCAAAGAGGGTAACAGCCAGAATGAAAGCTAGGATTATGAGAACAGGTACCGCCAATAACAAGAGCCCATTGTGTTTGAGTGCGGTGAGGAATATTGGGTCTGTAATAACTATCTCGAAATTTTCAAGACCAACCCAATCACCGTCGTAACGGAATGAAGAGATCAACACCGAGACTACGGAGTAACCAAAAATCAGCAGGATAACTAGCGCTGCTGGCCCTATCCAATAAAGGGCTTCTTTTGAGGAATGAGCAGACCGCTGACGTCTGGTGACGTCAGCGGTCGCGGTTTTTCTACTTGCTAATTTCACTTAGCCCAGGCGGTGAAATTATCTACGAGTTTGCGATCTGACTTGCGTAGTCGCTCCATAATTGCCTGCTTATCTGCAGCAGCCTCTGCCGCAGTAACTTCTCCCTTTAGTACTAATTGCACGTTCTTGAAGACTGCATCAGCATCAAGTTGCGCAGGGATGAAGTTCTCTAGATATGGAGCGCCATTGAGCGCGGACTCAAATAGCGCCTTTGTTGAAGCGCTCTGAACTTGTGAGATGTCAAAGCGATCATCGGCTGGCATAGATCCAGTTGCCGCGTACCACGCGTTTAGTCGATCCGTTGTGTGTGAGAACTTGATGAAATCTGCAGCAACTTGTGGGTACTTCGACCACTTGGTGATGCCAAGGGTCTGTGAAGTTGTTCCCATTTTTCCTGCAAGAGGACCATCTGACCATGCAGGCATCGCCATGATAGTCACTTTCTCATCTCCGCCAGCTTTCTTTGCGAAGTTTGGTGCATCAGGACCTGCAGTGATTGTCATCGCTGCTGTTCCATCAACAAACTTCTGCTGTGCTTGGTAGAGCTCAAGAGAATTGATGTCATCATTCCAACACTTACGATCTCGTGACTCTTCGAGTTTGGTCCACCAGGTTGCATGCTCTGGGTCGGTGAACTTAGTTGTTCCAACTACAGCGTTAATAACATCGGCTTGAGATTGAACTGATTGACCTCCGAGGATTGAATAAATCCAACCACCAAACCAACCATCTTTAACTCCGCCTGCAATAGTGGTGATCTTCTTGGCAGATAGCACATCGCAAACCTTCATCAATTCATCCCAATTGGTCGGAACTGATAGTCCGTTGTCAGCGAGGATGTCCTTGCGTACTAGGAGTGGGAAGGAAGGATTGATATACCACGGCGCTGTCCAGACTTTTCCTTGGAAGCCTGCCTCAACTTTGGCATTGATGTAATGAGAAAGTTCCTCTTCACTCAAATAATCAGAGATTGGCGCGATGTGGCCATCCCAACCCGGTTGTTGTGTGTAGATACCACCCCAGAAGTATTGAATGTCTGGACCAGATTGTGCAGCTGCTGCCGCCTCAAAAGAGGGAATCAATCCATCAGTTGTTTGTAGCACATGTTTGATTGTGACATTTGGATGTTCTTTGGTGTAGAGCGCAATGGTCTCCTCGAGCCACTTCTGGGCTCCTGGAGCTTCTTGCTCACCCCACCATGAAATGTTGAGCGTTAGATCCTCTGTTGGAAAGGCTGCCTTATCACCCTCTGCACTTGTTTCATCACTTGATGATGAACAGGCGCTGAGAAGTAGCGCAAGCGCCATGGCGCCAATTGCTAAAACCTTCTTCGATTTCATTCTTCGAAACCCTCCTAATTGGAAAGTCGGCGAGAACCGACAGTCAGGTTCCACTTGGCGTGGAGCTCCACGCCAATTCTTAACGTATTTGAGGATGAAATCAACGACTTTCTTGGGGCCGACCAGGGGACTTGAACCCCTAACCACCCGATTACAAGTCGGGTGCGCTACCAATTGCGCCAGGTCGGCATGTTGCAGGTGGAAGTCTAATCGATTTTCTTTCGTGCCATGAACCCGCAACGCCTCACGGAATGTGAGAGCCATTTATGCGGTAGCGAAGGTGCTCTTTCCAATCTTTCCGACTATTTGGTTGCTCTTATTTCCATCGCCAACCTTCACCGGTTTGCCAGCAGCATCTACCAGAGCCTTCTTCTTTCCATCTACATAGATAGGTGATCCGGCTGACGTTAGGACTGGATTGGCATTTACATCAAAGACCTGTCCATTCAGGGCTATACGAATCGCTTTGCCATCAGGACCAACGATATTTTGCTTATTCACACGAATCGATAACTGCGTAGCTTTCGAACTAATCACGATTGGCTTACCAGATAAATTGAGAACGGGTTTGTTCGCCGAGTCGATAACTTGTCCATTTTCATTAAGACGACATGGCTTTCCAGCGCGATCAAATAGAAAATCACCATTTGGTGCGATGAGCATTCCTCGTGAACTCAACAAAATCGGTCGTCCATCAGAACCTGAGATGTTCTTACCTTCCGGAGTAGTGAGTAAACCGTTATATCCAAACTGGAGCACAACTCCATCAGAACTCTTTATTTGCTTCCCGTCGACGGTGGAAGCTTGCACACCAACTGCACCAACATAGACAGGTGCATTACCGGAGAGAACTTTCTGTCCATTATTTGCTAAGTAGGGTTGCCCGACTAAAGGTTTCCCATCAGCTGCAAGCGCGACGCTGCCGACCGCATCGGCAAGTGGCTCAGCAAGTATTGGCTCCCCTGCAGCGTTACGAAGTACCACACCTTTTGCATTAAGAACTGGCGGCACGTAAACGATTTCGCCATTGCCAGCCTTGACGACTCGACCATTGCTATCAAGGAGTGGGAGTGCGAGAACTGGACTTCCCGAACTGTCATATACCGGCTCGTTCTTGCCAAAAGTAATCAACTTCGTCATCACGACTTTGTCGCCATCGACTACAGGTTCACCCGAACTGTTCAATACTGGGCGGACCATAATGGGTAGCCCATTCTTATCGACAAATACTGAATTTCCTTCTCTCAAAACTGGAGCGGTAGTCAATGGCTTTCCATCGGGCCCTGTCAGAACTTTGTCGTCATTGCCAAGCACATTGAGCAATACAACTGGCGCCTTCTTCTTTCCCGGACTTCCAGGTACGACCCGATCAACGTAAATGATCTGCCCGCCCTCACTTCTTGCCACCTGAGCGCGCACTACTTCACCTTTATCATCAACAACAGCTTTTCCAGAGTTACCAAGGACAGGTTGAAGTACTAGGGCTTTGCCATTCTCATCGGTTAGATCCACACCGTTTTCATCTTTTGCGACAATTGTTGCAACCTTATTTCCCTTTGCATCAACCACCTCTTCTCCCTCTGCAGCAGTCTTTGCAACAGTGGCAATCGATGCAATCTTCGCCTCTGCTTCAATTAATTGCTGTTTTGCAACTGTGGCAGCATCTGCTTGTACTGCCAGTTCTGTGATCTTCTTATTTGCATCAGCTAAGCGGGAGTTCTGTTCTTGGACTTGCTGTTCATAGATCTTTACTTGCGCAAGAGCTCGCGCTAGGTCTGATTTGGTCTGCGCTAGGGCTGATTTGGTCTCTTGCAAATGACCGTCAGTAATCTTTATTGCCTCGCTCGCTCTATCCAAGGTTGATTTGTGCTCCTCGCGCTTACGATTCATTTCGGCGTTCAATTTTGCAATCTCGGCTCGCAATTGGCGTGCTTCTTCACTCAGCGCAGCAATCTGAACCGAGCTGGTATCGACCACCGGGTAAGTTGGAGTTGGAGAGGAAGGGTAGGAGTAGGAGGAAGAGGGATAGCTGGGGTAAGTGGGGTCGGTTGCGCGAGCAAGTGATGTCGGGAGGAGAAGGAACGAGCTGAGAGTGAGCAGGAAGATTGCTCGAGCACCAAACATAGAGAAATCATAAGACCCTGCGTGACGCAGACCAAGATTCGGGTAGGAAAAACCCCCTGCCTGGATGGGACAATTAACCTAGACGGTAGGGGTGGAGTAAAGGACCTTGCCGTTGACCTTGATTTCGGCCTCGACCTGGTACCTCTTTACTGCAGCCGTGTTGATGGTCACTCCCATACCTGGCGCATTAGGAGCCTCGACCATACCGTCGGCATCCACGTCAATCCGATCCAAGGTCAACTCTTGGCAGAGCAACTTTGGTTCCATCGGATATTCAGTGATGTTCGATTCCTTCAAACCTGCAAAGGGTTGTAGCGAGGAGGAGAGCGCAGATTGCGAAGTAAAGGTGTGGTTGACGTACTTCACGCCTTTTGATGTTGCGTACTGTGCAACTCGATAGGCATTACCAATTCCGCCGACATAACCTGTGTCGATTTGGATGAACCCCACTCCACCGTAATCAATTAATTGCTCTGCCTGGAATGCATTGTGCGCACCCTCACCGCCAGCAAGCTTTACCTTGCTTGAGCGCTTGGCTAATTCACCATACTCGGCGAGCGCGTAACCATCGAATGGTTCTTCATACCAATAAACATTCGCTTCGGCGAGCACAGGCAAACGCTTTGCTGCTGCTTCAACATCATCTTTAAAGACCGTTCCAGCATCAATCATCAAATATCCATCAGAACCAATGCCTTCACGCGCTGCATAAATATGTGCAGCATCATCTTCTACCGTAGTGAGACCAAATGGCCCCCAGCCGAATTTGATTGCTTTGAAACCCTTATTGCGCATCTCCACTGCCTTCTGCTTGGTTTCAGCAGCGGTATCACCAAAGAGCACAGATGCATAAGGAAGTTTTCGCTCGGTCTTCTTATATCCAAGTAATTTCCAGATGGGCTCTTCTTTGGCACGACCAAGGCAATCCCAGAGGGCGATTTCGATTCCAGAAATCAAAAGATCGCTCTGAAGTAATCCGTAGAAAGAGTTCTGTCGAACATTGCGATAGACCTGGCGAATATCTTCTGGTGAATCAAGGCGCTGCCCGAGGACTGAATCAATCACAGGGTGACATCCGCTATGCGACATTGGAGTGATCCAACTGGTGATGCCCACCATCGGTGAACAGACCGCTTCGCCCCAGCCCACATGGCCATTAGATGTGACGCGGCAGAGAAGTGAGTCTTGACTGCCATCGCCGATATCGAGAACTTCAGGCATACGAAGGTAGAAGAGATCAACGGAATCGATTTTCATGGGTAACCCTCTCGTTAGCTAAGTTTTATCGGCTCGACATGTTTCGGTGACCGGCCATCGCCCGAGGATACTCCACGGATTCGCCGTGACATCCATGGAATAAGAAAGGTCACGAACCAGCGCACATCGTCACAGACCTTCGCGAAGAACGAACGTCGAGGTAGCGGCGGTAAATCCTCACGCCAATTCGGGTCATGTGGTCCACCTATTTTTTGTAAGACCCCTTGCGCTACTCGATGGTGTCCAGCTGGATTGAGATGAAGGCGATCTTTATCGAGGAAACGTCTACTACCAATGTCAGGGTCATTGGTCGCCTCTAAAACTATGCCGTTGTACTGGGCAGCCATCTCCCGCACATTCTTATTAAATGCGCTAAACCGCTCCTCCCAAATTTCTTGCATCTTCCCTGACTTTGCCACGCGTTCAATCGCAGTAAAGACCATCAGCTGGCATCCAGTCGCTGCTAATACTTTTATTGCTTCGCGGTAACGCGGCAAGACAACATTTGGGTCGTAGCTTGGACGAAGTAAATCATTTGCACCCGCATGAAATGAGACCAATGTTCTTGGACCTTCAATCCATCTCAACGCGACTGGTATCTGATCATCGATTACCTGGCCGACGAGCTTTCCGCGGACCGCAAGATTAAGGTAGGTAAATCCCGGAGTCTGGGAGGCAAGCGCCTGCGCAACGCGATCGGCCCACCCTCGATATTGATCGTTGACTTTCTCATCTTGCATTCCTTCAGTGAAGGAATCACCTAAGGCTATAAAGCGGGTATATCCGGCCATCTCAACTCGCTCTTTATATCTTGTTAATTTCCGGGTTATCTAGCTTGCGCTCGTCTTTCAGAGACAGAATACAACGCAATAGATGCCGCAACGCTTGCGTTTAACGATTCCATCGAAGAGGAGATCGGGATCGAGACCACTAAGTCGCAACTCTCTCGGACTAAACGAGAAAGACCCTTACCTTCGCCTCCGATGACAATCATGAGCGGCTCATCGGCTACTGCCATCTGACTAAGCGGCACATCGCCACCTGCATCCAATCCAACGACGAAAAAACCTTCGCCCTGTAAATCATGGATAGTTGCAGTCATATTCTTTATTTGCACCACTGGAGTCCGCGCTGCTG
>Ga0194112_10001254_pt1 | contig 37396 bp, 24 predicted proteins | sample TA2MahC400mmetaG_FD_146191 | JGI IMG/M metagenome (GOLD analysis project Ga0194112, IMG submission 146191) | Freshwater microbial communities from Lake Tanganyika, Tanzania - TA2015016 Mahale Deep Cast 400m | ecosystem: Environmental > Aquatic > Freshwater > Lake | place: Tanzania: Lake... | reverse complement strand
TCCGCCAGGCCTGCTTCCACAACACCCTAACCTACAACCACCGCGAGTGGGCCGAGCCGAAGAAGTGCCCCGGCCGCGACAGCCCCGACTGCTTCTACACGGGCAAACGCTGGTTCGACCACGACGTTGAGCCGTTCACCTGCCTGGAATACGCCTTCGACGAGACGGCAGGCGACCCCAGCGGCTCGCTCGGCGAGATCAAAGACTTCGCAAGCTTCCCCTCCGCCGACTACGCCCGCGGCGAGCAGCCCCAGCGCTACTTCCACGCCGTCCCCTATCGCTACGACAAGCCCGACTGCTATGCCGACGCGAACTGGGGCAAGCCCATCGAGGTGCCCCCCTTCACCTGGAGCCGCCAAGTCATCCTCGTCAAAGACCCCGACCCGAAGGGGACGGGCTACCTGCTCGTCCACGATGACCTGTCGGGCAACCAGAGGCTGGAGCCCGCCTTCAACCTCTGGAGCCTGACGAAGGTGGTCGAGCTCAAGCCCGACCAGCCGCTCCACACCCTCCCCGGCCAATGGGGGGTTGACCTCGACCTCTTCGTGGCCGAGCCTGCCGCGCCTCGCATCGCCTCCGGCGAGCTGGCACACACGAATGCCTCGGTGAACGCCGGCCGCTTCCAGCAGCTCCACAAGCGCCCCTTTGAGGAGCGCCAGCGCCTCTTCCGCATCCTCGGCAAGCCGGGCGACGGCTTCACCGTCTGCATCTATCCCCGCAAGCCGGACGAGCCGAAGCCGCAGTTCGCCCGACTTGCGGGCGTTCCAGGCGTCAAGGTCACGCTCCCGAAGGAGACCCATTGGGTGATCGCCTCGGCGAAGCCGGTCACATACAGCGAGGGGCACTTGAGCTTCAGCGGCACGGCGATGGTCGCCAAGCAGCCCGCCGACGGGCGTGCGAGCCTCACCCTCCTCGCCCCCGGCAAGCTCTCCCTCGGTGCCCTCACCCTCGAGAGCGACAAGCCCGCGACCAAGGAGGCCAAGTAGAGATGGTCAGCTCCAACCTCTCCCTCGGGGAGAGGTCGCCCGCCAGAGGCGGGCGGGTGAGGGTGCCTTCGCAGCGCCGGAAGCACCCTCACCCCAACCCTCTCCCCAAGGGAGAGGGAGGAGGGCTCGCTCCTGGCTGAAGTCTGAGACACACAGGAGGTCGCGATGCAGATCGAGCACCTGGGCCTTGACGTGGCCGACCCAGCGGCGATGGCCGAGTGGTATGCGGAGCACCTCGGCATGCGCGTGGTCCTGGCGAAAGATGAGCCGGTGCCAGTCCGCTTCATCGCCGACTCCGCCAACCACGTGATGCTCGAGCTCTACGCCAACCCCGCCGTCAAGCCGCTCGACTTCCGCCCGATTGACCCCCTCGTCATTCACCTGGCCTTCTGCTCGAACGACGTGAAGGCGGACCACGATCGTCTGCTGGCCGCGGGGGCGACGCCCGCCGCCGAGCCGAAGGTGCTGCCGACGGGCGACGAGATCGCCATCGTGCGCGACCCCTGGGGCTTCGCCGTGCAACTGGTCAAGCGCGCCAAGCCGATGCTGTGAGGCGCCCCCGATCCGCCCCGATCCGACCGATCCGACGGATCCGACCGATCGGACCGATCGAGGGAACAGGACATACAAAGTGCCCATCCTCCTGCGCAAAGCCCTGCTCCTTCTGCTGGTCTTCGCGGTCGCGGCGTTTCTTCTTCTCGCTCGCCTGGGCGCGCCGCCCCTCGACGAGGCCGAGGCACGCTCCGCCATCGTCTCCCGCTGCATGCTGAACCTAGGCTCGTGGCTCTGGCCTGAGCCCGACAGGCCGCCATTCTCGTGCGAGAAGTCGCCACTCGTCTACTGGCAGGCCGTGCCCTTCGCGTGCATTGAGTTGGTCATGGGCCAGACAGCCTTCGATGTCAGTGAGCTTGCCGTCAGGCTGCCCTCGGTGCTCTGGGCTCTCGCGCTGCTGTTCTTCACGTGGGACACCGCCCGGCGCTGGCACGACGGCTTGGCGGCCCTCTTCGCCGCCGCAGCGCTGGCCACGAGCTACGGCTTCATCCACTGGGGCCGACACGGCACGGCGGAGATGGCCCAGGCGGCCACGATCCTCTGGTGTCTGTGGTTCTTCGTGAAGCACCGGGCCGATGGCGACCGCCGCTGGCTCCCCGCCCTCGGCTTCTTCCTGGGCATCGCGGCTAACTTCGGCGCACGCGAGGCCTATGGCGTCGTGATCCTTGGCACCTTCGTTCTCTCCGCAATGGCGAAGGACTGGGCCTGGCTCCGGCCAGCCAGGACGATGCTCCTCGCCCTGCTCGTCTCCCTTGCCGTCTTCCTCGCGCTGCCGTTTGCGGCGAGCCAGATGGTCACGGCGTCCTCGGAGCCGTTCCGCGCGCTCTGGCGCGAGCACGTGCTGCGCCACCTTCAGTCGCCCGCCCAGGCGTTCGGGTGGCACAAGGACCTCTGGCGCCTCGTGAGCTTCTGCCTCCCGTGGCTGGTGCTCGTGCCGATTGCCAAGCTGCACGATCTCTGGCGCTGGCGCCGCCGGGAGGCCCGCCCCTCCCAGGCGATGCTCCTGGCGGGGGCCGCGGTGGTCTGGCTGGCGCTCTCGAGCTCCCGTGAGCCGCGGCACGTCCTGGCCGTGGTCCCCTTCGCCGCCATCGTCGCCGGGCGCCTGCTCGCGCAGTTCTCCCGCGAAGAGCTGGCCTGGCTCGCCAGAGGAGCCGTCCAGATTGTCCTCCTGCTCGCGGGGGTGGTCCTCATCTTCCTGCTGGTCTACTCCGCAGGGTGGGGCTGGGCGGCGCTCGTCCCCATGCTTGCGGGGGCGGCGCTGGTGGCAGCCGCCGTGACGCGGATCGGGCATGCGGCGCTTGCCGGCGTGGCCGCGCTCTGGCTCGCCCACTCCCTGAACCCCTCTCTCCATCGGGAGCGTGGGAGCGATGTCAGAGACCAGATCGCCAAGGTGCGGAGACTCGGCAAGCCCGTAGCGTTCGTAGGCCAGGTGCCCGCCCAGCTAGCCTTCTACCTGAGATGGGGGTACAGCGTGCTCGACGGGCCGGCCGACGTCCAGCGCTGGGCGACAGAACGGGAGGGCGGCATCATCATCGCCACTCGCAGGCCCGACGACCCTTCCTGGCAGACCGTGGCGGACGGTGCGGGGTGGCAGGCGTTCACGTGGAACCCGCAGGCCCGAGCGGTGTCCCTCACCCGCGACCCGGCCTGGCTCGCAAAGCACCCACTCCGAGGGATCAAGAGCGAGACACTGACCTATGTGTTCAGCGCCCAGACGGAGAGCGGCATGCGCTTCGACCTCGGAACGGTGGTGCTGAAGCTCGCGCGCGAGGACTCCAAGGAGGGGCATCAGATCGTCATCACCGCCGAATCGAAGGGGGGAGTCCTCTTCTATCCGATGGCGTCCACCATCACGTCGCGGCTGCGCGAGGACAACCTCGCGCAGATCGAGGCCGACGACCTCCGCTCCAAGCCCTCCTACAAGCACCGCCGCTTCACCTGGCTCCCCGAGGGCGTGGACTACCATCGCCGCGACCACTGCAAGGACAAGGAGAAGACCTGCCGCGACCCGGCCCACATGGTCGCCACCCGCGGCGGCGCCACGGAGCATTGTAGGGACAAGCGCTGCACGAAGGACGCGCACCGCGTCTGGCGCCCCAAGGAGGCATTCCGCCTGCCCGGCGCGGCCGAGGCCTACCACACTGTCGCCGCCTGCTACGTCGCCCGCGGCTTCGACCTGCGGCCCGGCGCCCCCCCGCAGCGCATCCGCATAGTCAACAACCACGAAATGTGGGATGTCGCAGTGCGCGGCGTCGAGGAGCGCACCATCGAGGTGCCGGCCGGCAAGTTCGCCTGCTACAAGCTCGGCTTCGACACCACCACGCTGCACAAGGAGGCCGACGATGCGGCCGACGAGGCCGAAGGCCCATTCGGCCTCACCGGCCACGCCGACCTCTACGTGGACAAGGCGACCAACCTCCTCGTCCTCCTCGACGGCCAGATCGAGCTGGGGGCCATGTTCAAGGTGCAGGTCATGCTGATGAAGCGGCAATCCGAGCCCGCCGCTTCGGGCATCAATCCCAGGAGATAGACGCGAATGAGCAGAAGCGTTTCGAGGCGGGGGTTTCTGGCGGGGCTGGCGGCGGGCATGGCCGCGCCGGTGGTCTTGCCCTCGCGGGTGCTCGCCGCGCCGCCGAGCGACCGCATCTACATGGGACACATCGGCGTGGGCGGCATGGGCGGCGGCCACTACGGCCGCTTCGCCAACTCCGACCGCGAGCCGGCTATGGCGGCCTGCGACGTAGACGCGGGCCACCTGGCCGGCGCAGTGAAACGCGCCAACCACCCGGTGAAGGGGTTCAACGACTTCCGCGAACTGCTCGACATCCGCGAGATTGACGCCATCGTGGTCGCCTCGCCCGACCACTGGCACGGCCTCCACACCATCCTGGCCTGCGAGGCGGGCAAGGACGTCTACTGCGAGAAGCCGATGATGCGCACCATCGCGGAGGGACAGGCGATGGTGCGGGCGGCGCGGCGCTTCGGCCGCGTCGTCCAGATCGGCACCCAGGCTCGCTCCACCTCCGCGGGCCGCTACGCGGCGCAATTCGTCCGCAACGGCCACATCGGCAAGGTCAAGGAGGTCCGCACCTGGCACTACAACAACCCCCAGGCCGGCTGGGCGGCGCCACAGCCGGTGCCGCCAGGGCTCGATTGGGACCTCTGGCTCGGCCCAGCCAAGTGGGTGCCCTACCACCCGGCCCGCTGCCACGGCAACTTCCGCTGGTTCCTCGACTTCGGCGGCGGGCAGATACGCGACCGCGGGGCGCACATCTTCTCAAACGTCTGCTGGGGGATGAACGTTGACGACACCGGCCCGGTGAGCATCGAGTGCCTGAGCGGCGCTGCGCCAAAGGGGATGTTCGACTGCCCCAACGACTTCACCGTGCGATACAAATTCAGGAACCCCGATTGGACGCTCTACTGGTGCCAGCCTGGGGAGAACTACGGCGGGGCGGGGTTCGGGTTCAAGTACTTCGGCGACAAGGGCGAGCTCGTGGTCAACGGCGGCGACGGGAGCATCCAGTCGCCGAAGGAGGTCTACGTCGAGCCCGCCGCGGGCGAGACGCGGCTCTACGCGAGCAACGACCACATGGGCAATTTCCTCCAGTGCGTGCGGACGCGCGAGAAGCCGGTGATGGACGTCGCCATCGGCCACAGGGTCACGAGTCTCTGCATCCTGGGCAACCTGGCGTTCCGCGTGGGCCGCAAGCTCGTCTGGGACCCAGTGAAGGAGGAGGTGGTGGGCGACGAGGCGGCGAATCGGATGCTCAATCCGCCCATGAGGCCGCCGTGGCACCTGTAGGGATTGCTGATTGCTGATTTCAGACCGAGGACAGAGAGGAGCGATAGATGAGGTTTGCGGCGTTTGCGGTTCTGGCGATGGCTTCGGCCGCCCGGGCCGGAGAGCCAGAGGCCGATTCGCTCATCAAGGAGCTGAGAGGGGAAGGCGAGGCGGTGAAGCGCTCGGCGGCGGAGTGGGAGGCGGCACACGCGAAGCTGCTCGACGCGCTCCTGCCACAACTTGGCAGCGAGAAGCCCGACGTTCGCGGCGAATCGCAGCGGCTCTATGAAAAGCTCTGCTGGCGGGCCAGCCGCCCGGGGGCCGAGGCGGAACGCTCCGCGGCGGTGAAGGCGATCCTGGCCAGGCTCAAGCCCGAACTCCCCAAGCCCGCCATCCTCACGCTCCTCGAACGCCTCGAGAACATCGGCGGCGAGGAGTGCGTGGCAGCGGTGGCGAAGTTCCTCGACGCCAAGGACGCGGAGCCGCCCTTCGTGCGCGAGGCGGCCCGCTGCGCCCTGCTGAAGAACCCCAGCCCGAAGGCCATCGAGGCCCTTCGTGACGCCCTCGCCCAGGCCGGTAGCCCTGAGTGGCGAGCTGGCCTTGTCAACGCCCTCGGCGAGCGTCGCGACCGGGCCGCCATGCCCGCCCTCATCAAGCTCGCCGCCGACGAGAGCCAGCCCGTCCGCCTCGCGGCCATCGAGGCCCTGGCACGCATCGGGGACAAGGCGGCAGCCAACATCCTCGCCAGGGCGAGCAAGGGCGCGCCCCCGCGCCTTTGGCGCGCCGCAATCGCAAGCTACCTCCTCCTCGCCGACCGACTTGTCGAGCAGGGCGACAAGGCGGGAGCGCTCAAGCTCTATCAGAACCTCCTTGAGGCCGAGGACTACGTGAAGTGCGGCGCACTCATCGGCGTCGGCAGGGCAGGCGGCCCCGCCGAGATGTCCGCCATCTTCGAGTCGCTCGCCGACAGGGACGCTGAGATTCGCGCCGCGGCGATGATGGCCCTCGAGCTAATGCCCCCCGAGGCCGTGAAGGCCGCGGCCACCGACAAGCTGAAGTCCGCTGCTCCCGAGCTCAAGGTCGTCCTCCTCAAGCTCCTGGCCGCCAGGGGTGAGAAGGGCATGTTGCCCATCCTTGTCGCGGCTGCATCCGACGCCGATGAAGGCGCCCGCATCGCCGCCTATGAGGGCGTTGCCAAGCTCGGTGACGAATCGGTGGTCCCTGCCCTCGTCGCCGCGCTCAGCAAGGCCCAGGGCAAGGAGCTCGAGGCGGTCCGCAACGCCGCGGCTCGCATCCCAGGCGAGCCAACAACACGGGCGCTCGTGAAGGCGATGGAGGGCGCGGCCACGCCCCTGCGGGTGGAACTCCTCCGCACCCTCGCCGCCCGCAAGGACGCCGCGGCTGTGCCCGCGCTCCTCAAGGCTGCCGAGGACAAAGAGGACGCCGTTCGCTCGGAAGCGTTCAAGGCCCTGGGCGCCTACGCCGGCGAAGAGGCCCTGCCCGGCCTCGTGGGGCTGCTCATCAAGGCGGACGATAAGGACCGCGCCGCGGCCGAGCGCGCGGTCATCGCCGCCTGCGGCCGGGCGAAGGATGAGGAGAAGCGGGCCGACGCCGTCCTCGCCACGCTCCCAAAGGCCGAGGGGCCGGCGCGCGGCGCGCTCCTGCGCGTCCTCGGAAAGCTCGGCGGCAAGCGGGCACTTGAGGCCGTCCGCGGCGGTCTGAAGGACGCCAACGCCGAGGTCAAGGAGGCGGCGCTCCGCGCCTTGGCCGACTGGCCCGACGGCTCGGTCGCGCCCGATCTGCTCGAAGTGGCGAAGGGCACGGAGAGCGTCCAGCACCACGTCCTGGCCCTTCGCGGCTGCCTCCGCGTCCTAGCCCTTCCAGGCGAGCGCTCGGCCGACGAACGGCTCAAGCTCCTCGCCGGTGCGATGAGAGCGGCCCGCCGCCCCGACGAGAAGAAGGAGGCGCTCGCCGCGATGGGCAACGTGCCAAGCCCCGAAGCACTCAAGGCGGTCGAGCCATTCCTGGACGACGAGGCGCTCAAGGCCGAGGCCGCCGTCGCCGCCGTCAAGATCGCCAGCGCCCTCACCGGCTCGGCACCCGAAGCCGCCAAGGCCGCCCTCAAGAAGCTCCTCGACGCCGCCCCCAACGACGACGTGAAGAAGCAGGCTCAAGAAGCCCTCAACCAGCTCGACAAGTTCGAAGATTACATCACTGCCTGGGAGGTCTCCGGCCCCTACACCAAGAGCGGCAAGGACGGCCAGGGCCTTCACGACGTCGTCTTTACCCCGGAAGAGGCTGATGCCAAGGGCGTCAAGTGGGAGATCATCCCCCCTGGCGGCGGCGAAAGGCAATTCTTCCCCTTCCACATGGACCTTATCAAAAAGCTCGGCGACAAGCAGAACTCGGTGGCCTATCTTCGCACCAACGTCTTCTCCCCCGACGACCAGAAGGCCCAGCTCGAGTTCGGCAGCGACGACGGGGCCAAGGTCTGGCTCAACGGCGCCGTCGTCCTGAATGTTCCCCAACCCCGCAGCTTCGCAGTTGCCAGCGACAAGGCTGTGATTGCCCTCAAGAAGGGCTGGAACGCCATTCTCGTGAAGGTCTGGAACGGCGGGGGCCACTGGGGCATGGCGGCCCGCCTCCGCCGGCCCGACGGCTCGCGCCTCGACGGCCTCCGCGCCGCGCTCAAGGCCGAATAAGGCTTCATCTTAGCGTGGTGACACGCGGCTCGCGTGTCGAAGCTCTTGGCGCCGCCGCACGCATGTGGTATACTACTGGCGGAAGGATAAACCAACCAATGATCAGCCGCCAGACAATTGCCGAAATGGCCGACAGGATCAGGGAGCGGTTCCATCCGGATAAGATCATCCTGTTCGGCAGCTACGCGCGCGGCGATGCGAACGACGCAAGCGACGTGGATTTCCTTGTCATCCTTCGGACCGACCTGCCCAAGCCCAAGCGCAGCGCCCCGATGTACTCGCTTCTGAGAGACTACCCCTGCGGCAAGGATATCGTGGTCTACAATCCCGACGAGGTCACTGATTACCAGCACCTGCCGACCAGCCTGATTCACCGCGCCCTGGCCGAGGGGGTAGTCCTTCATGAAGGATAGAACCGAGTACGTCCGCGACTGGTTTCAGAAGGCCCGCAACGACCTTAAGATCGCGCGCGACGAGATGCAGACGCCTGAGCCGGCCACCGACGGTGTCTGCTTCCATTTCCAGCAAGCGGTCGAGAAGATGCTGAAGACATGGCTCATCTGGCGCAACATCCATTTCCAGCCGGTCCATAACATCGAAGTGCTCCTGAAGCAGTGCGAAGGGGATGACCGAACCTTTGCAGAGCTGCGCGGGGCCGAGAATCTCACCCCTTACTCCGTAGATGTCCGCTACGGCGATGACTTCTATATGCCAACCCGTGAGGAGACTGAGGAAGCGGACCGGATCGCCCAGGCAGTGGAGGCGTTCATTCTCAAGAAGTTCGCGGACGCAGGCATCAGCCCCGCCAGGGAGAAGCCAGCCGACCAGCATGCCCAAGGGGAGACCACTCAGGACCCAGATCCGAAACCCTAACCGTACATCGGCAAGGAGGGCTCAATGGCCGAGATGACATCCTATCACGTGAAGGTTGCGGCTGAGGCGTTTGCAGCCGGAATGTTCGCGCACGCTGGCTACGACGTCTCGGTGCAGTATGGCGCCGATCAACCTGAGTACGACCTGATTGTGGCGAAGGACGACAAGCTCATGAAGGTTTCCGTTAAGGGCAGCCAGACGGGTGCGTGGGGCCTAACCCAGTCATATCTCCGCGGCGCCAATTACCATGAAGCTATTGGCAAGTGGCGGGCGAAGCATGGCCCCCGCACGGCCTTCTGCCTTGTACAGTTCAAGGATGTGGCGCTGGGCAGCTGCCCTCGGGCTTATCTTGCGACTGTGGAGGAAATAGCAAGGCAATTGAACAAGACAAGCCGTGGGCGGGGTGAGACTATGCTTTACGAGGATCACACTTGGGGGCCGAGAGCCAGCGCCGCGGGGGTGAGGGATAGGCTTCCTGATGAGTGGCGTTTCTCAAGCGCGCGAGTCGAACATCTGATCAGGCAGACATCTGGTTGAGCGCCTGTCGCATCACAATTGGCGCTCCTCTCACCAATCGAGAGGGGGCGGCACAAGGAGGACGAGCATGGTCAAGCGCACGAATCGGCGTGGGCTCCTGAAAGCCGCGGCGTGGGGCGCCGCGGGGTGGTGGGTGCTGGACGACAGCGGCTCGGCGCGGGGCGGGCCGGCGAGCGAGAAGCTCAACGTCGCGCTCGTGGGCGCGGGGTCGCGCGGGACGGGATTCGTCCACACGATTCCCGCGACGGGCCATCGCCTGGTGGCGATCTGCGACGCAAACCAGAGGCGCGCCGAGGAGTTGGGCAAGAAGGTGCCCCAGGCGCGGCGGTGGCAGGACTTCCGCAGGATGCTCGACGAGCTGGACCGCGCGCTCGACGCGGTGATCGTTGCGACGCCCGACCACACGCACGCGACAATCGCCGCTGCCGCCATGAGGCGCGGCAAACATGTTTATGTCGAAAAGCCCATCGCCCACGACGTTGGCGAGGCCCGCACCCTGCGCGAGCTGGCCGCCCGCTTCAGGCTCGCCACGCAAGATGGGCAATCAGGGATGGCCGCCGACTCCTTCCGCCGCACCCTCGAGCTGCTCAACGACGGCGCCGTCGGCGAAATCCGCGAGGCACACGCCTGGTACGGCTTCGGCGGCTCCGGCCCACGCGAGCGGCCAAAAGAGAGCCCGCAGGTGCCCGAAGGGCTTGACTGGGACCTCTGGCTCGGCCCGGCGCCGTTCCGCCCGTATCATCCGAGCTACGTGACGGGCTGGGGCGGTTGGCGCGACTTCAGCACGGGCTGCCTGGGCGGCGGCGGCTCCCACTCGATCAACCTGATCTTCAAGGGGCTCAAGCTCGGCGAACTGTGGCGGGGCGAGCAGGGCAAAGCCCTCATCCACGTCGAGGCCAAGGTCTCAGAGGTCTGCACCGACGCCTTCCCGCGCTGGGAGGTGTTGCGGTACGACTTCCCTGCCCGCGGGCCGCTCCCGCCCGCAAAGCTCCACTGGTACAACGCCGCGGAAGCGGAGCTTCAGCGGCAAGGCATCTGGGAGCGGCTCGAGAAGATCGCCGGGCGCCCGTTGGATTGGAAGGACTCCAGTTGGGTGCCGCGCTACGGCTCGCTGTTGGTGGGGAGCAAGGGGGTGGTTCACACGAACGCGCACAACTCGCGCTGCGCGCTCCTGCCCGAGAAGGACTTCCCCGCTGCGGGCGGGCCGCCCCGCTCGTTCCCCCACGTGGAGACCCACGAGGTCGAGTGGCTCGGCGCCTGCCGGGGCGGGCCGGCGCCTCTCTCCAACTTCGAGCACTCCGGCCCCGTGATCGAGCTACTCCTCCTGGGCAACATCGCGACGCTGGTCGGCCGGGCGCTGGAGTTCGACCCCGTGGCCTTCAAGATCGTCAACGACCCGGAGGCGGACCGGTCGCTGCGCTCCGTGCCCCGCGAGGGCTGGGCGCTCTGATGCCCGCGGCGGCCGGTTGGGAGCGGTCTTCAGCGCCGTTCGACAAGCGGGACGCATGCCGCTACAGGAATCCGCAACAGAAGCTACTTCATGAGGGTCAACAGGAGCTTGCCCTCATCAATGAGCTTCTCCATGTCGTCTTCATTCTCCCGGACGAATGTCTTCAGTTCTTTGATCTTCTGGTTCCGCGTCGTCCGGGACTCATCCCACATGGCTTTGGCGGCATTCTTGTCTGGGGCCTTCTGAACCTTGACGATGAGTTCGTCGAACTCGCGGCCGTCGGGTGAGGAATGCGCGTCGGCGCTTGCTTGGTACAGCGAGGCGCACTCCCTCACGAGTTGGGTCTGTTGCTCGATGAGCCTCTTGGCTTCGGGGAATGCCGCGCCCGCCTTCTCCGCCTTCGCGGCGGCCTCCTTGACCTTGCGGGTGATGTCCAGGAGGGACCTCATGGGTTCTTTGTCCGCTATCTCACTCCGGTACGATAGGATTTCCTGACGCCTAGTCAGGAGGTAGTGCTTCACGTGCAGGATATCGCTGGCGACGGTCCATCGGGCCGCGATGGCCTCGAGTTGTTCCTTCGCGGCAGCCTGGGTCTTGGTGAGGAGGCGCTCGGCGGCCTCGAAAGTGTTGGCCTCCTTGAAGAAGGGGAGCGACTGCCAGAGCCTCTTGGGGTCCGAGACCCACTCGATCGCCTTCTTGGCTGAGGCCCACACGGGGCCGTAGCTGTCCTCGCACTTCTTCGGCAGGATGGTCTTCCAGCCCTGGAGGATCTGGATGACCTCGGCGGGGATTGAGGAGAGGTTCGGGTTCTGGGCGACCTGCTCGGGGGTGAGGAGGTTGAGGATGGGCTCGAGCTTCTTCTTGAGTTCCGCGTAGGCCGACGCTTTCACATAGGGCTCGATCACCTTCTGGCGAATGCCCACGACCTGCGACAGACGGCCGAGGCGTGTCTTGAGGGCATCCAGGCGCTTCACCAGGTCCTGGCCGGTGCTGCTGGTCGTCTCCTTCTTGCCGAGGCCAAGCTGGATATCTCCCAGGCTCTTGTGCATCTGGTCCATGTCCGTGGTGAGCTGCTTGGAGATGGCGGGCATGGTCTTCTCCATCGTGGCCAGGTGGGCCAGGCGCTGGTTGAAGTCGAGCTTCCACTCGGCCAGCATGCCGCCGCCGGTGCCGAAGGCGCTGTTGATGAAGTTGAGCTGGGCAGCCGACTGCGCGTTGAGTCTTGCGATGAAGGCCTGATCGATCTTGCCTTTCTTCTTCATGTCAATCTTGTGCGCCTCAATGGTGGCCTGCACGTCGGCCAACCACACGTCACGGTGGGCCTGGAAGGTGGTGTTCCAGTCCGCCACCATCGTGGGGTGGGCGGGGCCAGTCTTCGTGACGATTTCATTGAGCTTCTGGACCATTGGGATCAGCCGCTTACGGTTGACTTGGTCGAAGGGACGGACGGGATCTAGTGGGTATGGGATGTGCCCTGGCCCTTCTCCTCGGCGCGTTATGTCGGGCACTGGGTCGGGCAACGCTGGACGGTCCGGAAGACGGGCCGGTTGCATCCCCGCGCTGGCCGGTGCCACGGCGAGGAGGGCGAGGGTGCAGCCGGCGATCACGGTTCGCAGGAATCGAGTGCTCTTCATTGCGTTTCCCCTGTCTCAGAAGGGCTGGGCGAAGTTGGTGATGTGCCAGCGGCCGTCGCCGACCTTCTTGAAGAAGCGGGGCTTGGGCGAGCCATATTGCTTACCCTTGTCGTCGAATGCCTGGGTGGCCAACTCGGCGTCGAGGACGGTCTCGCCCGCCCGCTTCTTCAGCTCCGCCACCTGCTCGGGGGTGAGGAACTTCAGCTCGATGTTGTCCTCGCTCGTGTCGAGGCCCTGGCGGACGTTGGTCTCGGCCTTGCCGACCTTGACGAGGCAGTACCAGGAGGCGAAGCGCTTCTGGTGCCACTCCCAGTGGTACATGCACAGGTCGCGGGCCGTCGGCGTCTTGCGGCGGTCAGGGTCTATGCACTCGAGGTAGAGCGGGTAGTTCTTCTCCTTGATGGCCGTGACGTAGATTTCGGTGAGGCGCTCGGGCGTGACGTCCTTGGGGACCTCCTTGATGGTGTACATGGCCGACTTGGTCTGTTCCATCGTGGCCTCGCCTGCGAAGGCGGCGCCCCGCTCGTCGTCGGGCTGGACGACGGCGAAGGTGCGGCCGGGCACCCAGATGGCCTCGACCTCGACGGTCCAGCCCCAGTGGGCCGCGAGGGTCTTCTGCTCGCCCGCCTGGGGCACCAGGAGGTCGGAGCCGGTGATCTTGCCCACGAGCGTCCAGGCCATGCCCTCGGGCACGTCGCTGTTGATGAAGCGGCGATAGCGCTTCACCGCCTCGTAGGGACCGAGCCAGGCGCGGCTCGACAGCACGACGTAGTAGTAGCCGCGCGAGGGGGTGCCGACGAAGCAGAACTCGCGCCCGACGTCCATGAACTGGTTCGCCGGGTACGTGAAGTTGTCGAGGAGGACGTACTTGCCGACTACCTCCTCGGCGGGGGCCTCCTTGTGGTCGGGGGGTGGGAAGGCGCGGCGGAGGAGCTTGCCGCCGTCCTTCAGCTTCTGCTGGTAGGCCGCCCACTCCTTCTCGGCGATGTCGAAGAACAGCTTCGTCAGCTTCTTCTGGTTCTCGCGGTAGGCCAGGGCGTCCTCCGGCAGGTCGGCGGTCTCGCCCTTGCTGGCCATGACGGCCTTCTGCGCGCGGTCGAAGAGCTCCTGCACCTTCGGGTCGTCGGGATACTTGTCCTTCAGCGCCGCGATACGCTTGAGCGTCTCGGTCTCCAGTGCCCCGAGCTTGAAGGGCTGGCCCCGCATCCGCTTCACCTTCTCCTCGAAGCTGTCCATCCTGTGCTCGGCCCCGCTCAGCTCGAGCTTGCCGGGTCCCTCCTTTCCCTCAGGGGCCTTGGCCGCGGCCCGCGCGGCAACCGGCGCTGCCGCCACAATAGCGCCTGCAAGCATGGCCACCATCAGCCGGGGTGGCTTCCGCATGGTCTTCCCCTTTCCGTTTGATGCTCTGGAACCGGTGGCTACTGCGCGGAGTCTAGCACAAATCCCCGGCGATGCAAGTCCGCCTTCTCCATGCGCGCCGCGGTGCCAGCTTGACTCGATGGCCCGCCCGCGCCATAATCCCTGAACCTGGGGGATGATTGGATGAATGGATGGTTGGATGAGTGCAGGGCACGAGGCGAGGTCCGCCCATCCATTCATCCACCCATCCATTCACCCTCTCTTCAAGAAGGAGACACCCCTCGATGCGTGCCAACCTCACTCGCCGGCGATTCGTGCAGTTGGCCGGGGTCGCCGTCCCCTACGTGCTGACCAGCCAGGCCCTCGGCGGGCCGGAGAAGGAGCCGGCCAGCGACCGCATCGCCATCGGCCACATCGGCGTCGGCGGCATGGGCAACGGCCACCTCCGCCAGACCCTCGGCAGCCGAGTCGCCTCATCCGTGGCCGTGTGCGACGTTGACAAAGAACGCCTCTCCCGCGCCGAATCGTCCACCGAAGGCAAGGCCAAAGCCTACGCCGACTTCCGCCAGCTCCTCGAACAGCCCGGCCTCGACGCCGTCGTCATCGCCTCCCCTGACCACTGGCACGCGCTCCACGTGCTCCACGCCGTCGCCGCGGGCAAGGACGCCTACGTCCAGAAGCCCATGTGCGTCACCGTCCGCGAGGGCCAGGCGATGATCGCCGCCACGCGCCGCCACCGCCGCGTCGTCCAGGTCGGCAGCCAGGGCCGCTCGCAGTCGGGCGGCCGCTACTCGGCCCAATACGTCCGCAACGGCTACTGCGGCAAGATTCGCGAGGTCCGATGCTGGCACTACCCGAACCCCGGCCGCGCCGCCTCCCCGCCCTCGCCCGTCCCGCCGCAGCTCGACTACGACATGTGGCTCGGCCCCCTCCCCTACTTCCCCTACCACCCCGCCCACACCCACGGCAGCTTCCGCTGGCTCATGTGCAGCGGCGGCGGGAACATCCGTGACCGCGGCGCTCACATCTTCGGAATCGTCTGCTGGACGATGAACATTGACGCCACCGGCCCCGTCGCCATCGAGGCCACGGGCGACATCCCCGACGGCCTCTACGACATCCCAACCACCATGAGCGTGGTCTACGAGTTCAAGGACCCCGATTGGACTCTTCACTGGGACCAGCCTGGCGAGCCGCGTTGCCTGGGCGGCGATTTCAGGCCCCCGGCCTACGGCGTCGCATTCATCGGCGACAAGGACACCCTGGTCGTCGGCAACTGCGACGGCGTCCGCGCCGACAAAAAGGTCTTCTTCGACCCCGGCGCCCACGAGACCGCGCTCTACGTCAGCAACGACCACCTCGGCAACTTCTTCGACTGCGTCCGCACCCGCAAGGACCCCATCGTCCCCGTTGAAGCTGGGCACCGCATCACCAGCCTCTGCGCCCTGGGCAACCTCGCCTACCGCGTCGGCCGCAAGCTCCGCTACGACCCCGTCAAGGAGCAGTTCCTCGGCGACGACGAGGCCAACCGCCAACTCGGCTATCCGTATCGGGAGCCCTGGGTGCTGCTCTGATGCGTGATTCGTGATGCGTGACGCGTGACAAGAGAAGACGTGCCGTGTGCCGCGTCCCGCGTGCGGAGCAGCAACGTTTTGACGCCTGATAGCTTCGCAGGGCGACGAGTCAAGCCCCAGTGATAGAGGAGTTGTGCCCTATGGGAACGCCAAGCCACTTCCGCGGAGTGGAGATCTTGGGCCCCCTTCAGGTGGCCCGCGGCCGCAGTCGCGGGAGCTTCGAATTGAGGGGAAGTGTGGATCGTCACGTGCTGGGTTTCCTCGACCAGTTCGACCTTGACGAGTTGTTGGGGCAGGCTCACGCCGGGGACAAAGCTATCGTGACAATGTGCTGCCTGTTTCTTGCCGGCGAGGGCGACGTTCGCCATTCCTATGCTTGGCAGAGAGACGATGGCAGCGTTCGCCGTAGCGGAGCCGTGCAGCGCAAGTGCAGAATACTCGAGGAAAACGAAACACGGGACCATGGGCTTGCCCGGACTCTTCTCCTTCCCGAGAAGTTCGGTGGTGCCGTTTTCTCGGAACCCGTTCAGGAACTCCAGTTCCTTCTGGAAGTGACCCTTGACCAAGTACGTTGGCGCTACAAATGTGCAGCACTCAATGGGAGGGTCAAGATCATCAAGTGCCAGTATGCTCCCGATCCGTCTGGCAAGGCGGCACAGGGATTTGTCTACCGTTGGCTTCGCCGAGACTAGCTCAGTTGGGGAGGCGGGACTTGACAGGTCCGACTGACCGACGCATGATCCGACACTGCATGCGATAGGCAGAAGGCTCGGGTCGTGGGTACCTTTCGTGCCCGGTGAATCGCTTGAGGGAAGGCACAATGGAAGTGGATCCTCACACTCACGAGGCGGTCAGATCGGCCGCGAAGACACTGGCCTCTAGCATTGATTCCGCCGCCCTCAGAAGGCAGTTCCAGGGTGCTGAATACCGGAAGCTTGTCCAAGAGCACATGCGGCTGAGACCCTCTAAACTCGCGGCCGCGATCCTCGGTGAGGTGGCCACCCTCACCCACGTTGAGCGACAGGTTGCGGAGGCACTCATAGACGCATGGAACGCGAAGGCCTTGGATGAAGATTTCTGGCGGCGCGACTGTGGTGAAGTCTTCGACGAGATCCGTAGCGATTTCGGCCAACGCATGGAGGCAAATGGGCTGGCGGCAGAAGACTGGTTAGGATTGCACATCTTCCAACTCGTAACGATGAGCTTCGCACAAAATCTGAAGGTCAATGCAGAATTGCGGCAGTTGGCAGGCACAATCAGCTCGGAGGATCTGCGGGGCGCGACCCCTCGGATCGTGACAGCGAATTGGCTGGCGTTCGCCGGAGCATGTGTTCTCGCGCAGTTCCTCCAGGGGAGCATGGTGGCACTCGTATTGTCGTGCGCCGCTCTCGTGGGTTTGCTCACTTTCCTGCAACGGTACACTCGCCGGTTCAGGCTGTACCTAGGCAACCTAGGCAAGGACCCGGAGTCCGCGACCTGGGGGGACACGGCGTTTTACTTCGCCATGCGAGGTGGGGAACTGCTGTTCTTTGCGGCTGCCGGTGTGTTCATAGTGAGGTTCCTGTGGGGGGCAAGGTGTCAGTAGAGCACGATCACAGTCTGGCCGGCCGCCTCTGTGTAGGCGGTGTCAGATCTCTTTCAGCCATTCATCCCTTGGGAGGTCCCGTCCTTCGTGGTGAGAGCGACTCACGGTCGCCACCTAGCCGGGGGCATCAGCGGCTTCCAGCTTCTCCACCTGCTTCTGACCACCTTCTGGGCGAGCTGTGGGGCGGGCATCCGAGGTATGTGAAGATCGAGGGGATGAGGGACTTTGAGGAGAAGGTGGGGAGGGCGATGGGGGTGATTAGGGAGTTTGTGGCTTCCGCCAGGTAGCGGCTCAGAGATGGGTTGGGCGTGACGCGTGATGCGTGATGCGTGAGAAGAGGGGACGTGCCGCGTGCCGCGTGAGAAGAGAAGATCCCGCGTGCAGGTATGCACGCCCTACCCCATTGGCATGCCGGGCTGAGGGGGTGTGAGCGCTGGGGTCAGGTCGTAACTCGCAACTTTTCGGCGGTCGCTGGACACTGCTGGCTCATGGTGGGGCGGTCTGGCTGCGCGGATACGGGCTGAAGCCCGCACTACAAGCTCGCCGGCCCTCGTGGGGGCTTTGGGCAACACGCCCAATAGATTTGACACCCTTGACTGATTCGACCGCTCCGCTGGGACGCAAAGTGGCATCTCCGATGCCGCACTCCATACTCCTCGTGCTTCGTCTGGGGGGTGGGGGCCAAAAAGTGGGGCGAGAGATAGGGAAGGCCAAGAGGCGGCTCGTCCCCGTTCGAGCACGCAACGACCCTTGACCTTTCCCTATTCCTCGCCCCTATAGACTCGTGGCTCCTTCGGGCCGCGGCGACATCGGTCGCGACGCAGGGAGAACTCGTCCCCGTTTCGAGGTCTCGGCACGTTCAAGCGCCCCGGCCGCTGTCAGCCGCTGCCCAGGTTGAAGGCGCCAACGAGGCTTGTTGTCTCCTTTACGCTGGACCCGAAAAGAGGAAGAGAAAAGGTAAAATGATTATGGGTAAAATGATAAGAAAAGATCGGATCGGGGTCAGAAGCATCAAGAGCCCGGTTTGGTCTTGTCTTATCATTTTACCCGTAATCATTTTACCTATATCCTCTCTTCCTCTTGCCCAACCGACTAAGCGACCTTGGCTTCGGGCACGTCCTCAAGGCGGACGGCGATCTTGGTGGAGACGCCGGCCTCCTGCATGGTGATGCCGTAGAGGACGTCGGCCACGGCCATCGTTTGCTTGGAATGGGTGACGATGATGAACTGCGACTCCTTGAGGAAGTCGCGGAGCAGGCTGACGAAGCGGCCGATGTTGTTGTCGTCGAGGGGGGCGTCCACCTCGTCGAGGATGCAGAAGGGGCTTGGGCGCGACTTGAAGACTGCGAGGAGGATTGCGGCGGCGGTGAGGGCCTTCTCGCCGCCGGAGAGGAGGCTGATGCGGCTGAGCTCCTTGCCAGGGGGCTTGGCGATGATCTCCACCCCCGCCTCGAGCACGTCAACTTCGGGCTCGAGCACGATGTCGGCCTTGCCGCCGTTGAAGAGCTTGCGGAAGAGGGTCTGGAAGTTCTCTCTGACGGCGGCGAAGGTCTGCTCGAAGAGCTGGCGGCTCTGGCGGTTGACCTTTCGGATGACCTCTTGGAGCTGGTCCTTGGCCTTGCGGAGGTCCTGCTCCTGGAAGGTGAGGAAGCTGAGGCGCTCGTCGAGCTGGGTCTCCTCCTGGATGGCGAGGGGGTTCACGGTGCCCATGGCGTCGAGCTTGCGGCGGAGCTCGTCCACCTCGCCCTGGAGCTCGTCCCAGTTGATCTCAGGCTCCTGGTAGTCCTTGTGGAGCTCGCGGAGGTCCTGGTGGTGTTCCTCGCGCACCTTGTCCACGAGGTCATTGGTGCGGAGTTCCGTCTCGCTGATGCGGAGGCTGAGTGCCTGGGCCTGCTGCTGGGCCTCGCGGAGCCTGGCGGAGTTCGCTTGAAGCTCCTCGCGGAGGGCGGTTAGCTTTTCGAGGAGTTCGGCTCGGCGGTTCTCGGCCTCCACGCGGCCTCGCTGGACTTCGTCCTTGCGGGCGAGGAGGCCCCTGATCTCGGCCTCCTTGGCCGCGATGTCGGCGGCGGCCTGGCGGCGCCGCTCGGCGAGGACGCCAAGCTCGGCCTGGGACTGCTGGCGTGCGGCCTCGCCGTCGGCCACGTCGCGGCGGAAGCGGTCAATGCTGCTGCGGAGGTGCTCGCGTTCGGAGGATTTTTCGGCCCTTGCGACCGCGAGGTCGCTGGCCCTGTGTTCCAGAGCGGAGCGCTGCTCGTCAAGCGCCTGGCGTTCGGCCTCGACCCCGCCGAGGCGGCTCTTGTAGTCTTCTTCCTCCCGGTCGGCTTCCTGGATGCGCTCGGTGAGGGCGGCCACGCGCGCCTGGCGCTCGCGGAGTTGGCCCGCCAGCTCGGCGACCTCGCTCTCGGCCACGGCGTCCTCAGCCGAAAGCTCGCGGGCGCGGTCGCCGAGGCGCGAGAGCTGCTCGCGGGCGCTAGCGAGGTCGAGGTTCAAGTGGTTGAGGGTTTGGACGGCCTCCTCTAGCTCGGTGTCGAGGACGGCGCACTCGTTGATGAAGCTTTCGCGGCGGGTGCGGAGCTCGGCGAGGCGCTCCTCGGCCTCGGCGATCTCGGCGGCGAGGGCGCGGAGCTCGTTCTTGCGGGAGAGGAGGCCGGTGCGCTCCCTGGGGCTGCCGCCCGAGACGAGCCCACGGGGATCCACGAGGTCGCCGGTGAGAGTCGCGAGGCGGACCTCGTGGCCGTTGCTCTGGGCGATCTCGATTGCGGTGCCGAGGTCGCGGACGACCACGGCGTCGCCGAGGAGATGCCTGACTGCGGGCGCGACCGCATCGTCGTAGGTGATGAGGTCGAGGGCGCGGCCGATGATGCCGGGATGCTCGAGGGTCTCAGACCCGCTCCGACCATTGCCGGATAGGCGGTCGAGTGGGAGGAGCGAGCTTCGACCGCCGTCTACCGCCTTGAGGTGGGCGACGGCCTCGGCAGCGGAGTCGAGCGTGTCAGCCACAAGGTGCTGCACGGCCCCACCGAGGGCAGCTTCGATGGCGAGGGCGTATTGTGGCTCAACCTGGAGGAGGTCGGCGACCATTCCGTGGAGGCACTGCCCCGCGGCTTGACGCTCCAGGAGCGTCTGGGTGCCTAGCTCAACCCCATCGAAGCGGGCCTCAAGATCCTCGAGCAGGTCCCGGCGTGTGTTCTTCGCGCTTAGCGCGTTGGTGAGCTCGCCAATCTGCTCACCGAGGTGTTCTATCTGCGCGCGGAGCTCGCCGCGCTCCTCGGCGCGGGCGGCCAGGCGGCCTTCGGTCTCCTTGACCTTTCGCTCGAGCTCGCCGATGGCCGCGGCGGCCGCCTGCTGCTCCGCCGCGAGTTCGTCGAGGAGCCTGCGGATTTCGGCGCGGCGGCGCTCGAGCCGCTGGCGGTGGGCGTCGAGCGCGCGGCACTCGCTCTCGATGCCCGAGAGCTCGTTCTGGCAGGCGGCGCGGCGGCGGAGGACGTCGAGAAGCCCGGTGCGAAGGCCCTCGCTGCGGCGGGCCAGCTCCACGCACTGCGCCCCGACGCCCTGGAGGGCCTGGCGGGCGCGCGAAATCTCCCCCTCCAGCTCCTGAAGCTCGGCCTGGAGCTGCGCCGAGCGCTGCTGGGCGGCCTCGAGGCCGCTGCGTGCCGCCTCCATGCGTGCGGCGACCTGGATCGCTTCGTCGCGGATGCGCTGCTCGGCGGCCTCGGCGTCCCGGGTGCGCTCGCGGTTCAGGCGGATGGACTCCTCGGCGGCGTCGGTCTGCGCCTGAAGCTCGGCGCACTGGGCCTCGACGCGCGCCATCCGCTGGTCGTTCTCGATGCTCTCGGCTTCGAGGGCGGTGCGTTCGGCCCCCAGGCGCTCGATGGTGGCCGAGAGCGCCTCCTGCTGCTGGGCGGAGGCGGCCACGGCGGCCTGGGCCTCCGCCCGCTGGCCCAGGAGCACATGGTAGCGATGGAGGGCCTGTGCGAGACGCAGCCGGCCGAGCGATTCAGCGTACTCCTTGTAGCGGCGGGCTGCGGCGGCCTGGCGGCGGATGGAGCGGAGCTGTTTCTGGACCTCCTGGATGGTGTCGCCGAGGCGGAGGAGGTTCTGCTCGACGCGTTCGAGCTTTGCGGCTGCGGCGCGGCGCTTGGCGTTGTACTTCGAGATGCCCGCCGCCTCCTCGAAGATCGCCCGCCTGTCTTTGGGGTTCGACTGGAGGACGAGGTCAATCTTGCCCTGCTCCACAATCGAGTAGGCATCCATCCCGATGCCGGTGTCCATCAGGAGCTCGCGGATGTCGCGGAGGCGGCAGGGCTGGCCGTTGAGGAGGTACTCGCTCTCGCCGGAGCGATAGAGGCGGCGGGTGATGCCCACCATCTCGTATTCGATGGGGAGGGCGTGGTCGTGGTTGGAGAGGGTGAGCGTGACCTCGGCGTAGCCCATCGAGCGGCGGCCCTCGGCGTTGCCTTTGAAGATGACGTCGGCCATCTCGGAGCCGCGCAGGGCCTTCGGGCGCTGCTCGCCCAGCGCCCAGCGGACCGCGTCCACCACGTTGCTCTTCCCGCAGCCGTTCGGGCCAACGAAGGCGGTCAGGCCGGGCTCGAAGACGAACTCGGTCTTGTCCGCGAATGACTTGAAGCCGTAGAGGGCAAGCTTTTCGAGCCGCATAGGGCCTCGCCTGACGCCGAGGGCGGGCGCGGGACATGATGTACCGGTCCGGAGGATACACCCTCTGATTAGTTAATCGGGGAAAATCCTCAGAACTTTAGCGGAAAACGAAGTAGTTCTCGGCGCCGCAGGAGGCGCACAGGGCGCCCTTCAGGCCGACGAGTCGCACGCTGTAACCGCGGCGGGCGACCAGGAGGCCCCCGCAGCAGTGGCACCTGGTGTCCGAGCCCAGGGAGCTGTGGCAGTTGCCCAGGTAGACGTAGCGGAGGTGCTTGGCGGCGATGGCGTAGGCCCGCTCGAGGGTCTCGACGGGCGTGGGCGGCGCCTTGAGCTTGTAGCGGGGAAAGTACGCGGAGAAGTGGGTGGGAATCTGCGGCCCGAGCTCGGCGGCGATCCAGCGCGAGAGCTCCTCGAGCTCCGCCTCCGTGTCGTTGTGGCCGGGGATGACGAGGTTCGTGACCTCGAGGTGGGTGCGGCGCGAGGCAGCCCGCGCGTTCGCCAGCACCGGCTCTAAAGTGCCTTTGCACAAGGACTTATAGAACTCCGGCTGTATCGCCTTGATGTCCATGTTGATGGCGTCAACGTAGGGCAGCAGCTCCTCGAACGGCTCGGGGCTGGCGTAGCCGTTGCTCACCAGCACGTTCACTAGGCCGGCCTCGCGGGCGAGCTTGGCGGTCTCGAGGACGTACTCGAACCAGATGAGCGGCTCGTTGTAGGTGTAGGCGATGCCGATGGACTCCTCGCGGAGCGCGGCCTGGACAGCCGCCTTGCTCGACAGGGTCGAGGTCGGGTGGTCGGCCTGCGAGATGCCCCAGTTCTGGCAGAACTGGCAGGCGAAGTTGCACCCCCGCGTGCCCAGCGACAGGATGCTGCTCCCTGGATGAAAGTGGTAGAGCGGCTTCTTCTCGATTGGGTCCATTGCGACCGACGTGACCTGCTCGTAGATTTCGGAGTAGAGGGTGCCGGCGTGGTTGGCTCGGGCGCGGCAGAAGCCGGTCCGCCCGTCGGCGATGACGCAGTTGTGGGGGCAGAGGTGGCAGTGCACCCGCCCGCCGTCGAGCTTTTCGTAGTAGGCGGCCTCTTTCACCGGCTGGCCCCCCTGGCCACTCCCTCGCCCCGCAGGTGGCAGTGGGCGACGAACTCCGCCGCCGCACCCGCCATCTCCCTGAGCTGGTTGCGAGTGAACGGCTGCCGCTCCTCGTAGGCGGGGTCTATGCAGTTCAGCGGAGCGAACTGCTGGAGCACCAGGGTCTCCTCAGGGCCGAGCTGTCGGGCGATCTCCACGATGTCGCGGGCCGTGTGGAGGCCGGGGACGACGGTGGTGCGGAACTCGTGCTCGACGCCGCGCGAGCGGAGCAGCTCAATCGTCTCCCGAACCGCCTCGGTGTCCGCGGGGACGCCAGTGGCCGCGTCGTAGCGGACGTCGAGCGGGGCCTTGACGTCCATCGCCACGCAGTTGACCAGCCCGGCGTCAATCAGCTCTGCGATAGCTCGCGGGTCCGAGCCGTTCGTGTCGAGCTTGATGGCCGCCACGTGCTCGCGGAGGAGTGCGATGAGGTTGGGCAGCCCGTCGTGGATCGTGGCCTCGCCGCCGGAGATGACCGCGCCATCCACCCAGCCCCGGTTGGCCTGGAGGTGCTTCAGGACGGCCTCGACGGGGACGTCGGCCAGCTCGTCCGCGCGGAGGACCAAGTCGCGCGCGTGGCAGAACGGGCAGCGGAAGTTGCACTCTGGCAGGAAGAGCGCGCAAGCCAGCCGCCCCTCCCACTCGATCAGGCTGCTGGGCAGGAAGCCCTTTATCCGTGGGAAGCCTTCGGCCATCAGCGCTCCGCGCCGATTTCGGATTCCGGATTTCGGATTGCGGATTGAAATCCGAAATCGCAAATCGCAGATCGGAAATCAAAAATGACTTCAGGCCGTGCCGACGAAATAGTGCTTGAGGTCCTGGCCATCGGGCACAATCCCCTCCCACCGGAAGACATCCCTTCCCGCATCCTTGATGATGGTGGTGGGGACCTCGAAGACGTCGCAGAATGCGCCCTCGGCCATGCCGTCCACGGTGTCCATGTCGAAGAAGACCATGTTGACCGAGGCGCTGAGGCCGAGCTTCTCGATGAAGTGCTGGACCTTGTGCTTTGTGCTGAGGCACTTTCCGCAGTTCTGCTTGCCGAAGATGCGGATCTCCATCGTTGTCCCTCTCAGTCGGGCAGTTTCCAGGACGCGGGGCACGGAGGCCCCGCCCACAGGCCGAGCCCCTTTCAGACGTGGAGCTTGTGGGCGACGGCGTGCTGGACGCTCGGGAGCGCGTAGCGGCCGGCGTGGCGGTCCCGCAGCTCGCCGATCTTGCTCTTGTTCCAGTTCGTGATGCGGCTGAAGTAGCCGACGATGCGGGTCAGGCCGTAGACCTCCGTGGAGTGGCAGGTCTGGCACGTGTCGTGCAGCCCGACGTCCATCTTGTTGCAGGCGTTGCAGACGGTGAACTCTGGCGAGATGGTCAGTTGGGCGCAGCGGGTCTGCTCGTAGGTCTTGCGGACGAGGTTGAGGACGCTGGCGGCGGGGGGCAGCTCCTCGCCGACGAAGGCGTGGATGATGGCGCCCGACTCGATGAGTGGGTGGAACTTGCTCTGAGTGCGGATGCGGGTCACGATGTCCACAGGGGCGTCCGCGCGAAGGTGGATCGAGTTGGTGTAGTAGAACTCGTCGCGCTCGATGTTGCCCTTCACCACCTCGCGGGCCTCGGGGAAGTTCCTGAGGTCCACCTTGGCCATGCGCCGCGAGGCGCTCTCGGCCGGGCTCTCCTCGAGGGAGAACTTGAGGCCCAGGCGCTTGCCGTCCTCCTTGGCCTTGAAGTACATGTGGGAGACGACCTTGAGGCCGAGCCGGAGCGCGGCCTCGCTCTCGTGGAGCTCCTCGCCGGTGAGGTGCTGGATGGCCTCGTTGAGGCCGATGAGGCCGATGATGTAGGTGCACTTGTCGAGGTCCACGTAGGGGCGCCCGTCCCGCGCCGGCTGGCCGAGCTGCCAGAGGGGCATGGCGGGCGAGCTCATGAGCTTGGCGATGAACCGCCGCTTCTGGAGGTGTGCCTGGACCGCGATGTCCATCATCGCGGCGACCTCCTCGATGAAGCCCGCGATGTTGCCCCTGCCGGCGCGGTAGGCGGCCTGGGGGAGGTTGACGGTGACGTTCTGGAAGCCGCAGAAGCGCATGGTCTCCAGGTGCTTGATCATGCTGACGTCTTCGATGGCGGTGCGCAGGCGGCAGCAGGCGCTCAGCGTCACCTCGTCGCGGTCGAAGACGAAGTAGGGCGAGCCGTTCTTGCTGGCGATCTGGCAGGCGTGTTCGAGGAGCTCGAGCTGCTTGGGGTCGCCGAAGGTGTCGGCGTTGACGTGCAGGTCGCACTTCGGGAAGGCGAAGATGTGGCCGTGCTGGTCGCCGGCGCGCCAGGTGTCGAGCATGGCGCGGGTGAACTGCCGGGCGGTCGCCTCGTAGTCGCCATAGGTCCGCCCGGTGTACTGGCCGCTGGGGCCGATGGCCGGCACGTCGCGCAGGTAGTGGGGCACGCCGGTGTGGACGTTGAAGTCGAGGAAGAGCGTCTGGCCGCCACGCGAGAAGGCGCTCTGGGAGCCTGAGAAGATCAGGTGCTGGGCCTCCTGGCGCATCTCCTTCTCGCTCATGCCCTCCACGTATGGGGCGTAGAGGATGTTGATGTAGCCCACCCCCAGGGCGCCCGCGTAGTATGCCTGCATCGAGGCGAGGAACGTGTTGAGGTGGCCGGTGAGCGTGCGCGCGTGCTTGGCGGGGGCCGACGAGGTGTCGAGGTTCCGCAGCGAGAGCCCGAACTTCTTGATGTACTCGAGCGAGTGCGAGGAGCAGTAGACCCTTGTCGGGTAGCCGAGGTCGTGCAGGTGCACCTTGGCCGACAGGTGGGCGTCAGCCACCTCGCGCGAGAAGACCTCCTGGAGCGCCCACTGCTTGAGCGTGGTCTCGGCTATTGCCAGGTTGATCGCCTCGGGGTTGTTGGCCCCGATGTTGGAGTTCTCCTTCGACTTGGAGAAGACGAGCTCCTCGAGGTCGTACTTTGGGATGCCGATGGTCTTCTGGCGTTCGAGCTTGGCCGCGAGGCCCCGCTCGAAGAGCTCGTTGTCCACCAGCTCGCGGATGAGCGAGGTGGAGATGCGGTCAATGCCGGAGTCGAAAATCTTCCTCTCGACCGCGCGGGCGATGTCGTGGGCCACCTGGTCGTCGAGCTGCGCCTCGCCAACGAGCGCTTCGGCGATGCGCGCGCGGTCCCACGACAGCAGCTCGTCCTTCGTCCCGGGGTCCACCAGGAGCGTGATGTCGGTCGCGCCCGCGTTTTCGCGGACCGGCTTGCGGACGCGGAGCGACTCGCGGCGGCGCGCCCGCCGCTCCCTGTAGAGGATGTACGCCTTCGCGGTCCGCGCGTGTCCGGTCTCGATCAGCACGCGCTCCACGACGTCCTGGATGTCCTCGATGCCGGGGATGCCGTCCTCGAACTCGCGTTCGAGGAACATGGTGACGACGCCTGCGAGCTCCTCGGCGAGCTGGCGGTCCTGCCCGCCGACGGCCTGCGCCGCCTTGAAGATGGCATCCGCGATCTTCGTCTCGTCGAAGGGCACCAGACGCCCGTCGCGCTTACGAACCTCTTTGATCTTTGCCATCGCCTCGCCCTTTCCTCTCCAGCATGGGCCGCAGTTCCTCGAGGAACTGGTTGATGTCCTTGAACGCCCTGTAGACGGATGCGAAGCGGACGTAGGCCACCTGGTCGAGCTCGCGGAGGTGCTGCATGACCATCTCGCCGATCTGGTGCGAGCTCACCTCGCGGTCCGCTATGTCGGCCAGCCTCCGCTCGATCTCCGACACGATCCCCTCCAGCGCGTCGGTGGCCACCGGGCGCTTCTCGCACGCCTTCATCATCCCCTCCAGGATTTTCCGCCGCTCGAACGGCTGGCGCGAGCCGTCCTTCTTGATCACCCGCAGCGGGATTTCCTCCACCCGCTCGTAGGTCGTGTAGCGGCGGCTGCACTCCAGACACTCGCGGCGCCGGCGTATCACCGCCGCCCCCTCGGACGAGCGGGAATCCACCACCTTGTCGTTGTCGGTCTTGCAGAAAGGACACCGCATGGTCCCACCTCCAATTCCACGAGAAGTGTCGGGAGCCGCCCAACCACACTCCTACAGCGATGGGGACAGGGGCTTGGAGCAAACGCCCTCGGCTGAGGGACGGCTGGACCAGCACGGGGAGAACGAACAGCGCTAGCCCAGCATCTTGGCGTCTGTCTCGCGCTCTACCCAACATCTAGTGGATAGAGCCAACTCCTGACCACCCGGCGCCTGGGCGACCTCTCTGTGATTCGTGTCCTCGCTTCTTGTGGCTCTATGGATACCGGCTCACGACGCCGGTGGGCAGGCTTCGCCCCGCTCGCACGCCCCGCTGCAACCACACCATGTTGGGCGCCCGGGGAGTGCAGTGCGCTCCCGATTGTAGCACGGAATCCGTGCGTGTCAACAGGATTTTTTGCAAAAACTTCCAAGAATTTTCCGCCCACCCCCCGCCGTTGATCCGCCGTGATCCGCGTCGCTACGGGTTAAACCGGGGCGCAAGCAAAGTCACCAGGGATCAACCCGGCGCAACGGGTACGGCCCCAGTTCTCACGGCTGACCCTTTTCCGGCACTCTCGTCGTCGTCGTCGTCCTCGTCGTCGTCGTCGAAACTTCTCCCTTCCCCCGTCCCGGAGATTGGACGACGCGGACGACGACGACCACGACGACGATTCAGCTCACCACGATGTTGATGAGGCGGCCGGGCACGACGATCACCTTGCGCACGGCCTTGCCCGCAATGTGGGCCTGGGCCCTCGCGTCCGCCAACGCCGCGGCCTGAATCGCCGCGGCGTCCGCTTCGGCGCCCACAGTGATCTTCGAGCGCAGCTTGCCGTTGACCTGGATCGGAATCTCGATCTCCTCGGCCTTCACGGCCGCGGTGTCCCAGGCCGGCCAGCCGGCGCGGAAGATGCTCGGCGTGCCGCCGAGCCGCTCCCAGAGCTCCTCGCAGATGTGCGGCGCGAACGGCGCGAGGCACCGCACCGCGATGCGCAACGCCTCCCTCACCACGCCCGGGCTGCCCGCACGCTCCGCTCGCTCGCGGACATCGTTCGTCAGCTCCATTATCCCCGCGATCGCCGTGTTGAACCGGAACGGCGGCACGAATGCCTCCGTCACTCGCTGAAGCGTCTGGTGCGCCTTCCTCCGCAGCGCGCGCGAATCGGCATCCAAGTCCGAAATCCGAAATCCGAAATCCGAAATCCGAAATCGCTCCGCCCAGCTCGTGACCGTCTCCCAGAAACGATTGAGGAACCTGTGGATGCCGATCACCCCCTCGTCGCTGTAGACGATGTCCTGGTCCGCCGGGCCGACGAAGAGGATGTAGGTGTGAACCGTGTCCGCCCCGAACTTCTCGAAGAGCTCGTCGGGCGAGACGCCGTTGAACTTGCTCTTGGACATCTTGGCCATCTCGACGTGGACTGGGTGGCCGTCGCTCGTCCGCACGAGCTTCTCGGCGTCCACCTGCTCAGGCGGCAGCCACTGGCGGTCGAGCACCACCGCCGCCCCGTCGCCACGCCGAGAAGCCGTGCCGTCCCCGCGCTTGCTCACCTGCTCCTCGGGCACGAGGTCCTTCGTGCCCTTGAGGTAGTAGTAGTCCGCGCGGTAGGCGGGCGCGCACACCATGCCCTGGCAGAAGAGGCGCTCGAAGGGCTCGTCGAAGCCGAGCAGCCCGAGGTCGTGGAGCACCATCGTGAAGAAGCGGGCGTAGATCAGGTGCATCGTCGCGTGCTCGTGGCCGCCGACGTATTGGTGCACGGGCAGCCAACTGCCGCACAGAGCCGCATCAAAAGCCCCGTCCTCCTTCCGCGCCGTCAGGTAGCGCAGGAAGTACCACGACGAATCCACGAACGTGTCCATCGTGTCCGTCTCGCGGCGCGCCGGGCCGCCGCACTTGGGGCACGCCGCGTTCACGAACTCCGCGCAGCGGGCGAGCGGCGACTCCCCCGTCGGCCTGAACTCCACGTTCGGCGGCAGCAGCACGGGAAGCTGGTGCTCGGGCACCGGCAGCTCGCCGCACTTCACGCAGTAGAGGATCGGGATCGGCGCGCCCCAGTAGCGCTGGCGCGAGAGGAGCCAGTCGCGCAGCCGATAGCTCACCGTGAAGTCGCCCTTCCCGCGGTCCTTCAGGTGCTGGGTCATCGCCCGCTTCGCTTCCTCGTTCGGCATCCCATCAAACGGGCCGGAGTTCACCTGCACCCCCGCCTCGATGTAGGCCGCGGGCATCGTCGCACCATCGAGCGACTCGCCCTCGGGCTGGATGACCACCTTGATCGGTATCCCGTACTCGCGTGCGAAGAGGAAGTCGCGCTGGTCGTGCGCCGGCACGCCCATCACGGCCCCAGTGCCGTAGTGCATGAGGGCGTAGTTCGTCACCCAGATTTCCGCCTTCGAGCCGTCGAACGGGTTGACCACGTGGTGCCCGGTCGGGACGCCCTCCTTCTTGCTCTCCTCGCTCGTGCGCTCGATGGCCGACTGGTTCCGCATGCGCTTCACGACGGCGGCCACCTCGGCCCGCCGCGGATGGTTGGCAAGCAACTTCTCCACGTGCGGGTGCTCGGGGGCGATGGCCATGAAGGTCACGCCGTACGTCGTGTCGGGCCGCGTGGTGAAGACCGGCATCACCTCGCCGTCGAGCGGCGTGCCTGGGGCGGAGAGCGTGAAGTCGAGCCTCGCCCCCTCGCTGCGGCCGATCCACTCCTGCTGCATCTTCAGCACGCTCTCTGGCCACTTGCCCGCGAGCTTCGCGTGGCCGTCGAGCAACTGTTGCGCGTAGCGCGACATGGCGAAGAACCACTGCTCGAGGTCCCGCTGCTCGACAGGCGTGCCGCACCGCTCGCAGCCGCCGTCGTGCACCTGCTCGTTGGCGAGCACCGTCTGGCACGAGCCGCACCAGTTCACCGGCGCCATCTTCTTGAACGCCAGCCCCGCCTTGTAGAACTGGAGGAAGAGCCACTGGGTCCACCTGTAGTAGCCTGGGTGCGAGCAGGCGACCTCGCGTCGCCAATCGTAGCCCCAGCCCGCGCGCACCATTTGCGCCCGCATCTTGTCAATGTTCCCGCGCGTCGAGACCGCCGGCGCCACCTTCGCCTTGATCGCCGCGTTTTCCGCGGGCAGCCCGAAGCTGTCCCACCCCATCGGCGACAGCACGTTCTCGCCCCGCATAAGGTGGAACCGCACGATGCTATCCCCGATGCTGTAGCAGATGACGTGTCCCATGTGCAGCGCCCCGCTCGGGTACGGGTACATCGTCAGCACATAGAATGGCGGGCGCGATGTGGCACAGCCGCCCTCGGCTGTGTCGCAGCGGAACAGCCCGGTCTCTTCCCAGAGCCGCTGCCACTTCGCCTCGACCTCTGCGAACGGATACGAACCCTTAGCCATCTTCGCCTCCAAGCCAACGCCGCTCTGCACTTTGAACGGTTCTCAACGTTGAACGGTCTTGAACGTTGCAGATTATAGCGCCGGTCTCCCCGTCCCGCAAAACCCCCTAAGGGGATGATGGGCTTGACTTCGGGTGGGGGGAATGGTCTATAATGTGGCCTGCGAACGGCGAGGGGCCCGGGGCCTTCGAGCGATGGCGAACGTCCGCTGTAGCTGTGGGCGCAATTACACCCTGCCAGACAACCGCCTGGGCCAGCGGGTGCAGTGCGCGACGTGCAAGCGGGTGTTCGTGGCGGTGGCGCTGGAGGCGCCGGCGGCGGAGAGGGCGCCGGCTCCGAAGCCGTCCAGGCCCGGCCCGGCAGCGGGCAAGCTGCGGCTCGGGGAGCTGGCCGTGGCGCGCGGGCTGCTCACGCGCGAGGCGCTCAACGCGACCCTGCGCTTCATGGATGCGGTCCGCGGCCTGCCGGGGCAGGAGGACCTGCGCCTGGGCGCCGTGCTAGTGAGCAAGCGGCTGCTGACGCAGGCGCAGCTCGACGGCCTCCTCAGGGAGCAAGGCGGGGGCCGCGTGGCCGCCGCGGCCGCGGCGATAGACCTGACGGCGCGCCCGGCGAAGGGCGCCGGGGTCACGGAGGAGCAGCGCGAGGCGGTGCGCCGCTCGATGGCCGCCGCCGCCCAGCAGCAGGCCGAGCGCGAGGCGGCAGCCGCAGAGGTCGAGGCGCACCCCGGCCTCCTGGCGCGGGTGCGGCGCTGGCACGTCACCGCCGCATCGGCCATCCTGGCCGCAGGCATCATCGCCTGGCTCGCGTGGCCCGACCCCGCGGCCAAGCGGACCCTGGTGGCCTACCTGGCGAGCTGCGACGACAAGCTCCCAGGCCCCGACCTCACCCAGGTCCTCTGCGACCACGGCCTCGCCATCCGCGAGTTCGGCAACGTGGCCCTGCTGCCCCCGACGCACTACGACTTCGCGGAGGAGCTCGAGGCGTTCGCACAGAAGAAGGGCGACGACTGGATGGACTTCATCGAGCAGGTGGACATGTCGGACGAGAAGTACAACGTCCTGTGCCTCCTGCTGAACGCCTCGCCTCCGAACGCGCTGCCCGAGGAGCTGACGCCCCGCAACATCGGCTGGCTGCGGGTCATTGAGCAGCCGGCGACAGTCGACATGGACTTCTGCCACCGTGGCATGGGGATGTATCGCCAGGGGCGGCATCGGTTCCTGATGCTCAAGGCCGAAAGCCCGGCCTGGGACCCAGGGTGGAAGGTTGGGCCGTGCGAGCCCGTGGCCGCGGGGCAGGAGCAGCGATCGAGCAGCCTCCCGCAGGTTCTGAACCTGCGGGAGGTTAAGCGTTGGGCCGATTTGCTCTTGAAATTTGAGGGGCAATCTGATACCTTTTCGGGGGCTTGAGGGCGGCGGAGCGAGCGCCTCACGGAGTGTGGCCGTGCCTGAGGGACCGGTCCTGGTCGGCATTGACGGCTTTGTGCAGGGCGAGGAGTACCCGCTCTGGCGCGGCGCCACCGTGGTGATCGGGCGGAGCCGCGGGTGCGACATCTCGCTGCGCCGCTGCAAGGCCTGGCTGGCGCTCCCCGCCGACAAACGCAGCGAGCAGGCCGACTTCCGCATGGTCTCGCGGAGACACGTCCGCATCAACTACAGCGACGACGACAACATCGAGATCGAGGACCTCAGCTCGAACGGGACCTTTCTGGACGGGCTGAAAGTGACGCGGGTGGTGGTCCACAACCTGCGCGAGCGGAGCTACGAGCTCCGCCTGGGCACCCGCGAGAAGCTGCGACTCGAGTGGAGGCCGCAAGGCTGATCGTTGTCGTCCTCGTCGTCGTTGTCGTCGTCGGACCTTCAAGGCTGGACGAGGCGGCAGAAGCGACGACGACGACGAGGACGACGACGAGCACGAGAAGACATGACGGACGCTTTCGCTTATCGAGACGGGCAGTTGGCCTGCGAGGGCCTTAGCGCGGCGGAGATAGCGCGCGCGGCGGGGACGCCCTGCTACGTCTATAGCAGGGGCGCCATCGAGGCGAACTACCGCGCCCTGGCCGAGGCGTTCGCCCCGGCAAGCCCCCTCATCTGCTACTCCGTCAAGGCCAACGCCAATCTCGCCATCCTCAAGCTCCTGAAGGACTTGGGGGCGGGCTTCGACATCGTCTCCGGCGGCGAGCTGGACCGCGCGCTCCGCGTGGGCGCGGACCCGGCCCGCATCGTCTTCGCGGGCGTCGGCAAGACCCGCGGCGAGGTCGCCCGCGCCATCGAGGCCGGCATCCTGATGTTCAACGTGGAGTCCGAGCCCGAGCTCGCCGCCATCAACGCCGTGGCGGCCACCGTGGGCAGGCAAGCGCAAGTGGCCCTGAGGCTGAACCCCGACGTTGACCCCAAGACCCACCGCTACATCACGACGGGGAAGAAGGAGACGAAGTTCGGCATAGACTTCGAGACCGCGCGCGGCATCGTGGCCAGGATGGGGGAGTGGCCGAACGTGCGGCTCGTCGGCTACCACGCGCACATCGGCTCGCAGGTCACGGACCCCGCCCCGCACGCGGCCTCGCTCGCCAAGCTCATCGAGTTCGCGGGCGCCTGCCAGCCGGCCGGCGGCGCAATCGAGTGGGTGAACATCGGCGGCGGGTTCGGGATTGACTACGTTCCCGGCCAGGCCCCGCCCCCTTCGGCCTTCGCGGCGCTGCTATTGCCTTGGCTGGCGCAGGCAGCAAGGCCCCTGAAGCTGATCATGGAGCCGGGGCGCTTCATCGTGGGCAACGCGGGGGTGCTGCTGACGCGCGTGCTCTACGTCAAGCGCAACAGCCTGGGGCGCCGCTTCGTCATCTGCGACGCCGCGATGAACGACCTCATCCGCCCGGCGCTCTACGACGCCCACCACAGGGTCTGGCCCGCCGCCAGCCAGACGCCCTTCGAGCACGATGGCCTGAGCCCGGCCGACGTGGTTGGCCCTGTGTGTGAGAGCGGCGACTTCTTCGCAAAGGACCGCCCGCTGCCGGAGGTGGCCGAGGGGGACCTCCTCGCCGTCTTCGGGGCCGGCGCCTACGGCTTCTCGATGAGCTCCAACTACAACGCCAGGCCCCGCGCCTGCGAGATTCTGGTCAATGGAGGCGGGTACCGCGTCGTGCGCCGACGCGAAACCTATGAGGACATGGTGCGTCAGGAGATCGCTTGACGCAAGCACGCGGGGCACAGAGGCCCCGCCCACAACGAAGGAGGATTCCGGGATGCCTAGCCTTCGAGCCCGCGCCGCGTTTGGCTTCGTCGCCGCCCTGGCCGCGGCGGGTTGCGTGGAGGTCGAGGTGCGTCGCACCCTCAAGGGCGACCTCTCGGGCCGGGAAACCATCTCGCTCCGCGCGCCGAAGTCCGCGCGCACCGAAGCGTTCCCCGGCCTCTTCAGCGGTGGGACCGCTGTGGGCGGGGCGTCTCTGCCCCGCGTCGAGGGCGACTCCGTGGTCCTCGCCGCCGAGGCCACGTTCCCCGACGTCGCGCGCTTCCGCCACCAGGCCGAGTTCCTCGCCTCGGCTGCGGCCATCGAGGCCAACCCCGACGGCTCCGTGGCCTACCGCGAGACGCTCACGAACAGCTACATCAAGAGCCTCGGGCGCGCGCCCTCGGACGAGGCCCGCAAGTCCCTCACCGCCGCCATGGAAGAGGCGAAGAAGAGCCTCGCCGGCGCCCGCCTCACCTACACCATCCAGTTCCCAGGGCCGGTCGCCAGGTCGAACGCCGACCGCGTGAGCGGCTCCGAGGCCACCTGGGTGCTCACGCCCGACAAGCTCTTCGCGGCTCGCGCCGCCGAGCTCACCGCCGAGTACCGCACGGGCCCTGCCCCAGCGCTCGCGGCCGCCGTGCCGCCGGCGGGCACCGTGCCCGTGGCGGCCCCGGCGCCCGCCAAGCCACCCGAGCCGGCCCCCAAGCCGCCCGAGGCGCCGGCCCCGCCGAGGCCGGCCCCGCCGGTCGCCGCCCCTGCGCCGAAGCCCACCGAGGCGCCCGTCACACGGCCCAGCTCGCGCCTCGAAGACATCCTCCTCGCCCAGGCCGACGAGCCCAAGGAGAAGGAGGCCCCCGCCCCCAAGGTTGCGCCCAAGAAGGAACCGCCCGAAGAGACCACTAAGGAGGAGTCTCAGCCCAAGCCCACGCCCCCCAAGACGGGCACAGGGAAGATCATCCCGCCGAAGGGCAAGCCCGTCGAGGAACCGGTCCCCGTCCCGCTCCCCAAGAAGCCGCCCACGGACCTCGCGGAGGCCCCAGGGGACGACCCGACGACCGCCGAGGTCAAGAAGCTCTTCCGCGACGCACTGGTCCACATCGACTTCCGCCGCTACGACCAGGCCGCCGAGGCCCTCCAGAAGGCCCTCGCCCTCAAGCCCGACTCCATCCTCATCTCCAACCTCTACGAGAAGGTGGTCGCCATCGTCATTGACACCGTGGCCGGGAGCACCAACCCGGAGCTGAAGGCCCTGAAGGCCCAGGCCGAGGCCCTCCAGCAGCTCGCCCTCAAAGGCCGCATCCGCCAGCTACGCGACCCCAACCGCATCAAGGAGCTCATTGACGCCCTCCGCAGCAAGCAGTTCCTCCCACGCACCTTCGCCATCGAGGAGCTCACCCTGGCCGGCGACTACGCCGTGCCGCACCTCCTGAAGCTGATGATTGACACCCCCGACGCCGAGCTCCGGGCCTACGCGGGCCACATCCTCTCCCGCATGCGCGGCGTCGCCATCCCCGCCATCTGCGAGGCCACGAAGCACAACGACCCGATGATCCGCCAGATACTCATCCTGGCCCTCGAGGTCATCGCCGACCCGCGCTCGGCCCCGGCGCTCCTCGGGCTTGCCCAGGAGCCCAACGGGCACCCCCTCGTCGTGGCCGCCGCCAAGCGCGCGCTCGCCAAGCTCTCCGACGACCCGGCCTTCGCCCAAACCCCCGCCCCCGCAGCCTTCCTCGGCCTCGCCAAGGACTACTACGACGCCAACCGCAAAATCCTCACCCCACACGTCTACGAGCACCTCGTCTGGCGCTACGAGCCCGACAAGAAGGCCCTCGTCTCCGAGACCGTCCCCCAGCAGCTCTACCCGCCCCGCATGGCCGAGGAGACGTGCCGCAACGCCCTCCTGGCCGACCCGGGCTACGAGCCGGCCGTGCCTCTCCTCATCTGCGCCTGCTTCGCCCAGCAGAACATCATCGAGACCTTCTACGGCGCAATCGCCGGCAAGGCGGAACTCTCGAAGGATGAGCAGGCGGAGGCCGACCTTGCCAAGCCGCTGCGCGAGCGCGCCCAGATGGCGCCCGCCATCGCCCACGCCGCGGGCCAGAAGTTCATCTACGCCGCCCTCCAGCTCGCCCTGCGCGACGCCAGGCCCGACGTCGCCCTCTCCTGCATCCAGGCCCTCCGCGACGTGGCCACCGCCGACTCGCTCCCCGCGCCCCCGCCCTCCCCCGAGGAAATCCTCAAGGCCGCCGAGAAGAAGAAGCGCGAGGCCACCAAGCGCCGCCGCGTCATGGTCTGGTACGGCCCCGAGGAGAAGGAGGAGCCGCCTCCCCCGCCGGCCGTCGTCAAGCCCAACGCCATCGCGCTCGACGGTACGCCGCTGACCACCGCGCTGAGCTACCGCGACCGCCGCGTGCGCTACGCCGCCGCCGAGGCCATCGTGGCCATCGCACCCACCCACGTCATCCGCGACGCGCCCCTGGTCATGGCCAACCTCGCCCAGGCACTCTCCGAGACCGCCAGCCACGTCGCGCTCCTCTTCGAGGAGGACCCGGCCCGCGCCGAGGAAATCAGGCCACTCCTCAACGAGGCCGGCGTCCAGCCAGTCCTCGTCCGCGCCCAGACCGACGCCCTCGCCGCCGCACGCGAGCTGCCCCCCAAGGACGTCCTGATCATCAGCGGCGAGCTCAAGCTCGTGGACCCCGCCGAGGCCGTCGCAAGCCTCCGAAAGGTCTACACCGTCGCCGCCGCCCCGCTCATCGTCATCATGCCCAAGGCCGACGACGGCAAGCTCCGCGACCGCCTCGCCAAGGAGAACGCCCTCTTCCTCTCCCGCCCCCTCACCGCGGGCTCCGTCCGCGCCGCAATCGAGCAGGTCCTCAAGGGCGCACCCGACCCCAGGAACAAGGAGGCCTCGGTCCGCTGCGCCGCCTCCGCCGCGCGCACCCTCGCCTCCATCAACCCCGGCACCTCCATCTTCAGGCTCGACGACGCCCTCGACGCCCTCCTCGTCGCACTCTCCACCACCGCTCACCCCGACGGCGTCCGCATCCCCTGCTGCGAAGCCGTCCGCCGAGCCGCCAACCCCAAGGCCATTCCATTCCTCACGCAGACCTACGCCGACCCCAGGGCATCCAAGCACCTCCGCCTCGCCATCCTCCGCGCACTCGGCGCCTGCGCCGGCGGCCCCGCCCCGGTGCCGCCCAGCGTCGCAGCGACCCTCACCCTTGCCGCCAGCGACCCCGACCCCGACTTCCGCCGCGCCGCAGCCCTCGGCTTCGGACTCAAGGGCGGCGCGACCGACGACATCGCCGGCCTCGTTGACCGCCTCCAGGGCCGCATCGTCGCCCCCGCCCCGCCCCCCGCCAAGCCCCCCGAAAAGGAGAAAGAGAAGGAGGCCGCCCCGCCCCCCAAGGAAGACAAGCCGCCAGCCACCCTTCCCGCCGAAAAGGCCCCGGCCGAGAAGGAGAAAGAGTAGCCCTCGTCCCCCACAGCACGCCTTGCCCAGCCGCGCCCATTGTGTATCAATCCCTGCTCATTCCGGGACTTGATACACAATGGCGCACAGGCCCAGAACCGCCCCCGGAGGCCCTTCCACCCATTGTGTATCAACTCCCCCTCTCCCAGGGTTGATACACAATGGAGCAACCGCTCTCACGCGCCGCAAGGCTATATGTTCCAAGCGCTTGCGTCAGAGTCCCCGCGGAAGAGCGTCAGGCCGCAGGCTGGCTCCCTTTGTGCGTCGTGGGTGCCCCTTCTTAGCCCGCATTTCTCACGAAATGCGGGAAATCCCAAGAGCCAAACGCCAAGCACCAGACAATCTCCAAGCCCGGAATGCTCAATGACCAAAGCAAGCTCCCAGGGTCGCGGGCAACACCACGTAGTCTCCGCTTGGACCATTGAGGATTGGAGTTTGGGGCTTGTTTGGCGCTTGGTGCTTGTGGTTTGGTGGTTCCCGCATTTCTCACCAGCCGC
>Ga0194112_10001246_pt1 | contig 37545 bp, 31 predicted proteins | sample TA2MahC400mmetaG_FD_146191 | JGI IMG/M metagenome (GOLD analysis project Ga0194112, IMG submission 146191) | Freshwater microbial communities from Lake Tanganyika, Tanzania - TA2015016 Mahale Deep Cast 400m | ecosystem: Environmental > Aquatic > Freshwater > Lake | place: Tanzania: Lake... | reverse complement strand
CGGTTTTGCGGTAAACAGCACCGTGTCGCCGACCGAGGCCTGGAAATACTGGGCCGTGGCCTCGGCCCCCAGCACACCACCCGCCAGATCGCCCTGGTAGACGGCACCGCCCGCCACATTGGCGTAAGGGTCCTGGACCGGGGGCGCGGCGGGGGGCGCAGGCTGGGCACAGGCCGTCAGCGCCAGAAGGCAGACCAGAAGGGCAGGCTTTGTCGCGACGTTCATCATCTCATCCTCATGGCATCAAGGGACCCCAGGACGGGTCCGAGGCGGCAAAGTCCAGGTTCATCGGTCGCATGTTGCGCCCGGTGACGTCGACGGAATGCAGGCGAGGCTGGCCGGTTCCCCCGGGCGTCACGCGCGTGAACATGACCACGCGGCCATTGGGGGCCCAGGTCGGTCCTTCGTCCAGGAAGGATTCGGTCAGCATCTTCTCGCCCGACCCGTCGGTGCGCATGATCCCGATGTGGAAGCGGTCACCGATCTGCTTGGTGAAGGCGATCATGTCTCCCTTGGGTGACCAGGCAGGCGCGCCATAGCGGCCGTCGCCAAAGCTGATCCGCGTCGGTTCCCCTCCATCAAGGCCCATGATGTACAGCTGCGGAGTGCCCGAACGGTCGCTTTCAAAGACGATCCGCCGCCCGTCCGGGCTGAAGCCCGGAGAGGTTTCGATCGAAGGGGCATTGGTCAGCGCCCGCTGTGCGCCCGTTCCGGCCTCCATCAGCCAGATGTCGGTATTGCCGCCCTGCTCGCGGGAATAGGCGATCCAGCGGCCGTCGGGACTGAAGGCCGGAGAAAAGGCCATGGCCCCCGCGTCCTGCGTCAGCGGCCGCGAGGTGACGCTGGACACGTCCATCACCCGGATCTGGGGAAAGCCGCTGTCATAGCTGGTATAGGCGAGCCGCCGCCCGTCGGGCGAGAACTTGGGCGCCAGGACCAGGGACGAGCTGTCGGTCATCCAGAGAATGTTGGCGCCGTCATAATCCATCACCCCGATGCGCTTGATGCGCGCGTTCTTGGGACCGGTTTCCTGCACAAAGGCGACGCGACTGTCGAAATAGGGCTTTTCTCCGGTCAACCGGGCATAGATCTGGTCGGCGATCTTGTGGGCCGCCCGGCGCCAGTCGCCCGCGCGGGCATCGAACTGCATCCCGTCGCCCTGCGGCTGACCCGAAACCACGTCGAACAGCCGGAACCGCACGCTGATGTTCTCTCCTGAACGGGTGACCTCGGCCGAAACCAGGCCCTGCGCGTTCACCGCCTGCCAGTCCTCGTAGCTGACGGCTTCGGTAAAGCTGGCGGGGCGCGCCAGATGCGCTTCGGCCGGGATCTCGCGGAACAGACCCGTCCCGGTCAGGTCGTCGGCCACGACCTGCCGCACCCGCGCCGCGATCTCGGCATCGCCGTGAAAGGGCGGGATCGCGATGGCCATGGGTTCGATCACCCCGTCGGTGATCTCGATCCGCAGCGGTGCCTCCTGCGCCTGAACCGGGCCGGCAGGCAGGAACGCCGCCGAAGCGGCGAGCAAAAGGGCGGGGGCAAGGATCAGTGGGCGGAACATGGCGTTGTCATTACCTCGGGTCGGCGGAAAGCGAAAGGCGCGCAGGCCACGAATTTTCATTGCAGTTCAACTCCGTCAGGCCGGAAATCCACGACAACATCGCGCCAGCGGCCATATTTGGAGGCGGGCATGTCAAAGCCCGCGCGCCCGCACATCAGGATCGCGCGGCGCGCCACCTCGAAGGCCTGCTGCGCACCCGCCTCGGTGCCTCCCCGATAGCCTGCAATGCGCAGGCTGTTCTGGTCGGGCACCCCGTCCGGCGACAGCGAGAACCCGACCGAGACAACCATCCGCGAGGCCTCGACCGACAGCGCACCGATGTTCCAGCAGTTCTGGATGGCAAAACGCAGGCCTTCGCGCTCGGCCAGGGACAAAGGCTCGCCCATGGGCAGGGCTCCTCCTTGTGCCAAGGCATCCGTCAAGGCATCGTTCGGCACCGGCACCGGCAGCGGATCGGTGCCCGGCGTCAGGCGCATCATGTCGGCAGGCGGACCGGAAAAGTTGTTCTCGGCCTCGCCGGCGCCCGCGCCGGTTCCTGCCATCGCGCCGGCCAGCGCCGCCGCCAGCGGATCAAGCCCGGCCGAAGCGCCGCTGCCCCCCTCGATCATCTGCCTCTCGCCGCCCAGGGCATCGCCGGTCGAGGCGGTGTCGGTTCCTCCTGCCCCGGCCTGTCCCTGCGCCTCGCGCAGCGCCTCCTCAAGTGCCCGCCGATCGGCGGCCTCCGCCTCGGCCCGGCGTGCGGCTTCCCGTTCGGCCTCCTCGCGTGCGGCCTCTGCGGCCCGACGCTCCTCTGCCTCACGGGCCTCCGCCTCACGCGCCTCCGCCTGTCGACGTTCCTCGGCGGCGCGCTCTTCCGCTTCACGGGCGGCCGCCTGGCGCGCCTCGGCGGCACGGCGCTCTTCCTCGGCCGCGCGCTCGGCGGCCAGGCGTTCCTCTTCCGCACGGGCCGCCGCCTCACGGGCTTCAGCTTCGCGGGCCTCTGCCTCTCGGGCCGCCGTCTGGCGCGCTTCGGCTTCACGAGCCTCTGCCTCACGGGCACTGGCCGCGCGACGCTCTTCTTCGGCCTGCGCTTCGGCCTGACGACGTTCCTCTGCGTCTCGCGCCTCGGCTTGCCGCTGCGCTTCCGCCTCGCGCGCGGCGGCCGCACGCCGCTCCTCGGAGGCTGCGCGTTCGGCAGCCTCGGCAGCCTGACGTTCCGCCGCGGCTTGCTCCTCGGCTGCGCGTGCCTCGGCGGCGGCACGTTGCTCGGCCGCCGCGCGCTCGGCTGCGTCCGCGGCACGACGCTCTGCCTCGGCTTCCGCGGCGCGCTGCTGTTCGGCCACGGCGGCTTGGCGCGCCGCCTCGGCACGGGCAGCCTCAGCACGGGCAGCCTCGGCAGCTTGCGCCTGGAGGGCAGCCTCCTGGGCGGCGGCCTGACGGGCAGCCTCGGCTGCGGCGGCTTCGGCCAAGCGGCGGCTGCGGTTCTCGACCAGGTCTGCAGGACGGTCCTGTGGACGAGCGGATCGATCCAGCGCCAGAACCGAACGCGGGGCGACGGGTGCCGCCGCCAGATCCGTCGAAGGGGCGACGGGCTGGGGCGGCTGCGCCCCGGCCACCGGACCCTCGGCGGGTGCGGGAACCGCGGGTGCGTCTTCGGCGGCCTGGTTCTGGTTGCTGGCAGCTCCCGGCAGATCCGTGGCCACATCGACCGGAGCGGCCGGGGCAAAGTCGCTGAGATCGGGCGAGGCATCCGTCACATCCGGCTGCGACAGCGCGGCCACATCTTCGGTTGCCGGGGGCGCCGCATCTGCCGGCCGGCCCGCATCCTCATCGGTCGCGGTCGTGGGCTCGGGCAGGCTGGCCACGGCGGTCGCCTCGGCGCCCACGGGCCCCGCTCCGCGCGAGGCAGCGGCCAAGGCCTCGAACTCGGCCCCGCTGATGGTGGACACCTGCGTCGTCCGCACGGGAGGCCCCGGTTGGGGGCGGAACAGCGCGCCGCCCAGGATCGCCCACAGGATCAGCGACCCGTGTGCGATCCCCGAGATCCAGTAGCCGATGCGGCCTTCGCGATCGTCCATGGCCTAGCCGTCCATCCTGGGGCCGCCGGTTTCCGTCACCAGCACGATGTCGGTGATGCCGGCCGCGTTCAGCGCGCCCATGATCTGCACCACGCGCGCATAGGGGATCGAGCCGTCGGCGCGCAGGAACACGCGGGCGCTCTGGCGCTCGGCCAGGATCGCGCGCAGGCGGGCGACCAGTTGGCTGTCCTCGACCGGCTGCTCCATGACCAGCATGGAACCCTGGGCCGGGATCGAGAGGACCAGCGGCTCTTCCTGTTCCGTCGGGACGGCATTGGCCGCGGTCTGCGGCAGGTTCAGCGGCACGCCTGCGGTCATCAGCGGTGCGGCGACCATGAAGATGATCAGCAGCACCAGCATCACGTCCACGAAGGGGGTGACGTTGATCTCGGACATGGGCAGATTGCGCCGCCGCCCCTTTGCCCTGACCCGCTTGACGACCGATGTTCCCATGGTTCAGGCCTCGTCCATCTGGCGCGACAAGAGCGTCGAGAACTCGTCCGAGAACGCCTCCCACCCGCCGACGATACGTTCCGCATCTCCTGACAGCTTGTTGTAGAAGACCACGGCGGGAATGGCGGCCACAAGGCCCAGGGCGGTGGCCAGCAGCGCCTCGGCGATGCCGGGGGCCACGACCGCAAGGCTGGTGTCCTGGCTCAGCGCGATGCCCTCGAAGGCGGTCTTGATGCCCCAGACCGTACCGAACAGTCCGATGAAGGGCGCGGTGGAGCCGACAGTCGCCAGAAAGGACAGGCCCCGGAACAGGCGCCCTTCCTCGCGCTGGATCGCCACGTTCATGGCCCGGTCGATGCGGCTGATTCCGCCCGGGATCAGGCGGCCGTCGTCGCGGTGGCTGCGCCGCCACTCTGTCATGCCCGCAGCAAAGATACGCTCGGACGCGCCCTTGGGACGGTCCCCCAGACGATCATAAAGATCGTCAAGCGGCTCGCCGGACCAGAAGGAGCGGTCGAAACGGGATGATTCCTTGCGGGCCTGCGCAAAGACCATGAACTTCTGCACAATGATCGCCCAGGCCCAGAACGAGGCCGCGATCAGCATGATCATCACCACCTGAACCGTCAGGGACGAGCGCAAGAACAGCGCCACGGCCGAAAAATCGAGGGCCTCGGCGGCCTGAATGGGTTCCATCTTCACTGCCTCATCATCATGTCCCGCGGCTGTTTCGGCCAGCCCGGCGTTGCGCGCCTTTTATCGTGTTCCTAACAAGGGTTTCATCCCCCGGCGCAACACAATGGCGTCACTTTTACGCAAGGCGCAGCCAATATGCCGCAGGCGCCCCATATGCGAGACGACGCCGCGCCACCAGAACCTCCGGCCCACCTTCGAGGGCCTGGAGCAGGCCATGCGCGAGCGGACCCGCGCCGGGACCTGCGCGCAGCCGTCGTTTTCAACAGGGGGCCGCGATCCGGCGCGGCCGGACCTCAGGCCGACCGGCAGGACAACGGTCACCGGGCGGCAACGCCGGCAACAGGGGGCGCAGATTGCCGCGCCTCAGCCCGGACCAGCAAGGCGGCACGGCGCCGATTTCGCAGCGATGCGATCAGCCATCAACAGCGGTCCTCAGTGCGGCAGGCACGCGGACCGGCCGCCCTTGCGCATTCAGGCAGGCAATGGTGACACGGGCCGTGAACAGCAGCTGATCGCCGCGCCGGACCTGCTGGTCGACGATGATGCGCGCAGGGCTGGCCTGTGTCAGATCGGTCCTGACCGTCAGCAGGTCATCGAACCGGGCCGGCCGCAGGTAGTTGGCCTCGACACGGCTGACGGCAAAGACCTGGCCGGTTTCGCGCTGCATCCCAAGCTGGTCGATCCCAAGCGCACGCAGCCATTCGGACCGCCCCCGCTCGATGAATTTCAGATAGTTGGCGTAATAGACGATCCCGGCAAGATCGGTGTCTTCGTAGTAAACGCGGAGGGTGAAATCGTGACTCATGCGCGCAGGCTAGGACGCTTTTGCGCAATCTGCAATCAGCTGTCGAAAAGCGTCGCCTGCCCCTGAGGCTGCGGCGCCTCAAGCCCCAGATGCCGCCACGCGCGAGAGGCCAGCTGACGTCCGCGCGGGGTCCGGGCGATCAGTCCCTGCTGCAAAAGATAGGGCTCGATGACCTCCTCGATCGCGTCGCGGCTTTCCGAGAGGGCTGCCGACAGCGTCTCGACCCCTACCGGCCCGCCTGCATAGTGTTCCGCCATCAGCGTCAGATAACGCCGGTCGGCACCGTCCAGGCCCAGGTCGTCCACGCCCAGCCGCGTCAGCGCCATGTCCGCAATTTCGCGCGTCAGGCGGCCGTTCCCTTCGACCAGCGCAAAATCCACCACGCGGCGCAGCAGGCGTCCGGCAATGCGCGGGGTGCCCCGGGCGCGGCGGGCAATTTCCAGCGTGCCTTCGGGATCGGCGCTGATGCCCATCAACCGCGCGCCCCGCTGAACGATCAGATCCAGTTCAGGAATTTCATAGAACTGAAGACGCGTCGGGATGCCGAAACGGTCCCGCAGCGGCGTCGTCAGCAGGCCGAGGCGGGTCGTGGCACCCACGAGGGTGAAGGGCTGCAGTTCGATCCGGACCGTGCGGGCGGCAGGGCCTTCGCCGATCACCAGATCCAGTTCGAAATCCTCCATCGCAGGATAAAGGACCTCCTCGACCGCGGGGTTCATGCGGTGGATCTCGTCGATGAACAGGACGTCGCGCGCCTCGAGGTTGGTCAGGATCGCCGCCAGATCGCCTGCCCGCGCAATCACCGGACCCGAGGTCATGCGAAAGTTCACCCCCAGTTCGCGCGCCATGATCTGCGCCAGCGTCGTCTTGCCCAACCCCGGAGGGCCGAAGAACAGCGTGTGGTCCATCGCCTTGCCGCGCATCTTGGCGCTTTCGATGAAGACTTTCAGATTGGCGCGTGCCTCGGCCTGACCCACGAATTCGGACAGGTTCTGCGGGCGCAGGGCACGGTCCTCGCCATCGCCTTCCAGCGATTCGGGGCGGAGCATGGGGTCCGGCTGGGTCATCCGCGGCCCCAGGGGGTGCGCGGACCCGACGGGCGGTTGCGGCCGGTCTTCGGGATGCGGCTGGCTGCCGTGGTCGGCTGCACCGGCGCACGGCCGGTGCCCTCCATCGCCATCAGACGGGCAATCCGCTCCTCGGTCGGAGGGTGGGTGGAAAACATCTTGTCCGCCCGCAGGGCATGCAGCGGGTTGATGATGAACATCGAGGCGGCCGCCGGATTTTTCTCGGCGGGCAGGTTGACCGTCCGCCCTGCCGCCGTCGCGATCCTCTGCAGCGCCGAAGCCAAGGCCCGGGGCTGTCCGCAGATCGCGGCACCCGTTGCATCGGCCTCATATTCGCGGGCGCGGGAAATCGCCATCTGCACCATCATCGCTGCCATGGGGGCCACGATCATCGCGATGATCCCGCCCAGGGCGCCGCCGCGGCCTTCGCGTCCTCCCGCGAACAGCATCATGTTGCCCATCATCGCGATCGCCCCCGCCATGGTCGCGGTGACTGTCATGGTCAGCGTGTCACGATGCTTGATATGGGCCAGTTCATGCGCGATCACGCCTGCGATCTCGTCCCGGCTCAGGGTGTTCACCAACCCTTGCGTCACGGCAACGGCGGCATTCTGGGGGTTGCGCCCGGTGGCGAAGGCGTTGGGCTGTTCCGTCGGCAACAGATAAAGCTTTGGCATGGGCAGATCGGCGCGGCGGGCCAGGTCGGCCGTCATCTGGTAAAGCTCGGGCCCCTGCTGGGGTGACAGTTCGATCGCGCCCTGCTGGCGCAGGACCATCTTGTCGCTGTTCCAATAGCTGAAAAAGTTCATGCCGCCAGCGATCAGCAGGGCAATCAGGGCGCCGCCCTGCCCGCCCAGCATCCAGCCAAGCGCCATGACCAGCGCGGTCAGCGCGGCCATCAGCATGAAGACCTTGACGTTGCCTGCCATGATGTCCCCTCCGGTTCAGTCCTTGGGCGCCAGAAGCCGCAGCGCCGCCCGGATCAACGCGGGCATGGCCGCCGCGGGTTCCCGGGCCTGCGCCTCGGCCACGGCCGTTGCAGCCTCCGAGGGACCATATCCCAGATTGGTCAGCGCCGACAGCGCGTCGGCCATGGCCTGCCCCGCCAGCGCACCGGTCGAGGCCTGGGACGCCTCGTTGCGGGGGATCGACCCCCGCGTCGAGGCGGCGGACGGACCGGGCTCGATGCCCGGTTCGTCCGCATCCCCGCCCGCGGCCACGTCCCCGGCATCGACCGTCAAAGCGCCGCCAAGAGCCATGACCGAGGGCGCCTTGTCCTTCAGCTCCAGCACGATCCGCTGCGCCAGCTTCGGCCCGACGCCGTTGGCCTTGCGCACCGAAGCCCAATCGCCCAGCGCGATCGCCCGCCCCAGCCCCTCGGGGCCAAGCGTCCCCAGGATCGCCAGCGATACCTTGGCTCCCACGCCCTGAACCGATGTCAGCAGCCTGTGCCATTCCTTTTCCAGCATCGTCGGAAAGCCGAACAGCTGCAGCAGGTCCTCCCGCACCAGCAGTTCCGTGTAAAGCGCCGCCGCCTGGCCCACCGGAGGCAGCCCGGCGGCCGTGCGATCACTGACATGGATGATGTAGCCCACCCCCCGCACATCGATCAGCACCTGATCCCGTGCCCGGTGCAGGATCACCCCGGCAATGCGCCCGATCATGCCGCACCCCGTCGCGGTGCAGCGATGCGCAGGGTCCGTCCCTGCAGATGGCGGGCGTGACAGATCGCGATCGCCAGCGCATCCGCTGCATCGGCGCTTTCGAATTGCACCCCGGGCAGCTGCACGCGAACCATGTGCTGAACCTGCTCCTTGCCCGCATGTCCTACGCCCACCACCGTCTTCTTGACGGCATTCGGAGCGTACTCGCCCACGGCGATGCCTGCCTCGGCGGGTGCCAGCAGCGCCACGCCCCGCGCCTGACCCAGCTTCAAGGTGCCCGTGGCATCCTTGTTCACGAAGGTCTGCTCGACCGCGGCCTCGTCGGGTGCGTGAGCGGTGATGACCGCGCAAAGCCCGCGAAACAGGATCGACAGGCGCGCGCCCAGGTCCTGCGCACCGTCCGAATGAATCGTGCCGTTCGCCACATGCCTGATGCGGGGACCATCGACCTCGATCACCCCCCAGCCCATGTTCCGCAACCCGGGATCGATGCCCAAGACCTTCATGCTGCCCTCTTTTTTCCCAGAGCTAGCACGAAGCGGGAACATTTGCATAGGGCCAATGCCACGGCCGCGGCGGGGACGCTGCCGCCGGACGGTCAAGGAAGCGCCCCCTCGATCAGAGGCGCCGGACCTCGGCCTCGGCCTGTCTGTGGCTATTCCTCGATCACCTCCAGCACGCCGGGGACGGCGCGAAGGGCTTGCCGCGCGGGGGTGGTCAGTGGCACGTCATTTGCCACCTCGATCTCGATCACCTCGTCGCCCTCGCGCAGGCGCAGGCGGATCGGTCCGCGCGAACGCGCCGGGACAGAAATCTCAGTGCGGATGCGGCCCAGCACCTCGACCAGGCGCGGGATCGTGTCGGCACCCTGCATCTCGACCGCCAGGCAGCCCGCGCCCGCGTCCGCCACGAAGTCCTCCAGCGCGGCGATCGAATTGGCCAGCATCTTGACCTGGTCACCGGACGGCTCGACCTTGACCTGCAGGACGACGTTCAGCCCCGGCTCCAGCTTGTCGCGCGAGGCGTTCAGCAGGTCCGAGAAGACGGTCACTTCATAAAGTCCGGTCGGATCTGACAGGCTGACAAAGGCATATTGGGTACCCTTGGCCGACTTGCGCTCCATCCGCGCCGCGACCGTGCCGGCGATCTGCGCCACCAAGGGCCCGCCCAGCGCCTCCTGGCTGATCTCGGCAAGCGTCTGGACCTTCTTTCGGCGCAAGGCCGTCAGATAGTCGTCCAGCGGATGGCCTGACAGGTAGAAACCGACGGCCTTGTGCTCCTCGCCCAGCTTTTCGGTCGGCAGCCAGACCCCGGTCAACGGCGCGCGGGGCGGCGGCAGGTCCTCGCCCCCGCCGAACAGCGACGTCTGGCTGGAACCTGCCTGTTCCTGCACCGCCGCCGACCAGGCACACAGCGCATCCAGCGATTTCATGACCCGCGCGCGGTTGTCGTCCAGCACGTCAAAGGCCCCGGCGCGAGCCAGCATTTCAAGGGGCCGCTTGCCTACGCGCTTCATGTCCACCCGACGGGCAAGGTCGTGGATATCGCGGAACGGAACATCCCCCCGCGCCTCGTGGATCAGCCGCATCGCATCCAGTCCCACGCCCTTCAGCGCACCCAGCGCATAGTGGATGCGCCCCTTGCCCACAGTAAAGGTCGGGGCCGAGCGGTTGACGCAGGGCGGCACGATCTCGATCCCCATGCGGTCGCACTCGCGCTTGTAGATCGCCAGCTTGTCGGTCAGGTGGATGTCGCAGTTCATCACCGCAGCCATGAACTCGACCGGGTGGTTCGCCTTCAGCCATGCGGTCTGATAGCTGACGACCGCATAGGCGGCGGCGTGCGACTTGTTGAAGCCGTAGTTGGCGAATTTTTCCAGCAGGTCGAAGACCTCGCCCGCCTTCTTTTCCGGAACGCCATTGGCCACCGCGCCCTTGACGAACTTGGGGCGTTCCTTGGCCATCTCGGCCGCGATCTTCTTGCCCATGGCGCGGCGCAGCAGGTCCGCGCCGCCGAGCGAGTATCCCGCCATGACCTGCGCGATCTGCATCACCTGTTCCTGATAGACGATGATGCCCTGCGTCTCTGCCAGGATATGGTCGATAGTCGGGTGGATCGACTCCAGCGCGCGCAGGCCGTTCTTGACCTCGCAATAGGTCGGGATGTTCTCCATCGGACCGGGGCGATACAGCGCCACCAGCGCCACGATGTCCTCGATGCAGGTCGGGCGCATGCGCCGCAGCGCGTCCATCATGCCCGAGCTTTCAACCTGAAACACCGCCACCGTTCGGGCGCTGGCAAACAGGTCATAGCTGGCCTTGTCGTCCAGCGGGATCAGGTTGATCTGGTTTTCCGTCCCCGGCGCAGGGTCGTAAAGCACCCGCCCGTCTGCATCGACATGCAGCGGACGGCCCGCCCCGTTGATCAGGTCCACCGCGTTCTGGATCACCGTCAGGGTCTTGAGACCCAGAAAGTCGAACTTGACCAGCCCCGCCTGCTCGACCCATTTCATGTTGAACTGCGTGGCCGGCATGTCGGAGGCCGGGTCGCGATACAGCGGCACCAGCCGGTCCAGCGGACGGTCGCCAATCACCACACCCGCCGCATGGGTCGATGCGTTGCGATACAGCCCCTCCAGCTGCTCGGCATAATCCAGCAGGCGGGCGACGACCTCCTCGCGCGCGGCCTCGCGCAGGCGGGGCTCGTCTGCCCGGGCCTTTGTGATGCTGACGGGCTTGACGCCCTCGAGCGGGATCATCTTGGACAAACGGTCCACCTGCCCGAACGGCATCTGCAGCACGCGCCCAACGTCACGCACGGCCGCCTTGGACAACAGCGCGCCAAAGGTGATGATCTGCCCGACCTTGTCGGCGCCGTACTTGTTCTGCACATAGCGGATCACCTCCTCCCGGCGGTCCATGCAGAAGTCGATGTCGAAGTCCGGCATCGACACGCGTTCCGGGTTCAGGAACCGCTCGAAAAGGAGGCTGTAGCGCAGTGGGTCAAGGTCGGTGATGGTCAGCGCATAGGCGACCAGCGAACCCGCCCCCGAGCCGCGTCCCGGCCCCACCGGGATGCCTTGGTTCTTGGCCCAGCCGATGAAGTCGGCCACGATCAGGAAATAGCCCGGGAAGCCCATCTGCTCGATGATGTTCAGCTCAAAGTCCAGGCGGGCGTGGTACTCCTCGACGCTGACGGCATGGGGGATGACCTTCAACCGTGCCTCAAGGCCCTCGCGGGCCTGCCGGCGCAGTTCGGCCACCTCGTCATCGGCAAACTTGGGCAGGATCGGCGCGTGCTTGGCCACGGCAAAGGCGCAGCGGCGGGCGATCTCGACGGTGTTCTCGATCGCCTCGGGCAGATCGGCGAAAAGGACCGCCATCTCTTCGGGCGACTTGAAGTAATGCTGCGGCGTCAGGCGGCGGCGCGGCTGGGACTGGTCGACATAGGCTTTTTCCGCGATGCAGATCAGCGCGTCATGCGCCTCGTACATCGTGGTCTTGGGAAAATACACGTCGTTCGTGGCGACAAGCGGCAGATCCTTGGCATAGGCAAGATCGATCAGCCCACCCTCGCTGGCGGCCTCGGCGTCCATCAGCTTGCCGTTCTCGGCCGGATGCCGCTGCAGTTCGACATAAAGCCGGGTTGGAAAAGCCTCCGCCAGCCGGTCGGCCAGCGCCGCTGCCTTGTCAGCCTGGCCTTGCGCGATCAGCAGGCCCAAAGGCCCGCAGGCGCCGCCGGTCAGGCAGATCAGCCCTTCGGCCCGCGCGCACAACTCGTCCACAGTGACATGAGGCAGCGCGCCGCCCTCGCGCAGGTACAGGCAGGTCGACAGCGCCATCAGGTTCAGCCAGCCCGCCTGGTTCTGTGCCAGAAGGACAACCGGCCCGGTCACATCCGCAGCCAGCGTCACCTGACAGCCGATGATCGGCTGGACGCCCTTGTCCTTGGCCTTCACGCTAAACTCCAGCGCGGCGAACATGGCGTTGGTATCGGTCAGCGCGACGGCTGGCATCCCCGCCTCTGCCGCCAAAGCGGGCAGCTTGCCTACAGGAATGGCACCTTCCAGCAGGGAATGCTCGGAATGTGTGCGAAGATGGATGAATCGGGGGGATTTTGACGTCATGATCGGGACAGTATCGCAGGCTGGCCAAACAGCGCAATTGCCCTGCCGGGGTTTTGCGGTCTAAGCAGGCAGGGCTTTTGACCAAGGGGACAAATTTGACCAAGGCCGCAGTGTTCCGGGCAACGGGGATCGGCAAGTCCTATCCTGGTGTCCGCGCCAATGACGACGTGTCCTTCGCGGTCGCCGAGGGCGAGATCCACGCCCTGCTGGGCGAGAACGGCGCAGGCAAGTCGACACTGGTCAAGATGATCTATGGCCTTGTGCGGCCCGATCAAGGGCAGATGTGGCTGGGCGACGCGCCTCATCACCCGGCCGATCCGCGTGCGGCCCGTGCGGCGGGCGTTGCGATGGTGTTCCAGCATTTCAGCCTGTTCGATGCCCTGACCGTGGCCGAGAATATCGCCCTCGGGATGGAGAACCCGCCCCCTCGGCGCGAACTGGCGACGCGCATCACCCAGGTCAGCCATGACTTCGGCCTGCCGCTGAACCCGTCCCGGCGCATCGTCACCCTGTCCGCCGGCGAACGCCAGCGGGTCGAAATCATCCGCTGCCTCTTGCAGAACCCGCGCCTGTTGATCATGGACGAGCCGACCAGCGTCCTGACCCCGCAAGAGGCCGAACTGCTGTTCGCGACCCTGCGCAAGTTGGCGGCGCGCGGCACCGCGATCCTGTATATCAGCCACAAGCTGGACGAGATCCGCAGCCATTGCGACCGCGCCACGATCCTGCGCCACGGTCGCGTCGTGGACAGTTGCGATCCCCGTGCCCATACCGCCCGCGAACTGGCGGCCATGATGGTCGGAAGCGAGATGCGCCTTATTGACCGCACGGGACGCCGGGCTGGTGATATGGTGCTGCGCGTGGAGAACCTCAGCCGCTCCGCCCCCACGGCCGAAGGGACGGCGCTGAAAGGGGTCAACCTGACCCTCCGTGCAGGCGAGATCCTGGGCATCGGCGGCGTTGCAGGCAACGGGCAGGAAGAGCTGCTGGCGGCCCTGTCGGGCGAGGCTCGCAGCATCCCCGGCAGCGTGACGCTGGAAGGACGCGATCTGTCGGCCCTTGGTCCCGAGCCGCGGCGCGAGGCCGGCCTTCTGGCCGCGCCCGAGGATCGGCTGGGTCACGCCGCCGTTCCCGATTTCAGCCTGACCGAGAACACGCTGCTGACCGCCGGCGCGCGCAAGGGGCTGGTGCGTCGCGGCCTGATCGACCATGCCGGCGCCCGCCGTTACGCCGAATCCGTCATCAGCGCCTTCGATGTCCGCATCCCCGGTCCCGGCACCGCCGCGCGCGCGCTGTCGGGCGGCAACCTGCAGAAATTCGTGATCGGCCGCGAGGTGATGCAGGCGCCGCGCGTGCTGGTCGTCAACCAGCCCACATGGGGTGTCGATGCAGGCGCCGCCGCCGCCGTCCGCCAGTCGCTGCTGGACCTGGCGCGCAAGGGCGCGGGCGTCATTGTCATCTCTCAGGATCTGGATGAGCTTTTGGAACTGTCCGACCGCTTCTGCGCGCTGAACGAAGGACGCCTGTCCGACCCCGTGCCCACCGAAGGCCTGACGCTGGACCGCATCGGCCTGATGCTGGGCGGCGCCCATGGCATGGAAGAGGCCCGGCTATGATCCAGCTTGTTCCGCGCCAGGCCACGTCGACCGCGTGGCAGGTGGCGACGCCCGTTCTGGCCGTGCTGGCCACGATGGTGGCGGGCGGCCTGTTGTTCGCCGCCATGGGACACGAGCCGGTCGCGGCGATCCGCACCATCTTCTGGGACCCGCTGTTCGGACCGGCCGCGTCCTATTCACGCCCGCAGCTGTTGGTCAAGGCCGCACCGTTGATCCTGATCGCCTCGGGGCTGGCCATCGGCTTTCGCGCGGGCATCTGGAACATCGGGGCCGAAGGACAGTACATCATCGGCGGCATCACAGGCGGGGCCGTTGCCTTGGCCGCCTATCCGGCCGACGGCCCGTGGATCTTTCCTGCCATGGTGCTGGCGGGCATGGCCGGTGGCTGGGCCTGGGGCATGATCCCGGCGCTGCTGCGCAATTGGTTCGGCGCGTCCGAAATCCTGGTGTCGCTGATGCTGGTCTATGTCGCCCAGCGCGTGGCGGCCTGGATGGCCTTTGGCCCGATGCGCAACCCCGAAGGCTTCGGCATGCCCGGTTCGCGCAATCTTCAGCAATATCCGGCGGCGGCCAATCCCGAACTGATCAGCGGCACCGGCGCACATTGGGGCGTGGTTGCGGCGGCGGTGGCAGTTCTCGCCACCTGGTTCCTGATGAGCCGCCATATCCGCGGCTTTCACATCCGGGCCGCAGGCACGGCCCCGCGCGCCGCTCGCTTTGCCGGCGTGAACCCGGCCACGCTGGTCGCCTTCTGCCTGGGCCTGTCGGGCGCATTGGCCGGAGCGGCGGGTTTGTTCGAGGTCGCGGGTCCGGCCGGCCAGATCACCGACACGCTGGGCACGGGCTATGGCTTCACCGCGATCATCGTGGCCTTCCTGGGTCGCCTGCACCCGGTCGGCATCCTGCTGGCGGGCCTGCTGCTGGCGCTCACCTATATCGGCGGCGAACTGGCGCAGCTGACGATGCAACTGCCCGCCGCCAGCGTGCAGGTCTTTCAGGGGATGCTGTTGTTCTTCCTGCTGGGGTTTGACCTGCTGACCCGCTTCCAGATCCGCAGGAGGGTCCTGGCATGATGATCGATCCGCTGTCCGTCTTCCTGCTGCTGCTCTCCGCTGCGACCCCCATCCTGTTCGCCGCGCTGGGCGAACTGGTGGCCGAACGCGCCGGCGTCCTGAACCTGGGCGTCGAGGGGATGATGATCACCGGCGCGCTGGCCGGTTTTGCCGCCGCCCATGGCACGGGCAACCCGTTCCTCGGATTTCTGGTGGCGGCCGTGGCGGGGGCGGCGATTTCGCTGCTGTTCTCGGCGCTGACGCAGCTGTTTCTGGCCAACCAGGTGGCCTCCGGGCTGGCGCTCACGCTGTTCGGGCTGGGCCTGACCGCGATGTTCGGAAAGCCCTTCGAAGGCGTCAAGGCGCCGGCGATGCCGACAGGTCCCCTGCGCATCAACTGGATCGTGTGGCTGGGCCTGATCATGGTGCCGCTGATCTGGTGGTTCCTGAACCGGTCGCGCGCGGGCCTGATCCTGCGCGGCGTGGGCGAGAACCACGACGCCGCTCATGCCTTGGGCTATGACGTGCGCCTGACCCGTGTGACCGCCGTCGCGTTCGGCGGCGCCATGGCGGGCGTCGGCGGCGCCTATGTCTCGATCGCCTCGGTGCTGCAATGGACCGAAGGCATGACCGCGGGCGCAGGCTGGATCGCGCTGGCGATTGTCGTCTTTTCCAACTGGACGGCGCCGGGCGTTCTGGCCGGGGCCTGGCTGTTCGGCGGCGTCACCGTGCTGCAGCTGCGGCTGCAGGCGGCAGGCGTGCAGGTGCCGGTGCAACTGCTGTCGATGGCGCCCTATCTGGCGACGATCATCGTGCTGGTCCTGATCTCGGCCCGGCAGAAGTTCAGCCGCCGGGCCGGAGGCGCGGCCCCCGGCTCACTCGGGCAAAATTTCCACGCGCTGCGCTGACACGTGGCCCATCAACGACAACCAACAGAGGGATTGATCAACATGCAACGCAGGACGCTTCTGGCCACGGCTTCGGCCCTGATCATGGCGCTGGCCGCCCCGGCCCTGGCCCAGGACGAGCCGCTGAAGGTCGGCTTCATCTATGTCGGACCGGTCAGCGATGGCGGCTGGACCTATCAGCACGATCAGGGTCGCCTGGCGGTCGAGGCCGAGTTTGGCGACCGGGTCGAGACCACCTATCTGGAAAACGTCCCCGAAGGCGTCGATGCCGAGCGTGCGTTGACGCAGCTGGCGCTGGCGGGCAACGACGTGATCTATGCGACCAGCTTCGGCTACATGGACGCGGTCATGAACGTCGCCGCCAAGTTCCCGGACATCAAGTTCGAACACAACACCGGCTACAAGCGCGCGGACAATGTCGGCACCTATGACGGACGCTTCTACGAAGGCCGCGCCGTGATCGGAACCATCGCCGGCCGGATGACCGAGACGAACAAGATCGGCTATATCGCGACCTTCCCCATCCCCGAGGTGATCCAGGGCATCAACTCGGCCTATCTGCATGCCAGAAAGGTCAACCCTGATGTCGAGATGCGGGTGGTCTGGGCCTATACCTGGTATGACCCCGCGAAAGAGGCGGATGCCGCGAATGCCTTGCTGGCCGAAGGCGTTGACGTGATCCTGCAGCACACCAACTCGACCGCGCCGCTGGCGCAGCTGCAGCAGGCGGGCAAGATCGGCTTTGGGCAGGCCGCCGACATGTCGTCCTTTGCGCCGACACCGCGCGTGTCATCAGTCTATAACAATTGGGCTGCGCATTACGTGAACAGCGTGGGCCGTGTCCTGGACGGCACTTGGCAACCCGATGGCGTCTGGGGCGGCATCGGCGACGGCATCGTCGCGATCGGCGACATTACGGACGCCGTTCCCGCCGAGGTCAAGGCCGAAGCCGAGGCCCTTCGTGATGCGATCGGCAGCGGCGAATACCACCCCTTCACCGGCCCGCTGAACAAGGCCGACGGCAGCGTCTGGCTAGCCGAGGGCGAGGTTGCCCAGGACGAGGACCTGCAAGGCATGAACTTCTATGTCGAGGGCATTACGGCGCAGCTTCCGCAATAGGCGAGCCCGATCACGCGCGGCGCCCGGAACTTTACCTCCGGACGCCGGGCAGCGTCGGCATCCAGCTGGCAGCAGATTGCCAACTGAAGGCCATCGTCTGCATGATGCCGTTGCAACCTATCTGGTCCGAGTTACGCATGTCCTTGTCTCTGCTCGAGTCGATCTCCGCGCATGTCTACAGCCGCCTTCCCAGCGGCTGGACCATCGTGCTGGACCAGTATCTCCGACGCAAGCATGGCGGAGCGCGCGGACCCGCGCGTCTGGACGTGATGACCTCTCTGGGCGGGGCGGATCTGGATGTCCTCTAGGTGATGCTGCTGTCGCTGTCGGAAGCGCATCCCCATGACGAAATTCGTTTCTGGCTGTTTTATCTGTCATTTCCTCCGGCAAAGCTTGTTGAGCTGGAAAAGTTCTGCACGAGGCTGCCGAATCTTCGGCTGCATCTGGTCCAGGTTCCTGACAGGCAGAACTTTGTGCGTCTCAGCCAACTCGGAGGCCGACCCTATGGCGCACGATTCCTGTGGCTGGTCGCACATCTGCACCTTCCGGCGGACATGAAGCGGATCATCTTCCTGGACCCCTTGGACACGCTGGTCACCGATGACCTTGTTCCGTTTCTCCATCATCCGTTCGCGGGCAACTATGTCGTCGCCTGCCGCGAGATACCGTCTCGTCCGCCTCTCATCACTGCGCCTGCACGCACGGCCCATGCGCGCGGCGCGTCCGCCGCCAAGATCCTGCGGGTGTCAAAGGGCGTGCTGAACAGCGGCGCGATCGTCATCAACCTGGAAAGACTGCGCCGCGACGGCATCGGGATCAGTCACTACCTAGAGGTCGGCCAATGGGCACGCGAGCAGATGGGGCTGTCCTTTGGCGACCAGGGCCTGTTTTCGCTGACCCACGGCAGCCACTACATGCAAGCTCATGATCGCTACAACCTGCGGTTCTTCGACCATACCACTCGTCTGCGCAAGTTATGCCCGGCGGTGATCCACTTTGCGGGAAACATTCCCAAGCCGGCGACCTTGCGCCTCTCCTCCGCGCAAGAGCAGCAAATCTCGAACCACATGGCGAAGATTGGCAAGAGCGTCATGCGGATCACCCCGCGCCAGATCATCAGCCCGGCGTTCTTTCCCTATTATCGCAGATGGTGGGAGGTTTGTGCCCGCACGCCATGCCACGCCCGCATCGCCCCCCTGGCCGAGGCCAAGACCTCCGAGATGCTGGCAAACCTGAACCTGGACCCGGGCAGGCATTCCCAGGACGGCGGCATGGTGGTGCGCGGCGCGGCTGTCCGGTAAGGGACAGCCGCATCGCGTCTTGGCCTCAGCCCATGCGCTCGCTGGCATAGCTGCCCGGCGAGGGCGGGAAGACAACGGTCTTCGCGCCGTTGAGGAAGACGCGGCCGTGGATATGCGCATGGATCGCGCGCGCCAGCACCTGCGCCTCGACATCGCGGCCCAGGCTGACATAGTCGCCGGGCGACTGCGCATGGGTCACCCGCACCGTGTCCTGCTCGATGATCGGACCCTCGTCCAGGTCGGCAGTGACATAATGAGATGTCGCGCCGATCAGCTTGACACCCCGCTCGTAGGCCTGCTTGTACGGGTTCGCCCCTTTGAAGCTGGGCAGGAAGGAATGGTGGATGTTGATGATCCGTCCGGACATCTGCTGGCACATCCGGTCCGACAGAACCTGCATATAGCGCGCAAGAACGACCAGTTCGGCTCCCGTCTGGTCAATGATCTCCATCTGCTGCGCTTCGGCCTGCGCCTTGTTCTCGGGCGTGACGCGGATCATGTGAAAGGGGATGTCGTGGTTGACCACGACCTTCTGATATTCGTGGTGGTTCGAGATGACGCCCACGATGTCGATCGGCAGGGCGCCGATCCGCCAGCGGTACAGAAGATCGTTCAGGCAGTGCCCGAACCGGCTGACCATGACCAGCACCTTCTTCTTGACCGAGTCGTCGGAGATCTCGGCCTCCATCCCGAAGCGCCCGGCAATCGCGGCAAAGCCCTCGCGCAGCGACTCGAGCGTGGCGCTGCCTTCCGACAGGAAACTGACGCGCATGAAAAAGCGGCCCGTCTCGACATCGTCGAACTGCGCGCTGTCGGTGATGTTGCATTCCGCATCCGCGAGAAAGCCCGAGATCGCCGCGACGATGCCGCGGCTGGATGCGCAGGTCACGCGCAGGGTAAAGGTCTTCATGCGTCGGTGGTCCCCTTGTTGCCGAGGCGCGGGACCCGTGTCCCGCGCCTTGGACATTTCGGCTGATTGCCGGGGAATGACAATCGCGTTTGCGACCGCAAAGGTCTGCGGCGCGACATTGCGTCAGGCGGCGGGCAGCCGCGCCTCGACCATCCCGGCGTACCAGCTTGACCCGGCGGGGATCGCGTCGTCGTTGAAGTTGTAGGCCGGGTGGTGAACCATCGCCGTGTCGCCGTTGCCGACCCAGATATAAGCGCCCGGACGTTCGTTCAGCATGTAGCTGAAATCCTCGCCGCCCATCATCGGCTGCATGTCCATGTTCACGTCGCCCGAGATCTGGCGCGCGACATCGGCCGCCCAGTCCGTAGCCTGTTCATCGTTCATCGTGACGGGATAGCCGCGCTGGTAATCCACCTCGGCCGTGGCCCCCATGGCGGCGGCCATGTTCGTCGCCACGCGGATGATGCCTTCTTCCAGCTGGTCGCGCACCCCGGGCGACAGGCTGCGCGCCGTGCCCTTCAGCTTGACCACCTGCGGGATCACGTTATGCGCCGTCGAATCCGTGGACACGACGCAGACGGAGATCACCGCATTCTCCAGCGGGTCGATGTTGCGCGCGACCACCGATTGCAGCGCCACGATGATCTGTGCGGCGGTCAGGGTGGTGTCGATGCATTCCTGGGGTTTGGCCGCGTGGCCGCCCTTGCCGGTCACCACGATGTCGAACTGGTCGGCGGCCGCCATCATCGCACCCGGACGGATCGAGAAGCTGCCCACCGGCATGCCCGGCATGTTGTGCATCCCATAGAATTCGTCGATCTTCCAGCGGTCGACCAAGCCGTCCCTGACCATCGCCTCGCCCCCTGCCCCGCCCTCTTCGGCGGGCTGGAAGATGACGATCGCGGTGCCGTCGAAGTTGCGCGTCTCGGCCAGGTACTTGGCCGCGCCCAGAAGCATGGCGGTATGGCCGTCATGGCCGCAGGCGTGCATCTTGCCCGGCGTCTTCGAGGCATATTCGACGCCCGTCTGCTCGACGATGGGCAGCGCGTCCATGTCGGCGCGCAGGCCGATGACACGGCCGCGGGTGTCGGTCTGGCCCTTGATGACGCCCACGACGCCGGTCCGGCCCACGCCCTCGGTCACCTCGTCGCAGCCGAATTCCCGCAACAGCTGCGCCACGCGTCCGGCAGTGCGATGGACATCGTAAAGCAGTTCGGGATGTTCGTGGAAGTCGCGGCGCCAGGCGGTGATTTCGGGCAGCAGTTCGGCAAAGCGGTTCTTGACGGGCATGACATTCTCCTTCCTTTGCAGGTTGGCGATTTGCTGCAACCTCTGCAAGGGGGGCGCAGCACAGGCACCCGTCATTCGACATCGCAAATGCCTGCCCTGCACGCGCGGCAAGCTGAGGCGGCCCCTCCGGTCCGCCCACGTCACCGCAAGCGCCTGCGCGCGGCGCCCCGGCTTGACATCGGGGCCGCCAAACCGTAGCGCCCCCGTTCACCCTGAACCGGAGCATGGACATGGCGCGTCACAACCGCAGCTTGGGGATCGATTTCGGCACCTCCAATTCGGCGGCCGGCTATCTGCAGGACGGCAGACCGCGGCTGGTGTCCATGGCCCCTGGGCAGACCACGCTGCCGACAACCTTCTTCTTTGACTATGACGCACGCCGGACGCTGATGGGAGAGCCGGCCAACCGGGCGCTTCTGGAGGGTGTCGAGGGGCGGTTCATGCGCGCACTCAAGCGGGTGCTGGGCACCTCGCTGATGCACGAAAAGCGCCAGATCCTGAACGAGCGTGTCACCTTTGTCGACATCATCGCGCGCTTTCTGAACCAGATGAAGACGCGGGCCGAGGCAGAGGCCGGGATGACCTTCGACCGCGTGCTGTCCGGCCGGCCCGTCGTGTTTCACGGCACGAACGATCCGCGCGAGGCGCAGGCCCAGGAGGATCTGCACCGCTGCTATCTGGCGGCCGGGTTCCGCGACGTCGAGTTCATGCCCGAGCCCGAGGCCGCAGCCATTGCCAGCGGCGCGCTGGAGCAGGCGGGCGAAATCGGCCTGATCGTCGATGTCGGCGGCGGCACGTCCGATTTCTCGCTGTTCCGGTCCGGGACCGATGGCGTTTCCATCCTGGCCAACCACGGCGTGCGCATCGGCGGGACCGATTTCGACCGCGCAATCAGCCTCGACCAGGTCATGCCGCTGCTGGGCAAGGGGACGGAACTGCGCAAGGCGATGGGGTCCGGCTCCTCGCCCACGCCCAACGCGATCTTCAACGACCTGGCCACCTGGGAAAAGATCCCCTTTCTTTATACCCCACAGAACCGCCGGATGGTGACCGACATGGTGCGCCTGGCGCAGCAGCCCGACAAGCTGTCGCGCCTGGCCAAGGTGCTGGAGGACGAACTGGGCCACGATCTGGCCTTCGCGGTCGAGCGTGGAAAGATCGCCGCCAATGACGGAGCAGACCAGCCGCGCATCCTGCTGGACGCCGTGGAACAGGGGCTGGCCGCTCCGCTGCCGGCCAGGGCGCTGGCCGAGAGCCTGGTCCGCCATGCCGAGGCTCTGGCGGGCGGGGCGCAGGAAACCCTGCGCCTGGCAGGCCTGGACGCATCCGAGGTCCAGCAAGTCGTCTATGTCGGCGGCTCAAGCCTGATGGCGATGGTGTCCGACAGGATGCGGAAACAGTTCCCGCAGGCCCGCCATTCCTTCAGCGCCGTCTTCACGGCGGTGGCCGACGGCCTGACCATCGCATCCGCGCGCTAAGGGGTCACTCGTCCTCCGGCTCCGCCTCGACCTCGGGGACGTCGATCGCGTCGCCGGGGCCTGCGCCAAAGCGTGCGGCGACGTCCGGGGCATAGCGGAACAGGTCCGACCGCAACCGAAGCAGCGACAGATCCTTGGTCTTCGCCTCCAGCATCACGTCGAAGTCCAGTCCTGCCGCGGTCCGCATAAAGGTCGCGAATTCGAAAGGATTGGTGAAGTCGGCATGCCCCGTCCAGATGGGCGGCTGCAGCACGGTCTTGATCCGCGACGTGGCCGTGACCACCCCTTTGGTCAGGGCGCCCTTCCGTGCGGGCGCGGCGGCCTTGGCTGCCGCGCGTTCCTTGTCGGTGACCTTGCGCTTGATCTCGCGCATCTCGGTGCGGGGTGAGGAAAAGTGGATCTTGGGCCGCACGCCGTCAGGCCAGGACCGCACAAAGCGCTCCAGCGTCGGGCGCAACTCCAGCCCCTCGGGGTTCAGGCACCAGTAGTGCTGATAATCGAAGATCAGCGGCACGCCGCAGCGATCATGTATCCACAACACATCGGCGGCGGAAAAGCGGATGTCGTCGTTTTCCAGGACAAGGCGGCGACGGACATGGTCGGGGCACTGCTCGTATCCTTTGATCCAGCGCGCCCGGCTGGCCTCCCGGTCGTCATAAACGCCGCCCACATGGGTCACCATCACGGCTTCGGGGCCCAGTCCCATCCGGTCCAGCATCTCGGCCTGCGAGCTGAAGTCCCAGATGCTTTTCGTCGTCAGCGCCGGATCGGGGCTGTTCAGCAGCACGAACTGCGAGGGATGAAAGGAAAGCCGCATGTCGAGTCCGCGCGCCTTGCGCCCAAGCGCGGCCAGTTCGGCATCGCTTTCCGCCACCATGTCGTGGAACTGCGGCATGTCGGGATGGGTCGCATAGGGCGCAAGGTCCGAGGACATGCGATACATGTCGATATTCACCTCCACGAGATAGTCGAGGATGGCATCCACATATTCCAGCGACGTCTTCAGATGCGGGCTCTGCCGCCAGCGCCTGGTGTCGTTGCTCTTGAAGCCGGGCCGTCCCATGACCTTCACGGGAAAGCCAAGCCGCAGGGGTCGATCGTTCATTCAGGCACCTTTTCTTCGGGAAAGCCGATCCGGGCGGCGAATTCGTTCCAGTCGGCAGGGCGCAGGGCACCTCCGGTGGCCTGGACATGGCCGCTGCCGTATTCCGTGCCCGCGCCGGGGGGCCGGTGCCGGGCCAGAAAGTCGATCAGGTTCACCCCCGTGGCCGTGCGTGCGGCAAAGTGGATCCAGCCGGGGCGATAGCCGGTGTTGACGGCCAGCACGATCTTGTCCTTCAGCCGCCCGCGCCAGCTTTGTGCGATCAGGGGATGGATCTGGCAGGCCGAGGCAAAGCGGATCATCGCGACATCCCCCCGCACCTTGGGTCCGATGCGCTTGGCGCCGTCCAACGCTGCTGCAACCTCGGCCTTGGCGGCACGCAGTTGTTCCGTTTCGGGATGCCCGCCCTTCAGCAGGTCCTTGGGCGACGTGCACTTCATCAGCAGCGCCAGCGCCGGGCCCGCATCGGCCGCAGCCGTGCGGCGCGGTGCATTGACCAGCGACACCGCGTCCCGCAGCGCCGTCTTGCCATAGCGGCTCTGCGCCTCGGCCAGTTCGGGCAGGTTGCCTTCGGCCATGTCACCGATCAGCCCCAGCGCGGCCAGCCACAGCAGGTCATCCGCCGGGGCCACCGCTTGGGCGCACCAATAGGCCAGCAGCGATGAGGTCGGTTCGGGAACCCAGCCGTTGCCCGAGATCACGGTCGCGTCCCCGGGCTGTCCGGTGGGCACATGATGATCGACCAGCACCGTCGCAACTCCCGGCAGGATGTCCCCGTCGCGGACGCCCAGATCGGTCACGACAAGGCCGCCGGGCTGCCGCGCGTCCAGTTCTTGCCGCAGGTCGGGGGACCACGGGTTCTCGCCCTTGCCCAGGACCCGGATGTCGGCAGGCCTGCCGGCGCGTTGCAGCGCCTGCGCCAGGATCGCCACCGCGGACAGGCCGTCGGCGTCGAAATGCCCGAGGATCAGGGGGCGGCGGTGCGGATCGAACCGGTCAAGCGCTGCCTGGAACGCAGCGCCAACCTGTGTCGGGCTCTGAGGGGCGTGACTAAGCATCCTCCTCAACGGCGCAAACGCCGCTTGGGTTCGATCGCATGTGCGGACCTGCACAAGGCGCCTGTCCCGAGCGCGAGGCGTTTCTGCCGGCTGGAAGATAATCATGCCGAGGCCTGGGACTGGGACTGGGAGAGGTATTCCCCTTGTGTGTCACACGCAAAAGCAGGCCACCGCCACCTTCGCCCCAACTCGCCTGAACCGCCGCCCCTTTCGAAGCCTGCGGTTCTTGCATTCTGCTGCCGGTGATCCAGTGATCCAGTGATCCAGTGAAAGCTTGGCACCAGGCACACGTTCTGCCACAGGGCAGACAAATAGTTACTAAGCCGTTAACTATTTTCTCGTGGCAGGGGATGCTCTGTGGCATCCTTTTCTGCAGGCGCACACATACAGCGCTTGCAGTTCATGGGAGCATCGGAAATGGCGATCAGTTCTATCAAGGGAGCCAGCAACAGAGCCCTTTACCTGGTCGGGACCTTGGGGCGCGACACCCTGTCGGGCCGCAGCGGCAACGACAGCCTGCTGGGCGACGGGGATGTGGCGGGTGGCGACGGGGTTCTCACCCGCCTGCGGGGCAATGCGGACCTGTTGTTCGGCAATGCCGGCAACGACGTCCTGTGGGGGGATGGACGCGTGGTCGCGGGCACATATGGCGCGCAGGCCTGGCTGATCGGCGGCAACGACACTCTGCACGGCGGGGCCGGCAACGACACGCTCTACGGAGACGGAACGACCGAGGTCGGAGAATACGGTAAAGGATCCGGCATCCGCGGTGGCCGCGATCTTGTGTACGGCGGCGCCGGCAATGATGAAATCCACGGCGACGGCATTGCAAGCGCGGGCCCGGTGGCTGAACGGGCCTGGATGGTGGGCGGTGCTGACACGCTGTTCGGAGGTGCCGGAAATGACATCATTTACGGCGACGGCGTTGTCAGAGGCGTGATCTCCACCACGGCCGAACTGACCGGCGGCGCGGACAAGATCGACGGCGGCTCGGGCGACGATACCCTTTACGGGGATGGCATCGCAGGAGGAGGCTCCTTTGGCTCGGGCAGGCTGATCGGCGGGCAGGACACGCTGGACGGCGGCTCGGGCAACGACCTCGTCTATGGTGATGGGCAGGTCGAGGACGGCGTTCTCCGGGGCGGCGATGACAGGATTTCCGGGGGCGAGGGCCACGACACCATCTATGGCGACGGCACGACATTCGATGCCAGGTTCATCGGCGGAAACGACCATATCGATGGCGGGTCCGGAAACGACTACATCCTCGGCGACGGCTCTGCCGGGGCGGGCCGGAAATTCAACATCGGAACTGCGGAAATCGTTGGCGGCCGCGACACCATCATGGCAGGCACCGGCAATGATCATGTTCTGGGCGACGGAGACGTGAGGTCCAACGGAACCGCGATCTTGACGGGCGGGGCCGACCGTATCGAGGGGGGCCGCGGACGCGACGTCCTTTACGGAGACGGGACGGTCGACGGACGCGATCTGGCGACGCTGAGGGGCGGAAACGACACGATCCTGGGTGGTGACGGCAACGACACGATCTATGGCGACGGGACCGTGCGGTCGGGGCTTGAAGGCTGGCCTTCGGGCCGGGCCGAACTGTTCGGCGGAAACGACCAGATCACGGGCGGCAAGGGCGACGACGTCCTGTGGGGCGACGGAACGGCAGCCAACGGCTATGAATCGACGGTCATCGGCGGGGCCGACAGGTTCATCTTCAACGACGACGACGGCCGGGACCAGATCATGGACTTCCGCAGCACCGATGGCGACATCATCCATTTCGACATCAGGACGCTGGCATGGGCCGATCTGGATACAAGCGGCAACGGCATCCTGGACGGCGCAGACCGTTTCGTGACTGTCGCTGACGGAGACACCCGGATCGATTATGGCGCGGCCTCGCGCCTGAGCGCGCCGGGCGAGGACGTCGTTACCGTCGTGAACGCGACGGGGCTGATCGCCTCCGACTTCCTGTTCGGCTGATCCCGCACGGATCCGCCGCGCCGCCAGGCGGCAGCGTCAGGAATGGGTCACCGGATCGACCAGCACCCGGTGGCCCGGCGCAACCTCGCGATAGACCGAGGGTTTTGGCCGATAATCGATCGGATGGATCGGCGACGGGATGGGGCGGAAGTTCAGGTCTTCGCTGATTTTCTTCTGGCGCGGATCGGCAACGGGAACGGCCAGCATCAATTGGCGGGTATAGCTGTGCTGCGGGTTCTCGAAGACCTGCTGGCGGGTGCCCATCTCGACGATGCGGCCCAGATACATGACGCCGACATGGTGGCTGACGCGCTCCACCACCGCCATGTCATGGCTGATGAACAGCATCGAGATGCCCAGATCCTGCTGCAGCTCCATCAGCAGGTTCAGGACCTGCGCCTGCACCGACACGTCCAGCGCCGACACGGCCTCGTCCGCGATGATCAGCTTGGGGTTCAGGGCCAGCGCGCGGGCGATCGCGATGCGCTGGCGCTGGCCGCCCGACATCTCGTGGGGATAGCGGCGCATGAAGCTGCGCGGCAGCTCGACCCGGTCGAACAGCGCGGCGATGCGGTCCTGGCGTTCGGACCGGCTGCCGATGCCATAGTTCTGCATCGGCTCGGCCACCTGGTCATAAAGCTTCATGTGCGGGTCGAGGCTGGCGAAGGGGTCCTGAAAGATCATCTGCATGTCGCGGCGCGCGCGGCGCAGTTCGCGCTGCGACAGGCCCAGGATGTCTGTCCCGCCCAGGTCCACCTGGCCCGATTCAGGCTCGACCAGCCGCAGGATCGAGCGGCCGCAGGTCGATTTCCCGCAGCCGGATTCCCCCACCAGCGACAGCGTCTCGCCCGCGTTGATGGTGAAGCTGACATCCTCGACCGCATGGACCCGGGCGACGGTGCGGCGCAGGATGCCGCCCTTGACGCCAAAGCGCGTGGTCAGGTTCCGGACCGTCAGCAAGGGCCGGGGGTCGGCCACGATGATCGGCTCGGGGGCGCCGTGGGTTCCGTCGCCCATCAGGCGCAGGCGCTCGGGCGCCGGCTTGCCCGTCATCTCGCCCAGCCGCGGCACGGCGGCCAGCAGCATCTTGGTGTAGTCCTGCTGCGGATTTTCGAAGATCTGCTCGACCGGGCCTTCCTCGACCTTGTCGCCCCGGTACATGACCACGACGCGATCTGCCATCTGCGCGACCACGGCCATGTCATGGGTGATGAAAAGAACGGCAATCCGCTTTTCCCGCTTCAGCCGGTCGATCAGGGCCAGAATCTCGGCCTGGATGGTGACGTCCAGCGCGGTGGTGGGTTCGTCGCAGATCAGCAGGCGGGGCTCGCAGGCCATGGCGATGGCGATGACCACGCGCTGGCGCATGCCGCCCGAGAGTTCATGCGGATACTGGTCCAGGCGGCGTTCGGGTTCGGGAATGCGAACCTGGCGCAGGATCTCCAGCGCGCGGGCGCGGGCTTGGCCCTTCTTCAGCCCGCGATGGGCCATCAGTCCTTCAACCAGCTGGTCGCCCACGGTGAAGACGGGGTTCAGTGCCGTCATCGGTTCCTGGAAGATCATGCCGATCTGGTTGCCGCGGATGTCGCGCATCGCGGCATTGTTCTGCGCCGCCAGATCGACCACCCGGCCATCGTCCTTTTCGAACATCAGCCTGCCGCCCGCGATCGTGCCGCCGCCGAACTCGACCAGCCGCATCAGCGACAGCGAACTGACGGATTTGCCCGATCCGGATTCCCCGACGACGCACACGCATTCACCGGGCCTGATGTTGAAGCTGACATCCTTGACGCCAACGACCACCCCATCGTTCGTCTCGAATTCGACGCGCAGTTTCTCAATGGAAACAAGTGGCTTTTCGTCCAGCATCAAGGGGTCCCCCGGCATGATCCAAGACAGGAGGCTAGCCGCTGCCCCCGGAAAGTCAAAGCCGAAACAGCCCTGCGGCACGCTGCGCGAATGGTCTTGCTTTCGTCGCGGGCTTTGTCTGATGATGCCTTCATTCCGCAGGGACGACGACAACACGGACAACCAGCCGGGCAACCGGACCCAGACAAGCAGGCAGCCCCAGAATGGCTGACGGTGGCGTGGAGCCCCGCGGGTCGCAATACCCAACAGGAGAGTGTGATGAAATTGAAAACCGTTCTGATGGGCGCCGCCGCGACGTTGGCGATGGCCCCTGCCGCCTTTGCCGAGCGCGGCAGCGACGGACAACTGAACATCATCATGTGGCAGGCCCCCTCGACGATGAACCCCTATCTGTCGGGCGGCACCAAGGAAATCATCGCAGGCAGCCTGACGCTCGAGCCGCTGGCGGGCTATGACGCGCAGGGCAACCTTTATCCGCGCCTGGCGGCCGAGATCCCCACCGTCGAGAATGGCGGCATCGCCGAGGACCTGACCTCGGTCACCTGGAAGCTGCGCGAGGACGTGAAGTGGTCGGACGGCAGCGACTTCACCGCCGATGACGTGGTCTTCTCGGCCGAATACTGCATGCATCCCGAGGGTGGCTGTTCGCAGCTGGCCAAGTTCGAGGGCGTCGAGTCGGTCGAAGCCCTGGACGACAACACGGTGCGGATCACCTTCGATTCTCCCCGGCCGGTGCCCTATGCGGCCTTTGTCGGGTCGCAGTCGCCGGTTCTGCAAAAGGCACAGTTCGAAAGCTGCATCGGCGCCAACGCCCCAACCTGCACCCAGCAGAACTTCAATCCAGTGGGCACGGGCGCATTCCGCGTCACGCAGTTCCTGACCAACGACACGATCACGCTGGAAGCCAATCCCGAATATCGCGACCCTGCCAAGCCGGCCTTTGCCACACTCCTGGTCAAGGGCGGCGGCGACGCGGCAGGCGCGGCGCGTTCCGTTCTGGAAACCGGCGAATTCGATTACGCCTGGAACACCCAGCTGGCCCCCGACGTCATCGCGGGGATGGAGGCCGCGGGCCGCGGCAAGGTCAGCGCCGCCTTTGGCAGCCTGGTCGAGCGCATCCACGTCAACCTGACCGACCCTTCCTCAAGCCTGCCCGAGGGAGAGCGGTCAACCCGCGCCCATCCGCATCCCTTCCTGTCGGACCCCGCCGTGCGCAAGGCCCTGTCCATGGCCATCGACCGCGACCTGCTGGTCGAGATCGGCTATGGCACGTCGGGCCAGGCCACCTGCAACTATGTCCCCGCCCCCGAGGCATGGGCATCGGACAACACCGAATGCCTCCAGCAGGACATCGACGGCGCCAATGCCCTGCTGGAAGAAGCGGGCTGGGTCATGGGGCCGTCGGGCGTGCGCGAAAAGGACGGCGTGCAGCTGCGGATGCTGTACCAGACCTCGGTCAACGCGGTGCGCCAGGACTTTCAGGCACTGATCAAGCAGTGGTGGTCCGAAATCGGGATCGAGACCGAGCTGAAGACGGTGGATGCATCGGTCTTCTTCGGATCGGACGCGGGCTCGCCCGACACGCTGCAGAAGTTCTACGCCGACGTGCAGATGTATGCCGACAACTTCGACGGCAACAACCCGGCCCCCTATCTGTCCAAGGCCACCTGCGACAAGGCGCCCTCGCCCGCCAACCAGTGGCAGGGCGAGAACGTCAGCCGCTTCTGCGACGAGGAGTACGACCGGATGATCTCGCAGCTGGAGGGCATCGTGGACGCTGACGAACGCGCCGCCATGGGTCGCCGGCTGAACGACATGCTGACCAAGGACAGCAACGCGATCATTCCGCTGGTGTATCGCGGCACCGCCTCGGCCCATTCGAACACGCTTGGCGGCGTGGACATCAACGGGTGGGACAGCGAACTGTGGAACGTCGCGGACTGGACCCGCGTCGCGCAGTAAAGCCCATCCGCCACCCCGGCCCTGGTGCCGGGGTGGCGTACTTGCGACCCCGTGCGCGGGCCGGACGGCCACTTCACCGATCGAGGCGACATGCTGAGTTTCACCATCCGCCGGCTTCTGCTGGCGATCCCGACATTGCTGTTCATCTCGCTGGTGATCTTCCTGCTGCTGGAAGCGTCTCCGGGCGACCCGCTGGCCGACGTGCCCCTGACCGTGCCTCCCGAGGTGCGCGACCGCATGCGTGCGGCCTTGGGCCTGGGCGAGCCCTGGCCTGTCCGCTATCTCCTGTGGCTCAAGCAGTTCTTCTGGGTGGAACCGCTTTACTGGTTCGACCACTGGTTCGGCACCGACTTCAGCCAGGGCGCGCAGCGCATCGTCAGCTTTCAGTCGCGCAGCCCCGTCTTTGACGTGATCGCGCAGCGCCTGCCGCAGACGCTGATCGTGGTCGGCATGTCCTATGTCGTGGGCATCCTGATCGCGATCCCCATCGGGATCATCTCGGCCTACAAGCAGTACAGCTGGTTCGACCAGTTGGGCACCTTCGTGTCGATGATCGGCTTTTCCATGCCCACCTTCTTCACGGGCGTCGTGCTGATCATCATCTTCGGTGTGAACCTGCAGTGGTTCCCCTCGGTCTATGACACGACGCTGGTGGTGCGCGACTGGGACAGCTTCCTAGCGCAGGTCCGGCAGATGGTGATGCCGGTGACGGTGCTGGCGCTCTACAACGCCGCCCAGATCAGCCGCTTCATGCGATCATCCATGCTGGACAACCTAGGCCAGGACTATGTCCGGACCGCACGCGCCAAGGGCCTGTCCGAACGGGTCGTGGTGCTGAAGCACGTGCTGCGAAACAGCCTGATCCCGGTCGTTACCGTGATCGCCCTGGGTCTGCCCGCGGTCTTCGGCGGCGCCATCATCACGGAACAGGTGTTCAAGGTGAACGGGCTGGGACAGCTGCTGATCTCGGCGATCCATGCCAGCGATATCCCGATGGTGCTGACGCTGACCTTCATCTTTGCCATCCTGATCGTTGTCTTCACCCTGATCGCAGACATCCTCTATGGGGTGCTGGACCCGAGGATCCGCTATGACTGAGACGACCCGACCCACCGACGCCCTGCGCGCCAGCGCCGGCAACGCCGCCGTTCCCGCCGCCGCAAGCCCCCCTGCCGTTCCGCCGCAAGGTGCTGTCGAGACGCGCAGCCAGTGGTCCGATGTCTGGCGCCAGTTCCGCAGCCATCGGGGCGCGATGGTGGCGCTGGTGATCTTCGTGTCGATCATCCTGTTCGTTTCGGTTGGCCCGCTGCTTTGGACGATCGACCCGACCTTTGTCGACATCCGCGCGCGCAACCAGGGCTTCTCGATGGCCCACCCGCTTGGCACGGACCAGCTGGGCCGCGACCTGCTGGCGCGGTTGATGGCCGGCGGCCAGGTTTCCATCGCTGTCGGCCTGACGGCGATGATCATCGCGATCCTGCTGGGCACCCTGATCGGCGTCACTTCGGGCTTCTTCCGCCGCATGGATGCGCCCTTGATGCGCCTGACCGAGCTGTTCCTGGCCCTGCCCCTGCTGCCCCTGCTGCTGCTGATGGTGACGCTGTTCCGCGAGCCCTTGTCCAAGAACTTCGGACCCGCGCTTGGGATCTTTCTCCTGATCGTCTCGGCCATCGGTGCCACCAGCTGGATGCAGGCGGCGCGCATCGTGCGGGGCGAGGTCCTGGGCCTGAAGGAGCGCGAGTTCATCCTGGCGGCCCGCTCCATCGGCACGCCGTCGCACCGGATGATCCTGCGTCACATCCTGCCGAACGTCCTGTCGCCGATCATGGTGGCGGCGACCCTGGGCATCGCCACCGCGATCATCACCGAATCCGCGCTCAGTTTCCTGGGCCTGGGCTTTCCGCCGGACTTTCCGACCTGGGGGCGCCTGCTTTACGACGCCGTGGACCAGATGGTGCTGTACCCGTGGCGGGTGATCTTTCCCGGCCTGCTGATCTCGCTGACGGTGCTGTGCGTGAACTATATCGGCGACGGGCTGCGCGACGCGATGGACCCGCGGATCCGGGGCCGCTGAGGCCGCCGCGCTGAGGCTTTGGCACATGCCGGTCATCCGCGCGCAAATATCATCGGTGGTGAAATTTCAAGAGGCCAGGAAGGGGGCAGACAGCCCCCTTTCACATCAATACGCCGCGCTGCCGCTGCCCGTCGGCAGGGCGCCATAGGGCAGCCAGATCGTCTTCAGCCGCGTCGCGTGGCGCAGAAAATCCTCGCCCTGCGCTTCGCCGGACAGCCAGTCGCGCGCCCCGGGCGACCAGACCGGCTTGAGGTTCCCGCTGGCAGCCCTGTCGACTGCGGACAACCCTTCTGCGGGACCGCAATACCACATGGCCGCCACATCCTCATGCCCCGCCAGCGTCAGCGCCAGTTCGTCGCGCCCCCCCGTGATGATGTTCACCACCCCGGCTGGCAGGTCCGACGTGTCCAGCACCTGATACAAATCCGCAAGGACCAGGGGATCGTCCTGCGCCGCGATCGCGACAACCGCGTTGCCCATCGCAATGGCCGGAAGAACCAGCGACAGGAAACCCGCAAGGGGCTGGGTGTTCGGGCAGGCGATGCCGATGACGCCCAGCGGTTCAGGAACGACATTGACCAGGTGGCCCGGCTTTGCCTGAACATTCGCGCCGTCGAACTTGTCGGCCCAGGCTGCGTAATGGAACGCGCGGCCGATGGCGGCCTCGACCTCGGCAGCGCTGGTGCGGGTGGCGAACTCTGCCGCTCGGGCGGCCAGGTTCTCGGCGATGTAATACAGAACCTGGGCGCGGGCATGGCCGCCCATGGCAGCCCATTTCGCCGCCTTGGAGGCGGCCTCCACCGCGTTGCGGATGTCCTTGCGGCTGCCCAAAGGGGCCAGCCCTCCCGGCACGGCATACATCGCACCGCCGTCAGGACGCTTCTGCGCCCCGCCGATATACAGCTTTGCGGTCCGGTCGATGGCCTCGCCCGAGGATGTCGTGCCACCGGTCACCGCTACGGGTGGCTTTGGCGCAGGCTCCGCCACCTGGGCCGTCCCGGGGGCAGCCAGGTAATCAAGCATCCCGGCCTTCCCTCCCTCTCGGCCATATCCACTTTCGCGATACCCGCCAAAGGGGGCGGCGGCGTCAAACAGGTTGGCGCTGTTGATCCAGATGACGCCCGCCTTGATCCGCGCGGCCAGATCGGTCGCCACCGCGGCACTTTCCGACCAGACCGAACCTGCCAGCCCAAAGCGGGTGTTGTTGGCCAGTTCGACCGCCTCGTCAGCGGTGCGGAAGGTGGACAGGGTGGCGATCGGGCCAAAGATTTCCTGGATCATGCCGGGATTGGCGGGCGCGATGTTTCTGAGGTAGCCCGGCGCGACAAAGCAGCCCTGCCCCGGCGCCCCGCCCACCAGTTCGGCGCCCTCGGCCACGGCCGCCCGGCAGATCGACAGGATCCGCTCCTTCTGCACGGGATCGACGATGGCACCGACATCGGTGGACTTGTCCAAGGGGTTTCCCAGGCGCAGACGCGCCATCCGGTTTCGCAGCAGGCTTTCGAAACGCTCTGCCACGGCCTCGGCCACCAGGATGCGGGAACCGGCGCAGCAGACCTGACCCTGGTTGAACCAGATGCTGTCGGCGACCCCCTCGACCGCCGCGTCTAGGTCGGCGTCCTCCATCACGACAAAGGGGGACTTTCCGCCCAGTTCCAGCGTCAGGCGGCGTCCGGTCCCGGCGAGGGTTTGCGCGATGCCGCGCCCGACCTCGGTCGATCCCGTAAAGGCGATCTTGTCCACCTCTGCGGCCACCAGCGCGGCCCCTGTCGCGCCGTCGCCGGTCACGATGTTGACGACACCCGCAGGCAGGCCAACCTCCCGGCAGATCTCGGCAAAGGCCAAGGCGGTCAGGGGCGTGTATTCCGCCGGCTTCAGCACCACCGTGTTGCCTGCGGCCAGCGCGGGCGCGACCTTCCAAGCCAGCATCAGCAGGGGAAAGTTCCAGGGGATGATCTGGCCGCAGACGCCCAGGGGCGCGTGCCCGGGGAACTGGCTGTCCCGCAATTCGGCCCAGCCGGCATGGTGATAGAAATGGCGCGCCACCAGCGGGACGTCGATATCGCGCGACTCGCGGATCGGCTTGCCATTGTCCAGCGTTTCCAGCACCGACAGGAAACGCTCGCGCTTCTGGACATGGCGCGCCAGCGCATACAGATGCCGCGCCCGCTGGCTGCTCGTCAGCGCCGCCCATCCGGGCTGGACCAGGCGTGCCGCCTGAACCGCGGCGGCGATGTCGGCATCGGACCCCTGCGACACCCGGGCCAGCACCTCGCCGGTCGAAGGGTCGCGGGTTTCGAATGTTTCGCCGGCCTTGGTAAAGCTGCCCCCGATAAAATGGCCAAAGCTGCCGCGGTCGGCCAGCCAGGCGCGTACGGCGCTGCTGTCCTCGACCGAGGGGCCGTATTCCATCGTGTCCATGATCTCGCTCACTCGGCTCATTCGGGTCCTCAGGCAATCGCTTGGCGGTGGGCGGCGGCATAGCGGCCCGTGACGTGGTGGCTGATCTGGCGCTCGATGTCGCCCAGCAGGCTGCTGGCGCCGATGCGGAACAGGTCCGGGCGCAGCCAGTCCCGGCCCAGTTCCTCGGCCATCAGGACCTGCCAACTGATCGCGTCCTTGGCGGTGCGTAGCCCGCCGGCCGGCTTGAACCCGACCTTGTGGCCCGTTTGCGCGTAATGGTCGCGGATCGTGCGGCACATGACCAGGCTGACAGGAAGGGTCGCATTGACACCCTCTTTCCCCGTCGAGGTCTTGATCCAGTCCGCGCCGGCCTGCATCGCGACATGGCTGGCGCGCGCCACGTTTTCCAGCGACTTGAGATCGCCGGTCGCCAGAATCGCCTTCATCCGCGCCGTGCCACAGGCTTCCCGCATGGCGCGCAGTTCGTCGTAAAGCGCCGACCACTCGCCGCGCAGCACATAGGCGCGGGTGATGACGATGTCGATCTCGTCCGCGCCCTGATCGACGGCATAGCGGATTTCGGCCAGGCGCAGGTGCAGGGGCATCAGTCCGGCCGGAAAGCCGGTGGCGACACTGGCGACCGGAATGCCGGAACTGCCCAATGCGCGCCGCGCAGGCGCGACCATCGTGGGATAAACGCAGACGGCGCCTGTGGTCAGGCCGCTGACGCCCATCGCCTCCAGCAGATCGGCCTGGATGGGCTGGCGCGCCTTGGCGCAAAGCCGCGCCACCCGGTCGGGCGTGTCATCGCCAGCAAGCGTCGTCAGGTCGATGCACCGCACCGCGTTCAGCAGCCACGCGGCCTGATGATCCTTTTTCAGGCTGCGGCGCGTGGGCAGGCTGGCGGCCCGACGCTCGACCGCGGGGGTGTTGATGCGGATGCCTTCGAACGCCTCGGGGCGCAGGGGCGTGGCCGGATTGCTCATGCCCCGCCCCTGTTCATCCGGGACAGCCCGCGTTGCCGGAACTGCGCCCACATCCGCCAGATCAGCGCCAGCAGAACCAGCAGCACCGCGCAAACCAGCATGGCGGGCCAGTTCGTCGGCCGCTCGTCGGGTCCGGCCACGGTATTGATCGAGATCGCGTTCGGATAGGTCGACAGCCAGGGCATCCGCCAGCCATAGGAGGTCATGGTGACCCAGATCGGCTGCTGGTTGGTGGATTGCAGATTCGTCGCCTCGGCCTGCAGGTTCGCACTGTCGTACTTGAAGTAAGGGGGCCAGACCCAACCGGTATCCTCGTTGCGGTAAACGCGCACCCGCCCGTTCGGGCGCACCGTGTCGATGAAACGCACGTCGCGCTGGCCCTGCGCATTTTCGACGGTGCCGGTGCTGTCGGCGGCCCAGAAGATCGAGGCCGAGGTCGGGATCGCCGTCAGCCGGTTGTAGGTATTGCTGACCCTGACCGTCTCGCGCGAGGGCAGCGTGTAGTCGAGGAACGAAAAGACCAGAACCCCGAACAGGACGCCAATGACGACGCGCACATAATACATGATCAGGCAGCTCCTATTGCCAGTTGACCAGAATGACGATGGCCAGAACAGCCAGCGTCGGCAGCACGAAGACCAGAAGCGTCAGCCGCGCCCGCAGGCTGCGGTTGAAGCCGGTCATCGCCTTGGCGACGAACGCGCGCCGGGCGGCGGTGTTCCCTGACCTGTGCGGATGGCGCGCATCCCATCGCCGCTCCAGCCGCTCGACCTGCTGAGAGCGCACGTAAAGACGCAGCAGGACGTAAAAGACCAATTGTCCCGCCAGCAGAAACAGCCACAACCGGATCAGTGCCACTCCTGCCCTCCTTGCCTCGGCTGACGGTAGCATGCAGCGCCCGGCCGAAGCCAGATGTGGCGTCGCGTCGCACGGATCGTCGCCTGAGGATGTGCCGTGCTCCATCTTTCCTGCGGCGTCCGGCTTGTGACACGGACCTGCGGGTCCTGTCCTTCGGGTGCGGGGCGGCGGCGGGGTCCTCAACCGCGCCCGTGGCGGGATCGCGGCGGGGGCCGTGGCGGGGGATCGTGCAACCGGTTGATGCTGCGGGGCGTTTGGCCGCCGAAAGGGACGGGTGATGACCGAACAGGGCGTGCTGAAGCTGTCGATCGTGATGACATTCGTGGTGGCCCTGGCCGGGATCGGCTTTGGCCTTGCCGCCGGCTCGGCCTCCATCATCTTTGACGGGATCTATTCGCTGACCGACGCCTTGATGACCTCGGTGGCGCTGCTGGTTTCGACCCTGATCACCGCGCGCCTGTCCGAGCGGCGCCAGGCCCGCCTGGTCGAACGCTTCACGATGGGCTTTTGGCATCTGGAGCCGATGGTGCTGGGCCTGAACGGGGTGCTGCTGTCCGGCGCAGCGATCTATGCCCTGGTCACCGCCATCGGCAGCCTGCTGGCCGGAGGGCGCGAACTGGATTTCGGCCGTGCCACCATCTACGCCGCCGTCGTGGTGATCGCGGCGATCGGCATGGCGGTCCACAACCATCGGGCCAACCGGCGCATCCGGTCGAACTTCGTGGCGCTGGACGTGAAGGGCTGGGCCATGTCCGCCGCCCTGACGGGCGCTTTGCTGGTGGCCTTTGTCTTTGGCTGGGCGATCCAGGACACGCGGCTGGACTGGATCTCGCCCTTCATCGACCCGGCGGTGCTGGCGCTGGTCTGCCTGGTGGTCATTCCCCTGCCGATCCCCACCATCCGGCAGGCGCTGGCCGACATCCTGCTGATCACGCCCGTCGACATGAAGGCGCAGGTCGATGCCATCGCAAAGGACATCGCGGCCCAGCACGGCTTTCTGGGCCATCGCGCCTATGTCGCCCGTGTCGGCCGGGGCCGGCAGATCGAGCTGTACTTCATCGTCCCGACCGGCTGGCCGCCCAAGCGGCTGGAGGAGTGGGACGCCATCCGCGACCGCATCGGCGACGCCATCGGC
>Ga0194112_10001240_pt1 | contig 37650 bp, 27 predicted proteins | sample TA2MahC400mmetaG_FD_146191 | JGI IMG/M metagenome (GOLD analysis project Ga0194112, IMG submission 146191) | Freshwater microbial communities from Lake Tanganyika, Tanzania - TA2015016 Mahale Deep Cast 400m | ecosystem: Environmental > Aquatic > Freshwater > Lake | place: Tanzania: Lake... | reverse complement strand
ATCAGGGCTTCGCCCTGGGCCGCTATAGTACGCTCCATTCGGAGCTTCGGAGCCGAAGAGAACCACCAGGACTGGGGGCCATACCCGCTTGACGGAGGCGAAGCCATGTGGCAAGCTGTGTGCTGCTGTTTGGGCCAGTGGCGGCACAGGTTTCCAGCCTGTGACTCGCGAGGCCCAGTCGCCGACAACACGACCCGGGGGAAACCGCATGCGCGACATACGGATCGCAACGGCACAGTTCGAGGCACGCGACGCGGACAAGGACTACAACTTCGGCCGCATCGAGGCCCTCGCGCGCCGCGCCGTGGAGCAGGGCGCGGAAATCGTGAGCTTCCACGAGTGCTGCATCTGCGGCTACACCTTTCTCCAGACCCTCAGCCGCGAGGAGCTCGAAGCCCTCGCCGAGGAGGTGCCGGCGGGCCAGAGCACCCAGCGCCTCGTCGCCCTCTCGAAATCCCTCGGCGTCCCGCTCATGGCCGGGCTTGTCGAGAAGGACGCTGGCCGGCTCCACAACACCTACGTCGTGGCGGCACCCGAGGGCTTCGTGACGAAGTTCCGCAAGCTCCACACCTTCATCAGCCGCTTCCTGACGCCGGGCGAGAGCTACGTGGTCTTCGACCTCTGCGGGATCAAGTGCGGGGTGCTGATCTGCTACGACAACAACCTGGTGGAGAACCCGCGCGTCACGGCGATGCTGGGCGCGGAGGTGATCTTCGCGCCACACGTCACCTGCGGCCTCCAGAGCCCCATGCCCGGCCGCGGGAAGATTGACAAGAAGCTCTGGGACAACCGCGAGCGCGACCCCGTGCCACTGCGAATGGAGTTCACCGGGCCGAAGGGCCGCGGCTGGCTCCTCCGCTGGCTCCCCACCCGCGCCTACGAGAACGGCGTCTACTACGTCTTCAGCAACAACGTGGGCGTGGACCACGACACGATCAAGACGGGGAACGCGATGATCATAGACCCCTTCGGCGAGATAATCGCGGAGTCCACCGCCCTGGGCGACGACGTGGTGGTGGCCCTCTGCACGCCCGAGAAGCTCGCCCTGTCGAGCGGCCGCCGCTACCTCAAGGCCCGGCGGCCCGACCTCTATGGCAAGCTCGTCGAGCCCCTGCCCCCTGGCACCAAGCCCGAGGCCCTCCCCGGCTGGCGACTCAAGACCACACCCTGACCCGCCTGGTGTGCTTTTCCGAGAATTGTGATTCCCGTAAACAAAACAAAACATGGCCGCCGCCCGCCCGCCCGCCCGCCTTCTCCAGGTAGAGCAGGCCGGCAAGAAGTTCCCCAACGGCATACCCATCGTCCCCCCTGCCAAGTAGGGGCTGACCCTGCTTCGCTCCACGTCCCAAGCTCGCCCTTTGGGGGGCCGCCCAAAGCGGCAGCCCCCCATACCCCCTGTGGCCTGCCGCCCGCCCCCCCTCCCGCCCCCCCGCCGCGTCCCGCGTCGGCCAGTCGGCGGGCGGCCCCCTCGTCAGACTGGCGTGGCACTGTTGGCGACAACGGGGACGGAATGTCTGACGAGAGCTCGGGCGTGGCACGGCACGCGGCGCCTCGACGCGGGACGGGGGGAGGGGCTGCACGCCCGACCCCAGGTGGGGGTATGGGGGGGCGGCGGCGGCGGGCATTGTGGCCCTCCGCGGCACCCCACGAGGCAGTCGGGCCTCAGCCCTGAAAGGGCGGCCCTGAGCCGAAGCCCCCGCCGACGTCCGCCCCCCCCAAACCAACCAACTTCGGACGCGGGGATGGCTAGGGACCGGTCTCTCAAAAGGCGGCGAGACTAGCGAGACTAGCGAGACTACAGCCGAAGGTATGTTGCCAAACGTCAACACTATGGGTGGTAGACAAAAATCGTGCCGTTACTATCGGTTTCGGTCGCCGGATATGGGCTTCCACCACATTCTGTCTTGGTCTGGCGGGCGGGCGGAGCGGGCGGGCGGGCGGCGGCCATGTTTCGTTTGTTCGGAAAAGCACACCTGGGTCATTCTGGACATTGGTCTTCCCGTGTTTCGCGCGCAGGAAGAGGGACAAGGGAATGGGGACAAGGGAATAAGAACAAGAGAGAATCGGGCGACAGGATGCGGACAGGAGGATAGAGCCTTCGGTCGTGATTTGCGCGCGTGTGGCAGAGGGAATATCGAATGCTGAACGCCGAATGTTGAATGTCGAATGAGGAACCTGGCCAAGAGCCTTCTCTGCTCTTCTCAATCGGGCGTTCAATATATTCAACATTCAACATTCATCATTCACCATTCCGGCCCCTTGGTTGCGGCCACGGGCCGCATCAAGACTAGCCCGATCCGGCCTCGGTCTTATTCCCTTGTCCCCATTCCCTCGTCCCTCTTCCGGCCTTGTGCGGAGGGCGAGAGGTCGCGCGCGGTGCGCGCGCTACTTCTCGCCCAGGCGGCGGAGGGCGATGCGGGCGGTGCGGTAGACCGTGGAGTCGGGGTCGGCGAGCTTGACGATCTGCTGGTATTGCTCGGTGGCCTCCTTGTTGCGGCCCTGTTCGAGGAGGAGCTCGGCGAACTGGAGCCTCCACTGGCAGGCGGAGGCCTCGGGCGCCCCGGCGGCGATGGCCCTCTTGTAGCGGGCGATGGCGCCCTCGATGTCCTTCCTGGCCACGAGCAGCCGCGCGAGCTCGGCCTGGAGGAGGCCCTGGTAGTAGGGGGAGGAGGCGGGGATGTGCTTCTCGGCCTCGGTGTACTGGCGGAGCGCCTCGTCGAGCCGCTCGGCGCGCTGGTAGGCCGAGCCGAGCGAGAGGCGGGCGGTGTAGAGCGCCGGCTGAAGCTCCACGGCGCGCTCGAGGAGGCGGATCGCGTTCTTGGTGTCGCCCTGGCCGAGGCAGACGGTTGCGACGTAGTAGTGGACGGCGCCGCGCCCTGTGGGGGACTGAACGGTTTTCTCGCAGATTCTGTAGACCTCCTCGAACTCGCCGGCCTGGGAGAGGAGGGTGACGATGGGGCCGTAGCGTGGGTATTCGGATGGCGAGGCGAGGACGAGCTTCTCGAGGAGTGCGGCGAGTGCGGCCACGGCCTTCTGGCGGCTCTGGGGGTCGAGCGGGCCGGCCTGGCCGCGGAAGAGCTTGCGCAGCTCCTCGAAGAACTGGCCGAGGTCGGCCGGCGGGGTCTCCGCGCTGCCGAGCGCGCCCATGGCCCGCGCCACGGTGGCCGCCGCCTTCTCCACCTCGGCGTTGCCGATGTGGACGTGGAGGAGCTCAGTGTAGTTGCTGAGCTTCGCCGGGGTCTTCTTGATCTCGCTCTCGAAGAAGGCCTCGAGGTCGGACTCGAGTCGGACCGCCACGCGGCGGCTCTCGCCCTCCTTGAGCTCGAGCTTCTGGACGACGGCCTGGTAGAGCGGCTCCTTGACGATGCGGAGGGTGTGGGGGCCGGCCTCGACGTCCTTGAGCTCGACTGGTGTGGCGCCGCGGCGCTCCTCGTCGAGGAACACGTCGGCGCGGTCGGGGTCGGACTCCACGACGAGTGTGGCGAGCTCGATGCGGGCGAGCGTGGGGGACACCTGGGGGCTTGCCGCGGGGTCCACCAGCTCGTGCCACGGCTTGTAGCCGCGGCGCACGATGCGCACCCTGTGCTCTCCTTGGGCCACCTGGGCGTTCAGGGGCGTCGTGCCCGCGAGCTCGTCGTCAATGAAGACGTCCGCCCCCTCCGGCGTCGAGGCGACGCGGAGCGGGAGGGGCTTGGGGGCGGGGCGGAGGAGCCGGCTGCGCAGGCGCGGGGAGAGCGCCAGCGTGGCCCCTGCCGCGATGGCCGCGAGCACCAGCACGGCCACCGCCGCACGCAGCACCGGCCGGCCCCGCGGACGCGGCGATGTCCTGTCCTCAACCGTGTCGTGTTCCTGGGCGCCCATAGATGACAAGTCCCCGTTGACCTGGCTTTGGCCGCGTTTCAGCAGGGGATGAATGGATGAATGGATGAATGGATGATTGTCTGACACCCATCCATCCATCCACCCATCCAATCATCTCTCGTTCCCACGCTCTGCGTGGGAACGGCGCCCCGGACGCTCCGCGTCCCCCGGCTCACGACGCAGAGCGTCGCGGACGTGCGTCCCCACGCGGAGCGTGGGGACGAGGAGGCGGTGGCGGTGATTATATCAGAAATCCTCTTTCGGCGCGCCAGCTTTCTTTGGGGGCGGGGGTGTGGAGGGCTGGGCGGCCAGGCCCTTGCCGCCCATGCGGTAGAGGTCGCCCTCGTCGTCGTTCTTCCGCTCGTCGGGGTAGCGCTCGGGCTGGAAGCGGTAGATGACCCGCTTGAGAAGGGCTATCTCCTCGGGGTCCTGGCTCTTGAGGCGTGCGGCCCAGACGGGGGGGTCGAACTGCTCGACCGGGATGTTCGGGTGGTGGTCAGGCCCAACGCTGGTGATGAGCCAGGCGTCGGGGGGCTTGCCGTCTGGCCCTGGCTGGCCGCGGCTGTAGCCGTAGGGGCGCTCGGGCACGAAGCGGTCGTTGACGGGATTCGGCAGGAAGTCGGGCACGAGCTGGTCGAGGGTCTCGGGGTAGTGGCCGTTCTTGGCGCGGTAGGCCTCGAGCGCGCCGCCGAGCTGGTCGAAGTCGGCGTTCACGCGGCGCGCGATGATGGCGTTGCCCTGGTCGAGCATTGGTGCGGCGGCGAGAATAGTTCCCGCAGTGCCGATGTCGGAGCAAGCCTCGAAGATGATGCCTTGCGGCTCGCGGCGCAGGACTGCGCGGTAGCCGTGGAGGGAGGCGATGATCTTGTCGGCCTCGGGCAGGAGGCGCTTGGCGCCCTCTGGGAGGTCGTTGCGGACGCAGGCCAGGAGCGAGGCGAGGAGCTGGGCGTCGTTGGCCTGAAGGGTCAGGTGGGCAGGGGCGGCGGCGGGTGCGCCCGCGGCGAAGGGCTTGCCCGCCTTCCGCGCGTCGAGCGCCGCCGTGAGCGGCTCGGGACGGAGCGAGAAGAGGAACAGGTCGTCCAGGATGGCGATTGAGGGGCGGAGCTCGGGGCTGAGGGGGGTTCGGAAGGCCCAGACTGCGGCGCCCTGGTGCTCGATGGTGGTGCGCTGGATGCCCTTGTCGTAGAGCAGTTGGTTCGCGGCGATGCGGTCGGCGGTCGCCTTGAGTGTGGCGGCGTCGCGGAGCTTTGCGCCGAAGATGATGGGGAACTCCTGCGGCTTCGGGGTCCGGCCGCTGCCGTGGAACGCGGCGAGCTTGCTGAGGTCCAGGGCCAGGAACGCCTCGTCGCCGAAGGTGTCGAAGATGCCCGCCTTGGGGTGAACGCCGAACTGCTTCTGGATTTCGTTGCCCACGGTGTCAACTCCGTCGGCGGCGGCCGGTCCCTGGACCTCCTGGAGGAACGCGCGGAAGCGGTCCCACAGCCCCACGTCGCGCAGCGACATGGAGAGGAGAGCCGTGTAGCCCTGGGGGATGAAGTGGGCCGAGGCCGACGCGACAGGCTGCCCCTCGGTGAGGAGGCGGAGGAGGCCGGTGGGCGGGCCTTCGAGCTTCACGAAGACCCGCTCGCGGAGCTGGCGGCCCTGGAAGTCAAGGGCGATGCCGGCCGCGGCCGCGTTGGCCAGCCCGATGGCCTGGAGCGGCTTCAGGCGCGCGGGGTCCGCGGCCAGCCCGCTCCGCTCGATCAGCGAGCGAGCGTTGACGTAGAGGCTGATGCCGCCCACAAGGGGCAGGGCGTTGCGCGCCGCCTGATAGCCGGGCGACGCGGCGAGGCGCGGCCCCTCGCCCCCGAGCGAGGCGAGGAGGGCGTTGACCCCCTCGCGCCCGCCTGCGATGAAGACGCCTTCCCGGAAGGCGAAGGCCAGAACCGCCCCGTTTGGCAGACTGAGCTCGTGGATGGTGGCGCCCGCACGGTCGGCCGAGCCGACCGTGGCACCGAGGAGCGAGAGAATCTGGAGCTGCGCCAGAAGGGTGGTTTCCAGCTTCTTGCTATCAGCGGCCTCGATGAGGAGGACGACGGGCACGCGCTGGCGGAGGTCCGTGGCGTCCTTGAAATCGAGCAGTGCCACGGCAGCGTTGGAGCCGAGGCAGGCGCCGAGCTCATCGCCCGGCAACCCTGACAGGATCGTTGCGCCTAGCTCCACGACGGCCCCCGCCGCCGTGCGGAAGTAGCGGAGCAGTTGCGAGCCTTTGATGGCGTCCGCGAGCGCGCTCTGCTCGAACGCGGCCCCGAGCGCCTTCATATCCCGTGCCTGCGCCACGGCGATGGCGTCGGCGGGCAGCAGGCGCTCGATTGCCGTGGGTTCGCCGGCCTCGCCCCCGACGCACTCCATCGCGGCCACGGCCAGAACCAGCGCGAACAAGGAGGTCTTTCTGCCCATTGGGGCAGTCCTTTCTCTGCTCGGGCGTCTCCCCTCTCGCACCATACAGCGCGATGGGTCGGAAAGTTCCCCATCCCCCCCGAAGGCTCCAATACCTTCGGGAGGCCATCGCAGGGGTGCCCTTGGGGCGCGATGATGCTATCCCCTCTCGTTCCCACGCTCCGCGTGGGAACGGTGGCCCGGACGCTCCGCGTCCCCGATGACGACGCAGAGCGTCGCGGACGCGCGTTCCCACGCGGAGCGTGGGAACGAGAGTAAGAGGGGAACGGATTGAAAACGCGGGCGCTTGTGGCTAGAATAGGGGCATTGGGGTTCCCCGGCCTGTGCCACGGTTGGCTTGCCCAACCGTGCACGGTCGGCCTAGCCGACCGTGGCACAAATGGAGGTGATCAGCATGGTCAATCGAGTGTACACCGTCCTGTTCCTCGCCGCGACCCTCGCGGTAGTGGTCATCTTCATGGTGTGGGGGATCAGAGGCCGGCTGGCCCGGCGCGGCGAGGAGAAGAAGGCGCCGACCACGCAGACGCCAGCCGCGCCCAAGCCGGCCACGAGCCAAGCCACGAAGCCAACACCAGAACTGCCAAAGACGGACACCTCCACCCGTCCCGCCCCCGATACCTCGGACGTTGGCACCCGGACCGAGGACGAAAGCCCCTGGGCGCGGCCTGGCACCGGCACCTCCCGCCGCTCCACCACCGAGCCGTCCAGGCCCCCCGACACCACGCCCTTCGACCAGGGGCCGGACACCGGCCTGGGCACGACGACGCGGAAGCCCCCTTCTTCAGACGACACCACGACCACAGTGGCCAGGCCCGCCGAGGAGCTCGCCACGGCCTTCGAGGTCTTCGACGGCTTCGAGGCCGCCAACGCCTGGGCGGTGGAGAGCGCGGCCGACCACGCCACCCTCGCCCTCGCCGACGAACGAGTCTCCGAAGGCCAGAAGGCGCTCAAGGCGGCCTGGAAGGCATTCGGCAAGGGCAACTTCGAGCTCCGCCGCGAGGTGAAGCTCGACCTCACGAACGCCACGGCCGCCCGCGTGGACGTCTACAACGACGGCGGGCCGCTCGACCTCGCCCTCGGCATCCGAGCCGGCTACGACGCCACGCTCTTCACCACCCCGCCCCAGCACCTGGAGACCGGCTGGAACCGCGACGTCACCTTCCGCCTCGCCGACCTCGCCTTCGCCGAGAAAGGACCCTGGGGCACGTCGTGGAACTGGAACCGCGACAACGTGAACCGCGTGAGCCTGATCTTCCGCGAGCGCGCCGAGAAGGAGGGGACGGTCCACGTGGACAACCTCCGCTTCGACCACCCCGCCGCCAAGTTGGGGGCCAAGGGCAAGCCCGTCATCAAGAGCATCCAGGCATCCGCCGCCACCCTCGCCCGCTTCGACACCCTCGAGCTCGCCGTGGCCTTCGAGGGCGCCTACCAGAACTTCTTCGACCGCACGGAGGTTGACCTCCTGGCCTCGTTCCTCGCGCCCTCGGGCAAGCGGCTCGAGGTAAGGGGCTTCGTCTATGAGGCCACCGTGCCGGCCGACGCCCTGGCTGCTGCGAAGCCCACCTGGCGCATCCGCTTCACCCCCACAGAGGTCGGCCTCTGGCGCTACGACGTCACCGTCAAGGACACCGGCGGCGAGGCCACCTCCCAGACCTACGAGTTCCTCTGCCGGCAGGAAGGGGGAGGACAGAAGACAGACGACAGAGGACAGACGACAGCAGACAATCAGAAATCAGAAATCAGAAATCAGAGATCGCTCCCTCGCGGGTTCATCCGTGTCTCTAAGGCCGACCCCCAATTCTTCGAGTTCGACTCCGGCGCCTTCTTCTACCCCATCGGCCAGAACATCTGCTGGGCCGCCAACTACGAATACTACCTCGACCAGATGAAGTCCTACGGCGGCAACCTGGTCAGAGTGTGGCTCTGCCCCTGGAACCTCCAACTCGAAGACCCCAAGGAGGCCGGCAAGTACGACCTCGCCGTGGCCAAGGCCATTGACAAGCTCTTCGACCTCTGCCGCGCGCGCGGCATCTACGTCCAGCTCGTCCTCCGCTACCACGGCATGCAGGACGCCTCGTGGGACAAGAATCCCTACAACGCGGCGAACGGGGGGCCGTGCACCTGGGCGGGCGACTTCTTCACCGACGCCAAGGCCCGCGAGCTCCATAAGCGGTTCCTCGACTACGCCGCCGCGCGCTGGGGACACAGCACCACCCTCTTCGCCTGGGAGCTGTGGAACGAGGTGGACCTCGCCCGGGCGGACCGCGAGGCGGACGTCGTGGCCTGGCACCGCGAGATGGCCGCCCACCTGAAGAAGGCCGACGCCCACGGCCACCTCGTCACCACCAGCGTCGCCAGCCCAGGCCGCATGACCGCGCTCTTCGAGCTGCCCGAGATCGACTTCGTGCCCATCCACCTCTACACGCGCGACCTGGGCGAGCAGTTCCGCGCCGCCTGGCTCCGCTACCGCAAGCTCCGCAAGCCGATGTTCATCGGCGAGTTCTCCGCAGGCTTCAAGCCGGCCGACGACCTCGGCGACTCCCGCGGCATCCACCTCCACGCCGGCCTCTGGCTCGCCTTCACCAGCCCCTTCGCCGGCAACGCCATGCCCTGGTGGTGGGACACGTTCGTGGACAAGAACAAGCTCTACCCCCACTGGGCCGTCCTCGGCAAGTTCGCCAGCGGCATTGACCGCCGCGGCAAGAACTACGAGGTCGTCGTGTCCCAGGTCAAGGTCAGCGACGACGCGGCCGTGAGCCTCCAGGGCCTCGTGTCGCCCTCCGAGGCCTTCCTGTGGGTCTACGACGAGACGCGCATCGTGCGCCCCGAGCACGCCGACCGCCCGCTCCTCCTCGCCGACCGCCCGGTCCGCCTCCACGGCATGCTCGGCGGCAAGTTCCGCGTCGAGGTCTGGGACACCCTCGACGGCAAGGTGGTGAGCGAGACGACCGCGGTGACCGACGACGGCACCCTCAGCCTCCTCCTCCCAAAGTCCAGCCGCCCCCTCGCCGTCAAGATCACAAAGGAAACCCCCGGCGAAGCCCGCCCGCGCCTTGAGTGGTGATCGTATTCCTGCGGTTGCTGGTCCCAGCCAGAGAGGATGATTGGATGGCTGGATGAATGGATGATCGTCTGACACCCATCCACCCATCCATTCATCCATTCATCCCCTGCCGATACGCCAGGAGCCACATGGGAAGCCCATGACCCTCGATCGCTCCCTTCGCACCGCGGTCCGCATCCTTGCCGGCACGGGCATCGTCGCGCTCGGGCTGGCCGTGGGGTCGGCGCCGCGGCTGCTCTTGAGCCTGGGCGCGTTCACAGCCTGCGTCGTCCTCACGACGCTGCGGCCGGGCTGGCACCTGCGACGCGGGGTTGCCACGCTCGCCGTCTTCGCAGCGATTCTCCTCTTCGCGGTGGAGGCGTCAGGCCCCGATTCGTTCCTGGTCCCTGCCGCCACCTTCCTCACCATCGCCCAACTCGTCGTCCTCAGCCAGGAGCGGACCAACCGCAACCACGGCCTGAGCTGCGTCCTCAGCCTGATACAGATGGTGCTGGCCGGCATCCTGAGCGTGGACATCGCCTTCGGCCTCTGCCTCCTCGCCTACCTCCCCGCGGCCGTGGCGGCCCTGATGCTCCTCAACCTCAGCAGCGAGCTCGAGCGCCACGGCGGATTGCCGATTGCCGATTGCCGATTGCCGATTGAAATCAGAAATCAGAAATCAAAAACCAAAAATCGGAATTGGGAAAGGCCGTACCCCCTCTCAGTGTCTCCCACAGAGATCAGCGCGCGCCCGCTGGCCACGGTGGGCTTCGTGGCCGCCGCCGAGCTCGCTCTCTCCATCCTGGTCTTCCTCTACTTTCCGCGCTTCGGCCTCCAGATCTTCCAACTGCCCCCCGTCCAGAAAGGCCCCACCCTCTCGGGGTTCAGCGACCGCATCCAGTTGGGCGACCTCGGCCGCATCCTGAGCAACGCGCAGGTCGTCATGACCGTCCGCCTCCTCCAGGACGGGCAGCCCACCGACGGCGCAGGCATCCCACTCCGCTGGCGCGCCACGGCCCACGACACCTACGAGGACGCCACCTGGTCCACGCACAGCTACATCGAGGAGGGAATCTTCCAGCAGCTCCACCCTCTGACGGGCTACCGCCCGGCCATCCCCTTGCGCCGGGGCGCCGAAATCACCCAGGAGATCGCCCTCGAACCCATCAACACCCGCATGCTCTTCTGCCTCCACCCGCCGAAGGAGATAAAGTCGGCGACCCCGAACCTCGACGCCATCTACTGGCACGCCGCGAGCCGCACGATCAGTTCCACCCGCAGCACCTCGGTGAGCCTCCGCTACATCGTCACCTCACGGATTCCCTCCCCGGCCATCCAGCGGCTCCGCCGCATCGTTACCGAGTGGGAGCCCCGCTTCCAGGAGGCGCGCCGCGCGAGACAGTTGCCCCCCACAATCACCCCGCGCGTGCGCGCGCTCGCCGAGGAAATCGTGGCGGGGATTCCGCACGGCGCCTTCTATGACCGCGCGCGGGCCATTGAGGCATATCTCAAGGAGCGCTACGACTACTCCCTCCGCGGCCTCCCCTCGCGCTCAGGCGTTGACCCCGTGGAGGACTTCCTCTTCCGCCACCGCGAGGGGCACTGCGAGCACTTCGCCTCCGCAATGGCCATCCTTCTCCGAGAGCTCGGCATCCCGGCGCGCGTCGCCACAGGCTTCAGCGGCGGCGAGTGGAACGAGTTCGGCCAGTTCTACCTCGTCCGCCAGCGCAACGCCCACGCCTGGGTGGAAGCCTACATCCCCGGGGTGGGGGAGTGGGAGACCTTCGACCCCACCCCCCCAAGCGGCGAGATACCGCAGCCGACCGGCTGGCTCGCGGACCTCGACCGCCGCCTCGCTCACCTCCGCCTCGTCTGGAACGCCTACGTCGTCAACTACTCGAGCCAGGAGCAGCAGGACCTCCGCGACGCCGCCATCCGCTTCCTGTCCTACCTCTCCAGCGTCGTCCCCTCCTGGGGCAGCGGGCTATTCTCATTGGGCGGCGGCCAGGCGGGCGGGGTAGGCGCCCTGGTTTTGGTGCTGCTCGTCCTCGCGGCGGTTGTGTGCGCGTTCGCGGTCCTGCGCTGGCTCCGCGCGCGGCGTGCCGCCCGCGCCGGGGCGGGCAGTGCCATGCGGCCCTCCATAGGCTTCTATCGCAAGATGGAAGCGCTCCTGCGCCGCCGCGGCTTCCGCCGCGGGCCGGAGGCCACGGCCCGCGAGTTCGCCGCCAGGGTCGTCGCCGAAGGCGGCGAGGTCTTCGCCCCAGCCGCAATCGTCGCCGAAGCCTTCGGCCGGGTCCGCTACGGCCGCCAGCGCCTCACCCCCGCCGAGCGCGCCCGGGTCAGCGACGCCCTCGCCCGCCTCGCCGAGGCCCGCCGGCCCCGCCCGCCCCGTCCCTGAGAGCCGCACCCACCCCATTCTCCTGCGCTTGCGCGTGAATCCCACCCTGGATATAGTGGCGCGCGACCCGTTCTCCGCCCCATCTCGCAGGAGCACCGCCATGGGTCGTCCTTGCGTCCTTGTTGGTGCGCTCGTCGTCGGGTTTGCGGTGGCGGGCCTGGCCGCCGAGGTGGTTCGCGTGGAGGCGGCTGCGGGCAAGGTGACAGTGACTCGCGGGCCGCTCTCCCTGGTCTTCGACGCCGGCGGCAACGGCTTCGCCACGTCGGCGAGGCTGGGCGACAGCGAGGTCTCTGGCCCATCGCCCGCGGGTGGCCTGTTCGCCTCAGTAGCCTTACCTGCGGGCGATGCCCCGCCCCTCAAGCCCATCCGAGGCAAGGAGGTGATCGGGGCTGTCAAGGTCGCACGCGTCGTTGGCATGCAGGCGAACGGCGGCTCGGCGGCGATTGAGGGGTTCATCGCCTTCGAGGGGTCGGGCCAGGCGGCCTTCACGGTTGGCATAAGCGTACCCGAGAGCGGCCCGGCGATGGCGGCTTCGGCGAGACTGACTGTGCCGCAGAAGGCGAAGGGCTGCTGGCTCACATCGTTCGGCCTGGCCATGCCCCTTCAGCTCACGTTCCACCCGACCTCCGACGGCAAGACGAAGGTTGACCGCAAGACGGTGGCCGCGGCGATTCTGCCCCGCGTGGGCATCGAGATTCCCGAAGTCCGCTGGCTCGTGGCGGAGCAGAACGACAAGAGCGTGTGGGGCCACATGCTCTGGCAACTCGCCGGCATCCGCCAAACCACGCCGCTCACGTGCGAGGTCTGGGAGGCCTGGAGCAAGGTCAACCCTCACTTCATCCTCCAGCACAACCGCGTCCACCCCGGCTGGATGGCCGTGGCCGATGGCCGCGTGGCTGTCGCCGCGGGGATGCCGGGCATCGAGAAGGTCGCGCCCAAGGAAATCTACGTTGACAGCGCGGCGAAGGCCCTCCGCATCTGCTTTCAGTCGCCCTACGCCCGACCCCTCGACCTCAGCCGTGCTCCCGCAGAGCTCAGCGCCGGCCCTGCCTACATCTGGATTGAGCCATCGGAGGAGGAAACCCGAAACGCGCCGGCCTACCGCGACGCCAAGAAGCGCCCCGCCCTCGCGGCCATTGGCGAGGCCATCGCCAGGTTGCCGCCGATGCAGTGCAACTTTGGCACCATCGAGATGCGTGAGGTGACGGCCCCTCCCAAAACTACTGTCCTCGAACCGAATGACCCGGAGTTCACTTCCCACGAGCCCGGCTCGATGACCGAGATCCCCGTTTGGGTGGATGAGCCGAACGGGTCCGACCTCGAGGCATGGCCGGTGACTCGTGGCATCCCGCTCAAGCGCGGCGTGCTGACGAATGAGAGGCAGGCGGCCCTGTTCGATGCGGCCGGCAAGCCGGTGCCCTGCATCTCGAAGGCCGTGGCCTTCTGGCCCGACAAGAGCATCAAGTGGCTCGTCCTCGACTTCCAGACGCCGCTGAAGGCGAACGTTGGGGCGAAGCTCAAGCTCGTCGTCGGCGACAGGGCGACCCCCGCCCCCATCCCCAATCCCCTGAAGGTCTCCGAGCAGCCGGGCAGCGTCGCCGTGGACACGGGGAAGCTCAAGCTGTTGCTGTCCAACCAGAGCGGTCGCCTCTTCCTCTCCATCGCCGCCGATGGTCGGGTGGTCGTGCCCCCGAGCACGGGCATCTTTGGCTGCACGTTCAGCCACATTGCCAAGCCAGAGGACTACACCTCGCGCACCTGGGTTGACCCCGGCGAGCCCGACCCCGGCGTGGAGGAGGTCACTGAACTGAAGGTTGAGGAGCAATCCCCGCTGCGTGCCGTCGTCCTCGTTCGGGCGAATCTCAAGCACAAGCTCCTTGCCTCCACGATTGACCAGAGGCATCGGCCGCAGGTCGGCACGCCCGTGAGCCTGCGGTTCCACCTCTACGCGGGCTCGGGCCTGGTGCGCCTTCAGCACACCTTCATGTTCGCGGGCGACGTGACGCGCGACTTCCTGCGCCAGCTCGGCGTCCGGTTGCCTATGCTGCCTCAATCCGGAGAGGAGGCGCTCACCGTCGTGGACCGAGGCACGGGTGTTCAGTTTAGCCGAGAGGGCGGCGTTGTGCAGGAAGGCCCTGGCGCTTCGTTCGTCTGGAGCGATGGCCTGGGTCGCGGTCGGGCAATCACGTGCGGGCAGCGGGCTGACGGCTGGGTCGGCGTGTCGAACGGCAAGCTGCGCGTCACCGTTGCCCTTCCCCGTATGCGCGAGATGTGGCCACAAGAGATCGAGCTGGCGAAGAACGGCATCTGGACGCACTTCTACTCGCCCCGTGTGCCCCCTATGGACCTGCGGCGGTACGCCTTCCATTACGGCGATGGCGAGTCGTCCTCTACCGGCTGGGGCACTGCCTTTGGTGCGCTGCGAACTCACGAGGCCTCTTGGTCTTTCGACCTCGCGGACGGGAAGCAGTTGCTGCCACAGGTGAAGGCCATGCTCAACCCACCGCTCGCGCGCGTCAGCCCACGCTACGTGGCCGACACGCTGGCCGTGGGCCACGTGGCCGAGCACGGGGCCGCGACGAATGACGCCCACTTCGACAACGTGCTCTACCACCTCCCCCGCATGCACAGGCACAACCGCGACTACTGGCGCTGGCTCGGCTTCTGGGACTTCGGCGACGAAATCCAGGTCTACGACGCCTATCGCCACCGCTGGGCCGTGGACGACGGACGCTACGGCTGGTACAACAACGAGCCGGTCCGGGATTACAACTACCACCTCGCCTACCTGATGACCGGCAACCACCGAATCTGGACAACCGCCGAGGCCATGAGCTACCACGTCTACGAGGTGGACGTCCGCCACGCCAATCCGCAGCCGTTCATGAGCCCCAACGCCAAGCTCGCCGAACAAAAGTACCGCAACTCCACGACGAGCGGCATTGACCTCTGCGGCGGCCGGCACAACTGCCAGCACTGGTCCGACGGCTACTGGGGCCAGCGCCTCGGCGCCTGCCCGGGCTTCCGCCTCGCCTACTACCAGACCGGCGACCCCGTGCTCCGCGAGTACATGGAGCGGATCATCACCGCCGCTATGAAGACGAAGCGCAGCCAATACATGGCCGCCGACGGCGACGAGGCCATCCTCTGGGCGATGATCATGGGCCACGAGATGACCCTCGACCAGAAGTACCTCGACCGCATCAAGGGCTACGCCGACCTCCAGGTGAAGTTCGCCAAGGAACACGGCGGCTACCCCGCGGCCCAGGCCAACTGGGACTGGGCGACCAACACCCCCGGCGCCCCGCCCGCCGACCCGCGGCCCGACATCTGGATATGGTCCTTCGGCGGCCACATCGCCCTCATCGAGGTCGCTGATGTCTATGGCGACCCCGCCCTGAGCAAGATGCTCAACGAATGGACGCTTGCGTTGGAGGGCTTCGGCCCCGACAAGAAGCGCCAGACCGCCTGGTCCAACCACATCGGCGCCTGCCCCATGCTCGCCCACTACTATCGCACCACGGGCGACAAGCGGGCGCTCGACTGGTTCGCCCAGCGCGCAAAGGGCTTCCACTCCGGCATCCCCAAGGACGCCCCGACCGCCGACCTCGCGCCCGAAGCCATGCTCTCCACGTTCCCCATCTACACCCCCCACGACGGCCACGGCTGGGTTTACACTACCACCACGTTCTGGTATGTTGGCATCCCGGCCTGGCAAGGCGCGCTGCGCGCGCAGGCGGGGAGGTAAAGAGGCCGTGGGCAGACATGGCCATGGCTAAGAGCCTTTACTTGATCTCCTTTTCTTTGCGCGCTATAGTATGGGCGTAGCAAGGGAAAAGGAGACTTGACCATGCCAGTAGCCACAGTGTCATCCAAGGGCCAGGTCACCTTGCCCGCCGAGTGCCGGCGGGCGACCGGGATCAAGCTGAAGTCACGGGTGTTCATCGAGGCGGACGAGGGAGGCATCCGCATCACACCGGCCCCGGGCATCCTGAGCCTCAAGGGCTTCGCCGGCAAAGCACTTCCGCCTGAAGAGGAGGAGAGGCGGATGGAGGAGGCCGTGGCCAGGCACGTACTGGGGAAGGAATGAAGAGGGTCTTCGCGGACTCAAACGTGTTCATCCGGATCTTCACCCAGGATGACGGCGACCAACAGCGCCGCGCGGAGCAGCTGGTCGAGGACGCTGAGGCGGGCAGGGTCCTGCTGGTGACCGGGCCGCCGGTGCTCTTCGAGGTCACTTGGACCCTTCGGAGGGTCTACGAGCTTCCTCGGGAGAAGGTGCTCGAGGCGGTGCGGCGCATCCTCGCCACCAGAGGGCTGGAACTGACCGACAGGGCGCTGGTGGAGGATGCTCTTCGGCGCGCCGTGGCGGCACAGCAGGAGTTCGCCGACTCCTACATCGCCGCGAGCCTTGAAGCTCATAGCTGCGAGAGCGTCGCCACCTTCAACCGAGAGCACTTTGCCAAGCTGGGTGTCCAGCTTCACAGTTTCTGAAAGCCACCCGAACTCTCAGGAGAGCGCTGATGGCGAAGCGATCCGTCCTATCGGTCCTATCCGTCCTATCGGTCCTATCCGCCGCGGCGCGCGGCGGCCAGGTCACGCGCGAGGCGCTCCAGACGCTCTATGTCGAGCCCGTGGCCGTGGCGGCGCAGGTGGCCGAGCCGCCGGTGCTCGATGGCCGGCTCAACGACAAGGCCTGGCAAGGGGCCGAGCCGCTCCACTTCGGATTCTCCGACCCCAACACGCCAGGGAAGCCGAAAGAGACAACCCAGGTGCGCCTCGCCTGCGACGCGGCGAACCTCTACGTCGCCTTCGATTGCGTGGAGCTTCACACCATCAAGGCCAACGCCACGGGCGAATGGGACGAGAAGGTGGCCGACGACGACCACGTGAGCATCCTGCTGAAGCCGCGCGGCAACCGCTGGTGCGACGAGAGCCATCACAGCGCGTTCGTGGTCATCAAGGTGAACCCCAAGGGTGCCACCTGGGCACGCACTTACCGCTACCTTGAGGGCGACGCCCGCCCCGGCACCGCCACTAAGGTCGAGGGCCTCGCCGCCAAGGCCGCCACTTATCCCAACCGCTGGTGCGCTGAGGTGAAGGTCCCATTCGCGGGCGTCCTCAACGATCCGAGCAAGATGGAGGTCGCCTGGAAGGCTAACTTCTTCCGCAAGCGGCACTCGAACCTCTATAGCTCGGTGCAGCCCGGCGACATCGGCTACGCTAACTGGACGACCTCTTGGAAGGCGTGCGCCGACCTTGCGACCTTCTCGCCCTCGCCCGCCATGTTTGGCGTCGTCTACATCCCAACCGGCAAGGTGGTGCCCGACAAGCTCAAGGGCGTCGAGAACATCGTCGTCAAACCGGCGCCCAAGCCGCCCGAGGCCGACAAGAAGACGCCGCCGCCCGGCTTCGACCTGAGCGAGGCGGAGCTCGAGGCGCACTTCCGCAGCCCCGTGGCCCTCGTGCCCTTCGTCGAGAAAGGCCCTGAGATTCGCGGCGACCTCTCCGACCCCATCTGGCAGAAGGGCTGCCCAATCGAGCTGCGTTACCTCGACCTCTTCGTCCCTGGCGAGGTCGAGAAGAACCGCACTCGCGTCCGCCTCCTCGCCGACGCCCAGCACTTCTACATCGGCTACGACTGCGAGGAGGACTTCATGCAAGAAATCCGCGCCGACTGCGACGGCGTGGACACCGACCGCCTGTGGATGGACGATTGCATTGACAACCTGATTGACCCCGGGCGCACCGAGGACTACCGCTACTACTATCTCGCCGTGAACCCCAAGTGCGCCTACAACAAGCGGCACATGAAGAACGACCTCACCTGGCAGCCGCCGAGCCTCCAGGTGAAGACCTGGCGCGGCGACCGAGGCTGGCGCTGCGAAATCCGCGTCGCCTTCGCCGACATGGGCATCAAGCCCGGAGAGTTCCCGAAGCTCTGGGGCGCGAACTTCTTCCGCATCCGACAGGCCCGCCGCCCCACGATGGACGAGACGCCCGGCTGGCAGAACTTCGACTACGGCTGGCGGCCTAACTACCTCGGCACGGGCCACGAGCCCGAGCTTTTCGCCTACCTCTACTTCCAGAAGGGCGACGTGGTTCATCCCCAGCTCGCCCGCTACATGGCCGCGAAGGGGATGAAGCTCGATGCCGTCGGCCTCAAGGAGCAGAAGCCGAAGGTCGAGGAGCCGGCCCCCGCCGAGGAGGCGGCGGCCAAGGCCGAGTTCGCCCGCGCCCCGCGCGTCAGCCGCGAGCGCAAGGGGGCTTCGGTTCGCTTCGCCGCCAAGGCGCCCACCGACGCCGCGGTCTGGGTCACTGACGAGAAGGGCAAGATCGTCCGCCACCTCGCCGCTGGCGTCCTCGGCAAGAACGCCCCCGAGCCCTTCAAGCCCGATTCGCTTGAGCAGAACCTGACGTGGGATGGGAAGGACGACGATGGGAAGGAACTGCCCGAAGGCACGTACAACGTCCACGTTGGCCTCGGCCTCCAGGCGAAGTTCGAGCGCCTCATCGGCTGGAAGCCGGGCATCGGCCACGTCCGCAGCCTGGCCGTGGATGAGAAGGGCGACCTCTATGTCTTCACGGGCGGCGTGTCGGTGGACCACGGCTGGGCGAACAGCGGCATCCGCGTGTTCGGCCGCGACGGCCGCTACCTCCGCCAGGTCTATCCCTTCCCCGCCGGCCTCCCCGCCGAGAAGATGAGGGGCATCGCGCCCATCGCCCTGAGCGACGGCTCCTGGCTCCCCGTCCTCTACAACGCCCTCAACCACTCCTGGCTCCCCGAGTGCCCGGCCATAGAGACACAGCAGAGCGCGATCACGAAGGACGGCCAGATTATCCTCGCCAACATGTGCATGCGCGGGATGGGGCACGGCCGGCGGCTGATGAAGCTCGGCACCGACGGCTCGGCCCCCGCCGACATCCTCGGCCCGCAGATTTCCCGCTTCTCCCTGAGCGGCGAGATGTACGTGGCCCTCTCCCCCGACGAGAAGACCTTCTACGTCACCGGCCTCCACGGCCGCAGCCTCTACGACCACGGCGAGCCACACGACGTTGTCTATCGCCTCGCCTGGGGCGCGCCCGAACTGCTCGACGACTTCGCCAAGCCCTTCATCGGCGAGTTCCAGACGCCCGGCGACGACCCCAAGCATCTGAGCAACCCCCGCGGCATCGCCGTGGATGCCCAGGGCAACATCCTCGTGGCCGACACGGGGAACAACCGCATCGCCGCCTTCAAGCCCGACGGCTCGCCCCTCAAGCAGGTCCCGCTCCCCGGTGTTAACAAGGTGCTACTCAACCGCAAGACAGGCGCACTCTACGTCCTCGCCAGCGCTTCAGAGGGGGGCAAGAGAACCGTCGAACTCCTCAAGCTCAAGGGCCTCGACGACCCCGCACCCGTTGCCAAGGCACCCATCGCCAAGTGGCAGGGCGAGCTGGTCATGGCCCTCGACGCCAACGCCCAGCCGCCAGTCCTCTGGCTCGGCAATGGCGACAAGGTGGCCGACGCCGGCGACCGCTTTGATTTCCAGGGCAACCTCTACGCCATGCAGACCGGCCCCTTCGACCCCGAATCCGCCGGCTTCGAGGGCAACCTGATGACCGTGGACGACGCCACCGAGACCATCTACGCCGGCAAGTGGCGCCTCTTCGACGGCAGGACGGGCCAGTTCCTCCGCCGCCAGAAGCTCGACATTGGCAACCGCGAGGGTTGGGGCGGCGAAATCGCCATCGGGCCAGACCGCAACTTCTACTTCGCAGGCAACAACAACCTCCTCCGATTCGGCCCCGACGGCAAAGCCGTCCCGTTCGCCGACGGCAAGCCTGAGGTCCCCAAGCTCTACGGCGGGCACGGCAACTCCAACCGCGGCCACTGCGTCGCGCCCAACGGCGACGTCTACTTCGTCCAGCACTACCACCCCCACGGCAACACACAGGTCTGCATCTCCCAGGTCGCCCCCGATGGCACGGTGAAGCGTTACCAGTTCATCAACAACCAATACACGAGCGGCTCCGGCATCGCGGTGGACCGCAAAGGAAACGTCTACGTAGGCCTGGCCCTCAAGCCGAAGCGGGAGTACTGCCCCGAGTTCTTCAAGGGCCGGCTGCCCATCCACGTGGCCTGCCCGCAGCCCTGGTTCTTCTACCGCCAGATGTACGGCAGCATCGTCAAGTTCCGGCCCGAGGGCGGCAACGTCGTGAAGGACGCCGCGGGCGACCACCTGGCCACCAACTACGGCCACTTCCACGCCTGCCGCATCGAGGGCGCCGAGTGGACGTATTTCGGCTACTGCCCGATGCACCAGAAGGACGTCGAGAGCAGCCGCTGCAACTGCGAGAGCGCGCGCTTCGACCTCGACGGCTTCGGCCGCCTCTTCATCCCCGACGCCATGCGTTCCTCCGTCGCCGTCATTGACAGCAACGCGAACCCCGTCCTGCGTTTCGGCGGCTACGGCAACATGGACTCCCGCGGCCCGGGCAGCCCCGTGCCCAAGCCCGAGATAGCCTTCGCCTGGCCCCTCGTCGTCTCCGCCACCGACGAAGCCTGCTACATTGCCGACACCGTCAACGCCCGCATCCTCAAGGCCAAGCTCGACTACCAGGCCTCCCAAAAGGCCGAGGTCCGCCTGCGCTGAGAGGCGGCATCCGAAGTGCGGCGACAGCCTTTTGTAGGACGCCGCGATGGGGCGCTACTACACCAAACAGGGCTACGCGCTCCTCGCAACCGATGAGGCAAGCGAGGGCCACTGGTTCGGAGGCGAGCCGTACCATCTGGGCGCGGAGTGCCCGGTCTGCAAGATCCCGCTCATCCTTCTGGCTGACCTGAACTGTGAACCGTTTCGGTCAAGGGAGCAAGCCAAGCTCTTCCACGAGCTTGACAGGTTGCCACTGTACTACTGCTGGCGTTGTTCTGCCAACAACCTCTCATACCAGATGCCGGCCCCCGGCAGGGTCAGGATTCTGCGGAACGAGGGCCGCCCCCAGGGTAACGACTTCCCCTACCCAGGATTCCCTGGGCAGTTCCCCCGCAGGCCGGTCAAGGTGGTGCCCATACCCTACGACACGGCGAAGCTGCTCGCCCTGTCGCAAGAGGTGGACCCTGAGTGGCTCTCGCCCGAAGACCGGGACCTGCTTGCGAGCCGAATGAGAGCACTCCGGCATGAGCACTTTTCGAAGAACGACATTAACCGGCACCAGATAGGGGGCCTCCTCAACCTCATCCAGGGCCACGAGAGCGTTGCTTGCCCCAACCCGGGGTGCGGAGCACACAAGTCGTGCGCTCAAGTGTACGAGCTTGCCGTCATCCACGACGACCCAGCATCCGGGTTGCCGATGGTGGAAGCCATGGAAGAGTTCAGGGAGACCGGCAGCTTCAATGAGTGGGTGCAGGTCATCTACTGGGTCTGCGACGAGTGCCTAACGATTGCCGCATCGAACAGGTGCGATTGAGCGTGCGCCAACGTCTCCGGCGGGCGTCCCGTTTGATGCGACAGCCTGTCGGAGTGCGGCGGCTTGACGCCGCTGTGGGCTTCGCCGGAGTGAGCCTTGTGTAGTAGGGGCTTCCAATGCCAGACTGGCCTCACGCGCCGGTTCACCGCTTGACCGAAGCCGGCGTCTACATGGTCACGGCCGGCACCTACCTGCGACGGCCCCTGCTGCACGACGCCCAGCGGCTTCGTCTGGTCCGCGAAGCCCTCTTGGCCCATGCCGCCGGGTTCGGCTGGGGCCTTCAGGCCTGGGCGGTGCTCGCGAACCACTATCACTTCCTTGCCCTGTCGCCATCCGACCCCAAGACCCTGAAGCTCTTCATCTCGCAGCTCCACACCCTCACGGCAACCGCGCTGAACGGCCTCGATGGCACACCGGGGCGAACGGTTTGGTATCAGTACTGGGACAAGCACATCACGTTCCAGCGCGCCTACCTCGCGCGGCTGCGTTATGTGAACGAGAACGCCGTTCACCACGGAGTGGTGGGTGACGCCGAGACATATCCGTGGTGTTCCGCTGCGTGGTTTGCGCGCTCGGCCCCCGTGTCGTTCCAGCGCACCGTGAAGAGCTTCAAGATTGACCGGCTGGATGTGATTGACGATTTCTGAGCGTGGTGGCGCTTGCGCCGCTCAAGCCCACAGCGGCGTCGAGCCGCCGCACTCCGACAGGCTGGCGCCCGCAATGGGGGGTGGCGCAGGAAACAAGGAGCACTGAGATGATTGAGTTGAGCCAGGACGCGTTGGTGTTCCGCTTCCCGAGGGTCCACCCCCACGCGGTGCTGTGCGTGAACTTCCAGAGGACGCTGCGGATTCCAGATGACGACAAGGAGTATCCGCTTCCGCCGGGGCTCGGGCGGTTCCCGCTGCGGCTGGTGGACGCTTGCCCGGCTCGCGTGCCGCCGACGTGGCTGGAGCGCGGCGGGGTGGTGCTGCCGATGTATCAGTCGGAGGCCATGTGGCTGAGCTTCTCGAGCCCCGAGGGCTACCCGTTCGCCCTCAAGGTGGCCGCGGGCAGGATCAACGCGGTGACGGGTGAGGCCTGGCGCGACAAGCTCCACCGCAAGCCGCAGGACTATGTGGCCATCCCGACGCAGCCGTGGCTGGACGGCTACTGCGTGGCGAAAGGGGTGATTCGCCAGTTCGTGGCGATGCCGCTGGGCGCGGGCTACACGGCGGAGGAGCAACTGACGGGCAAGGCCGAGCACGGCGGCGTGCAACTCGTCGCCTACCCGATCAAGCGCGAGGTCTACCGGCGCATGCTCGCCGAGCGCCGCCGCTGGCGCGCGCGTGTGGAGTACGCGGAAAACCTGTGCATGGCTGCGCCCCCCGCGGCGGAGGAGATGGGGCTTGCCCCAGGCGGCAAGATGCGCCAGGAAATCTACGACGACCCGCAGAAGTGGGCCGACTGGGACCGCGAGCACTTCAGCCGCTGCTGCGTCCACATCGCCAACTCGCTCACCTGGCACCAGGCCACGGGCGAGTGGCCCCCGCACCCTGCGCCCACGGCCAAGGAATACACCGACGCCGGCTTCCCCTGGTTCGACTACTACAGCGACGCGAAGGCCCTCGACGGCAGCGCGGCCCTTGCCGGCCTCAAGAGCGTGGCCCAACTGGGCAAAGAGAAGGGCCAGGTGCCGCTCCCCGAGAACCAGCCCGTCGTCCCCCAGCACATCATCAAGCTCCGCAGCCGCCTGCGCCCGAACCAGGTAAGGGAGTGGTGAGGCTGAGGGGAACGCTGCGATGGATTTGTCCAGGATCCTCTATGGGCGGAGGGCCGCGCGGGAGCCGGCGTTCCGCGGCGAGCTCTCGGCCCTCATGGCCTCGCTGGAGGCGCGCTTCGGCGGCAGAGTCCAGGTCGAAGGCGAGGCCTCCATCGTCTTCCACGACTTCATCACCCATCGCTACCAGCCGCCCGCGGGGAAGCGGTTCCTCGTCTTCTTCCAGTGCTCCGTCGGCCGGCCGTTCTATCGTTCGTCGTCGCACGGCACGATTCGGCGGGCGGTCTCGACGGCGACGGGCTACGATGCCTACAAGGAGTTCCACTGCTGCCCCGTTCACGTCGTGGTCCTCGCGAGCTCCATCGGCCCCGTGCCCTATGAGCTCCAGGACGTCTACCCTGCGAACGTCCGTGGCGGGGGCGTCAAGCACTTCAGCCCGGAGTATTACGAGCAGGTGCGGCCCATCCTGGCCCGACGCATGGCCGACTACCTGACGGCGCACGGGGGCCGCTACGAGCGGATGGCGACGTTCACCGAGGGCCGCTACAGCGAGGTGATGGCCGATGCCGCGCGCCTCGCGGGTGTCGAGTTCCCCATCCTGCCCGTGAAGGATGGCGCGCGGGTCCTGCACCTCGCCGGCTCGCCGCCTCGGACCTACTGGCAGCGCTACTGGGTTCAGCTCTACCTGGAGATCGTGGGCTGGCTTGCCCCCGAGCAGCAGGCCCGCGCCGAGGGGCGGCTGAGGCGAGCGAGGGTGCAATGGACGTGACCATTGACCTTTCCTCCGTGGCGATCTCGGCGACGAAGCCGAAGGGCCGGCCCGCGCAGCTCGTCGCCCGCCAGCACTACATCTTCAGCGACGCCGAGCGACGGCACTTCGTTGACCTGGTGTTCCTGGTGGAGGAGGCGAAGGAGCTCATCCTCGTCGAGCTCAAGCGGGGCAGGCTGATGGGCGAGCACTGCCGCCAGCTCCGCCGCTATCTCGACCAGGCTCCCAGGTCGGGCCTTATCCGGCCATTCCTTGAGAAAGGGATGAAGCTCCGCGGCGTCCTGGCGACCGTGGAGGACTGCGCGCTGGACCTGAAGGACCCGACATCTCGGTTCGCATCGTGGATGCTGGGAGGGCCATCGAGGTGCTCAAGGGGTTGCGTGCGCGGCGCCTCGCCACCGCACGGCTCCGAACCAGGGGATGAAAGGACTGACGTGAGCAAGCCTGAGTGGTCGAAGGCGGCGTTCGAGGCGAGCGTGTCGAGCCGGTGCTGGTGGTACACGCCGTACGACGATGGGTGGGACAAGTGCCCCTCAACGGCCGAGGACGCGGAACTGCGGGCAATCGTCGAGATGGAGCGCGCGCTCGGCGACGTGCCCCCCTGGGCGCGACAGATGGTCGAGCTGGCCATCCAGTTCGCCTGCCCCTGCGGCCACTACCTGTTCCCGCAGCCCTACCTGGAGGTGCTCGACGCCATTGGCGCCGAGACGCCGCCGAGGTTTGTCCACGGCTGCTTCACGGTGGGCCGAGAGCGCAAGCGGGCGATGATGGACTACGTTCTCTGCCTCGACGCGTGGCTCGCCGGCGCCGCGGCGGAGGATGCCGCTCGCGAGCTGAACGCTCTCGGGTTCCGCCGCCTCGACTGGGCGGCCATCTGCTCTGACCTCTGGGGCGTGCTCGGTGAGCACACGGAGCTCAAGGAGCTGCTGGTCGAACGCCTCATCAACTCGCAGCGCTCCAAGATCAAGTGGAGCCCGTGGGACGACGACCTCGCCTCCGAGTTCGGCCGCGACCAGTTCCTCGGCCCCATCGGCAAGGGGAAGAACCCCGCGAAGCGCTACAGCTACATCGAGCGGGACGTTCCGAGCTTCGACGAAGGGGCGTCGCCGCGCGTCCAGCGGCTCGAGGCCCGCCTCGCCGAGCTGTGTCCCGACTGGAAGAAGATGCAGTTCCACACCCACTACGGCTGGCTCTGCGCGCCGAAGGCTTTTCGCTTCCTCGAGCGGCTCGTGTGGGCCATCGGCCAGGGGCGGCCGCCGAGGCCAGAGGACACGGTGCCCGGCTTCCTGCGGATCGAGGACACCCACCCGAACCAGGACGAGGCCGCGGCGTGGTGGAAGGCGTTCAGGGCCGCGCTCGACGCCTGGTGGCAGGGCCAGCCAACGACTGGCCCCGTCGCAGGCGACGTGGCGCAGAGGCTCGGAGAGGCAACGGCGGCGAAGCGGTGGCTCGTGCGCCTCTTCCGCCGCAAGCTCCGCTTCTACGCGAGCTACGAGGAGGGCCTCGACCGCCTCATCAACCCACGACCCAATGCCGCGCGCGGCGCGCGCAGCATCGTCCCACAGCCGAGGCCATAGGATGGCTCCCATCTACATCGGCACCTCGGGTTGGTACTATGACCACTGGGAGGGGGTGCTCTACCCGCCCAAGCTGCCGAAGGCGAAGCGTCTGGGAATCTACCTGCGGCGCTACAACTGCGTCGAGCTGAACATCACATACTACCGCGTGCCGCCTCGTGCGACGTTCGAGGGCTGGCATCGCAAGGCGCCGCCGGGCTTCCTCTACGTGGCGAAGGCCCATCGGGAGATCACGCACGACCGCAAGCTACGCGACTGTGCGGAGCCGCTGAAGCGCTTCCTGGAGGCCCTGGTGCCGCTCCGCGAGAAGCTGAGCTGCGTCCTCTTCCAACTACCGCCGTCGCTCCACAGAGACTTGGCGCTCCTGGGCGATTTCCTCGCAATTCTCCCCTCGGAGGGACGCTATGCCGTCGAGTTCCGCCATCCATCGTGGGAGTGTGACGAGGTCTTCGAGGTCCTGCGACGGGCTGGCGTCGCTCACGTGGTCGTCAGCCGCGTGCGGTATCCCTTCGTGGAGACTCACACGGCGCCCTTCGCCTACTACCGCCTTCACGGGCCGGACAAGCTCTGCGGCTCGCCCTACGCCGAGCGGTGGCTGGCCGCCCTCGCCGAGCGGCTTGCGGCGCTGGCCGAGCGCGGCGCGACGAGCTTCACCTTCTTCAACAACGACATCGCCGGCCACGCCGTCCGCAACGCCGACACGCTGAACGAGCATCTCACGCGGTTGGGCGTTCCCCGACAAGGGGTCGCGGCCGGCCGCCCGTTTGGCGACAATGGGTGAGCACATGCGTTGTCCCGACATCGTTCTCTCGGCTCTTTCGTACCATCCGGGCCACCGGCGGGGTGCCATCGCGCGGGCCTACTGGGATTTCGTGGCCTCGTGGCAGGATGCTCGCGGTGGCCTCCATCGCAGGGGAGGACAGTGGTATCTGCTCGAGCTGGCCTCGCGGTTCCCCTTCAGCTCCGTTCGGCAGATTCTGGCCAAGGCGCTGCCGCTCGCCGTCCGGCTTCAGCGCGCGGATGGCGGCTTCCAGGCCGACTGCCCCGGGGCGAGTGCGTGCGAGGTCGCTCTAGCCTACGCGCGGCACGGCCTGCTCAGCGGCCTGCTGGCGGAGCTACGCCGCGATCCCCTGCCGCTCATCCGCTCGCAAGATACGCCGCTGGGCGTGAAGACGCGCCGCGAGGCGCTCGGAACGCCGCGTGAGGACGACCGTGGGCTAGCTGGGCGTCTTTGCAGCATGACCGCCGGCCGTCAGCGCGCCGACGGCTCTTGGGGCGGGCTGATCGTGGCGACTGTGGACGCCATGCACGACCTACTCGACTGCGGCGCTGCCGCGGACGGCCGCGTGCTCCGCAGGGCGTGCGATTGGCTGCTGGCGCAGCAGCGGCCCCCCGAGCCGGGGCGGTTCGCCAACGTGCCGCCGCTGGACCTGCCCGGCATGTTCTGGACGGAGCGGACCCACCACGAAGTGGCGTTCGGGAGGGCTCGACACCAGGCTTGGCGGTGGAAGGCGGGGCAGTCGTGTCTCGCGCTCCTCCCGATCTTGCAGACCGGGGCCGCACTGGGCGCCCTGTGCCGCTGCGGACTCTCCGGCGCTCCTAAGGTGAGGCAGGGCTTTCGTGACCTTCTCCGCCTCCGCGGCCCGGGCGGAAGGAACTACACGCAGCACTGGTGCGCCTGCGCAGCAGCGCGCTGGGTGCGCACGGGCAAGCCGAAGTTCGCCGAATGAGGATGCGACGCTGGAGCGAGCCGTCCTGGGCCGGGTGAGCGGTTCCGATGGGCAAGAGCTTTGTTTGTGAGCCGATCGAGCCGATCATCGAGACGATGGACAGCCGCCGCATGGCGAGGGGCGAACCGGGGCTGCCGAGGCGCTTCCGATGGCGCGGCGCCGAGCACGAGATCGCCGAAGTGCTCGAACAGTGGCGCGAGACCGGGCCGTGCAAGTCGGGCAGCGACGAGGAATACGTGCGAAAGCACTGGTACCGCATCCGCACGACGGCGGGGGTGGAGATGCGGCTCTACTTCGAGCGCCAGCCCCGCTCCGCCCGCGAGCGCAAGGCGAGATGGTGGCTGCACAGCATGATTGAGGTCGAGGAAAAGGACTGACCCATGCGATCTCTTGTTCTACTCTTCGCGTTCGCAACTGCTGGCCTGGCCGGCTGCGTCAGGATCAACATTTCGAACGACCCAACGAGCTTCGACAACCCCTGCTCACGATCCCTTGAGCGGTCTGCATGCCGCGAGGATCGTCGCGGGGTTCTTCGGGATGAGCAGGCGCTGGTGACGAAGGCAAAGGCGATTGCGGACGAGCTGTCCGCTGCTATCCAGAATGCCCGTCACCCCCTGGGGTGAGGACGCCAGAGGTAGGGTGCAGCAACCTGTGGGCCAGAGGGAGACGACCGTTTCCTTGGTGCTGGGTAGTGAGGACGTCGGTGTTCCTCCGCAATGACCCCAATGCGCGGTTCCCCTATCGCTGGCGGTGGTTCGCCCTTGCGGGGGTATTCGCCGCGCTCGGCATCATCTGGATCACGTGCTTTCTCCTCGGCGGACGGTGGATGCTCGCGCATGTGCTGTTGCCGATCGTGGAGAAAGTGCATCCGGGCATGGACGCGCCTGACAACTGGGCCGTGGCACTCCAATACGCGCTTTACGTCGGCCTCGCCTTCGCCTGCTCGGGGCTCGCCTGTGTGATGGCAGGACTACTGCCCTCGTTGCGCAAGCGCAGCAAGTAGGTGCCGCTTTGTGCGGCTATCAGGGGCAATCTCCCGAGCGCGCTGAGGTAACGCGGCGCCCAGCGGAGCACCGCTCACGAACGCTTGCGGCTACAACTCGGAGTAGGGGTGAGAGGCGAGGACGGCCTGGCGCTCGAAGGCGGCGGCCTGGGCGGGGTCGCGGTAGACGCGCAGGAGGCAGCGGGGCTGGGTGCGGGAGTGCATGTCGAGGACAGCGTGAAGGCCGGAGGCTTCCATGACGGGCTGAATCCAGGCCATGCAATGGTCGCAGTAGAGGGGGGAGGGGACGGCGTCGCTGTCGAGCACCTTGCTGAGACTGGGGCAGCGGTCCATGCGGAGCTCGAGGTAGTCGGGGCTGAGGGTGAGCTGGCCCTGGCAGTTCTCCTCGTCGAGGATGCGGCGCCAGTAGTCGTGGGCGGCCTGGAGGCCGCCGGCTCGGAAGCGGTCCGCGAGCTCGGCGGTCTGGAGGCGGCCCAGCTCGCGCCAGTAGGCCACGAGGTGCTCGTGGCCGCGGTCTTCGAGCGCCTTGAAGACCTCGTTGTAGAAGCGGACGAAGTGGTCGCTGGGGATCACGGCCTGACCCTCCGAAGTGTCTGGACGCACTGGCCATCGCCAACGACCTCAGTGGTGATCTCGAAGGGTGAGCCTTCGGCTAGCGCGGCGTTGACGACGCTCGTCCGGTGGCAGAAGGCGGGGTCCGGCTCGATCCCGCGCTCGCGCAGGTAGGCGATGGCCGGACAGCAGCGGATGGTCAGGCAGATGACATCGGGCTGCCGCTCGATGGCATAGTCGCCTCCCTCGCGGTCGAGGTAGTATGTCCAGTGCTCGACAAGCTGGTCGGGGTCGCCCCGCTGGAGGTCCTCGCGGATGGAGCGATAGACCTCGCGTGCGAAGCGCCTCAACACCTCGTCGAGGAAGCCCTCGCCATACGCCTTCCGAAGGTACGCGATGGTGCCATTCGTCGTGCGATGGAAATCCAGGTGAACGTATCCCGTGTCTCGATAGCGCATGGCAGTCCAGTGTGGCCCCCTATGGGGTGTCGAGGCGCCACTCGCCGCGGCGCGGGGGGAAAAGGGGAAGCGGCGGCTGCTTCATGTCGGGGGCGCGGCCAGCCTGGATGGCCTCGAAGCAGCGGCGGAGCCAGGCCTTGAGCTCCTCGCGCTTGCGGGCGCGTTCGGCGGGCGGCGAACCATCGTCGTAGGCGAACTTGTCGGTTCGCCATGCGGCGATGGTCTGCGCCCAGGAGTCCGCTTCGGAGCACTTCAAGTCGCCTTCGGGGCCGCTCCGCGTGTACCGGTCTTCGAGATTGTCGAGCAGCTTGAGGAGACAATCGAGGCCCTCCTTACGCCCAGCGAGAAAGAGCCGCTGGATGAGCGGCGCGGTGACGTGGTCCTTTCTCGCGAGCTCCTTCCGGTCGAGTAGCGAGCAGGCCAGGCGGATGGCCCCGTCGTGCCTCGTGGCCAGAAGGTCCTCGAAGGCGCGGGTATACCAGAAGAGGTCGTCGTCCTTGTCGAGGATGGCCTTGAGCTCTGGGAGGCCCTCGGGGTGGGTCTTGTCGCCGTGGCGGATGAGGATGAGCGCGGCCCAGAAGCGCTGCTCTGGCTCGTCGCTGTGGAGCCACTGCCGCGCGGGGCCGATGGTCTCGCGGGAATCAAGGCGGTAGCAGAGCTCGGCAATCTGGCCGCGGTTCTTCGGGAAGTCGGTGAGGCGTCGGAGCAGGATGGGGAGAGCGGCAGGGGCCTTGGCTCGGACGGCCACGCTCGCTCCGAAGGCGAACTCCCTCCACTCGCCCGTCTTCTCCATCAGCTCAATGGCAAGCTCGACGCGCGTCCTATGGGCGTTGGCCTTGCACCAGGCCAGGATGCCCTCGATATGCTTCTTCTTCCCGGCGGGGTCGAGGCGGGAATAGGTTCGCAGGTCGGGGAGGTCGCGCATGGCGGCATCGCTGACAAGCCTGGCGACAATCCAGTTCGCGCGGTGCAGGGTGCGGGAGGGGTGGAAGTTGCGCCAATAGCTGAAGGTGGGCATATAGCTCTCGTCGGCCAGGAACGGCACGAGGGCGGGGAGGCCGGCCGGCTGGATGTCCATCGCCTTCAACTCGTTGTAGGGGTTGATGACCGGCTTGGCGTCGGGGCCGTCCGCCTGGCGGAATCCTGGCGCGGCGTCCTGCTCGTCGCTGTAGTGCACGTCGCCGGGCTGGCTCCACTGGTGGCAGTTGAGGAGGCGGAGGCGCGGGGCGAGGAACTCGATCTGCTGGGCGCGGGTGAGGGTGGTCTTTAGCTTTGCCCATTCGTCGGGGTTGGGCAGGACGAAGGTCTTGAAGTCGTCGCGGCGCTTGGGAAGCTGCTCAGCCAACTCCTTAGCGCGGTCCTGGTATTCATAGCCGTCGAAGAGGGGCTTGGCAAGGTGCCGCGCGATGCGAAGCGTGCCCTCGTAGTCGCGAGCGTACGAGAAGAGATCCAGCATGCCTTGATGGTAGCGGTGCCCGAGGTAGTCGCGGACGATGGGCAGGAGCCAGTCGTCGCTCTCCAGGGCGTCGAGGCGTGGGAAGAGAAGGGCTGCGGCGCTCTTCTTGTCGCCCCGGACGTAGCACCAGGCGGCGACGAGGGCCTCGGGGAGGCTGAGCGCGCGGGACTCGAACTGCCCCGTGGCGATGCCTTGTGCCGATAGGCGCTGTGCGAGCCGCTCGCGGGCGTCGTGGTCGTCCTTGCCCCCGACCTCCTGCCGGAACTTCCGGAGGTCCTCGGCCTCCTCGGCGAGCGTACGTGGAGTGAGCTTCCTAACGTCCCTCTTTTCGGGCCGGCATTTGCATGCGAAGTAGCTGAGGAGGTCGTAGCCCTTGTCGTCTTCGCGCAGCAGCCACCCCCCCAACTCGTGGATGGGCGGCTTGTCGTCGACGGAGCCGAAGGCGTACTCCACGTGCACCCAGCGGGCATCCTTGGGGACTTCGTCGAGGACCATCGTGGCGATCTTCTTGAGGGCGTCGTCGAGCCAGGGGGTGAAGGCCTCCTCGGGCTTGAAGTCGGGCACGGCGGCGACGCCGAGCTTCGGCGCGGCGGCCCGCGCTGCCGTCCGTATGCTCGCCCGGTAGTGCTGGCAGAGGCGGAGGATGTGGGGGGCCAGGTCCTTGAGGGCGCGCTCGCCGGCCTCCTCGATGGCACCCTTGATCACGTCGCCGTTGGGGTGGGGCTGGGCCAAGACTTGCTTGAGGACTTCGGCCGATTCCGGGGTGCGAATGCGCCGCAAGGCGCGCATGCCGTCGGCTTGGTTGCCGGCAAGCGGCTCATCGTGGATGAGCCAGCGGGCGGCGTCCAGTGCCTCGGCGCCCTGCGCCTGCTCGCCGAAGGCTGTGGCCAGGCTTCCACGGAATCGGCGTGCCGCGTTGTCGTAGCCGCCGCCCCACCAGGGCACCTTCTCCCATGCGGCGCGGCCGTTCGACTCGTCGGCGTCCGACTGCTTCAGGAGGGCCAGGAGATAGCCTCCGGCGCTGCGGCGGACGGCGGGATCGGCCGAGCGCAGGTCGCGGAGCGCCCGGTCGTAGTCGGGCCGCTTATCCTTGTCTCGGTAGTAGGCTGCAAGCTCGTCGAAGGCGCGGCGGCCCTCAGGGCTTCCAACCTCCGGCTTCACCACCTCACCCGCGAGCACGATGGCCGGCAAGGCAACGACGAGAGTCGCTCTCAGCATGCCGGACCTCCTTTCAGCCGCGTGGCGCGACGTGCTCCTGCACGACTCGCCTGGCATTGAGGCAGAGCACCTTGCGCTTGAGGGCGTCGGGGACGCGGGCGTAGAGGATGGGGCCGAGGCCGAAGGCGATGTCGAGATCCATGAAGTCGGAGCCGTAGATGAGCTTGTCGGGGTCGAGGGCCTGGCACATCTTCTCGAACTGGCCTTTGTGGAGGACGGCACAGGTGTTCTGAAAGACGTTGGGGAGGCGGTTGACGGCCTCCGCGAACTCGGTGGAGGCGTGGCCGATGATGAAGCAGGCGCGCGGGAAATCTGTCGCCCACTGTTTGAGCTTGGCGGGGTCGTCCCAGGAGTGGTTGAGGATGGGGCAGGCGTGCTCATCGGCCCAGGCGAGGATGGGCGTGATGTCGGTGTTCGCGGTGGTGCGGCCCTGGTAGTGCGGGATGAGCTTGATGCCGCGGAGGCCGGCGGCCCAGCAGCGGTCGAGCTCGCCGAGCCAGAGCTGCGGATAGTTGGCGTTGAGCGTGGCGAACCCGACGAAGCGGGCCGGGTGTTTGGCCACGAGTCGGATGATGGCGTCGTTGCCGACGGGGAAATCCGAGGCAATGCCTGTGAAGGAGAAGGTGAAGGCCAGGGCGATGCCATAGCGGTCCATCTCGCGGACCACCGCATCGTCGGTGCTGAAGGGGATGTGGTAGTAGGTGAAGCCCGGCTCGAAGTGCGAATGGGTATCGATGATCCCCTCCCCCACTGGGAGAATGCCTTGCCGAGCGCGTTTCAGTATCTGTTCTTCCATCGTCCTCGTCCTCGAACTCTCTCCCGAATAACCTCCCAAAGGTATTGGAACCTTCGGGAGGGGCGGCTACTTAGTTTCTGTTGCGGAAAGTGCGATCACAGGCGGGACGCCTGTGCCACCGCTGAGACAAGGGGCTTGGTGGCACAGGCCTCTGGCCTGTGACTGGGGCAGCAGCCCCCTCCCAGTTTCCGCAACAGGAACTACTTAACCCCGGCCAGGAGCGCCTCGAGGTTCCCCGATCCAATCGCGGCCTTGGCGTGGTCGGGGATTTCGGCGAAGCGGAGCATGGCGACGGGGATAGCGGGGTCGAAGCCGGGGGTGTTGGTGCCGAAGATGAGGCGCCCGGCGCCGAACTCGGCCACCACGTGGTCAATGTTCTTGTAGAGCCAGATTGCGGAGGTGCAGACGCGCAGGTTCTCGCAGAGGGCGAGCGCGCGGAAGAGCATGCGGTTGGAGCGGATGCGGTACTCGGTGGTGATGACGGGGAGGCGGGGGAAGGCGCGGCAGACGGCGATGAGGCCCGCCCAGTCGGTCTGGAACTGGCCGTAGTTGGTGTTGGACGCGAAGTCCACGAACAGCGGCATTCGGCGCTCCTGCATGGCCTCGGCGAAGTCGCCAATGGCGTGGACGCTCAGGGGGACGAAGTAGTCGGCGGGGTAAAAGCGAAGGATGCGGACGCCCGCGGCGAGGGCGGCAGTGACGAAGCGGGGGGCGTCGGACTTGCGGCCGACCGAGGGGACGAAGCTCCACGCGGCAGCCAGGCGCGGGCCGACGAAGCGCAGGGTCTCGGGGTTCCCGATGTCGGGGTGGGCCTGCCTCGCGGCGTAGTGGGTCACCACGGCGCGGGCGATGCCGTAGTGGTCCATCTCGGCGAGGAGAGCCTCGGGCGTGTCGTACCATTCGGCTGCCGGCTGGGTCGGCTTGCCGGCGTGGGCGTTGAGATCAAAGAGCTCCATGGCGACCCCGTCTCGGTCTTTCGACCCCGAACACAGAACAGAGCTCGGCCCCCCGGTTCTGGTGAACCACTCCGAAGCCCCGACAGGGGCGTCCTATAGCAGCCCAGGGCGAAGCCCTGGGAAAGGGCCACCGACAAGGTCAGCCCTGACAGGGCGTACTATGTGAACCCGGCGTCACATCCTGCCTGCGGCGGCTAGTGCGCCCCTACAGGGCTGAATCTGGCCCCTCCCCGTCCCCAGGGCTTCGCCCTGGGCTGCTATAGTACGCTCCGTTCGGAGCTGCGGAGAACTACCAGGACCAGGGGCCATCCTCCACCGAACACCAAGGAGAACCGAGGACGAGGACGACGACGAGGACGATTAGGAAGCCAGGACGGAGAAGACCTTGTTGATGGCGGCTGCGACGTTACGGCAGTCGCGGGCGGTCCACCACTGGTTGATGCCGATGAAGATGGCGCGATTGGTGAGGGAGACGGTTCGGGGGCACATGTCGGGGGAGTAGCGGGCGGGGGCGTCGCCACGGTAGTAGGGGCAGGTGTAGGGGCAGCCCTCCTTTGTCGCGGACTTGCGTTCGAGGATTTGCTCCCAGTACTGGTAGTAGTGCCAGTCGCGCCCGCCGCGCGTGCCGCGCGCCCAGGCGCCCACGCCCTCGGCGCGGAGGGCGTCGGACAGCCTGTCGGCCAGCGGCTCGTCGTCGGCGATGAAGATGAGGTTGTTGCCGATGTCGCCCTTGGGGTCGTTGGAGCGGCGTGGGACGGCCCGCTTGAAGTCGCCAACGCGGGCGAGGACGCGGCGGCAGTTGGCGTTGAAGCGTCTGGCCTGGGCTTTGGTCTTGCGGAGCTGTGCGAGGATGACGGCGCCCTCGAGCTCGCTCATCCTGTAGTTTTCGCCGCAGAAGAGTTCGCCTGGCCGCCGCTCGCGCGCGTAGCGGTCGGGGCGCCAGCAGCCCGAGCTGTCGTGGAAGCTGGTGGCGCGGGTGTGGAGCCATTCGTCGTTGGTGAGGACGAGTCCGCCCTCGCCGCCGCCTGTGATCTTGAAGGAGCTGACGGAGAAGCAACCGACGTCGCCGAGGGTGCCGAGGAGTTTGCCCTTGTAGGTTCCGCCGCAGGCCTGAGCGTTGTCCTCGATCAGGTAGAGCTTGTGGCGGCGGGCGATGGGCAGGAGGGCGTCGAAGTTGCAGGCCAGGCCGGTCATGTTCACGGGCACGATGGCCTTCGTGTGGGGCGTGATCTTCCGCTCCACGTCGGCGGGGTCGAGGGTGAGCGAGTCGTCCACCTCGGCGATTACGGGGATGGCCTTTGCTGTGACGACCTGTGAGGCGGTGGCGTAGAAGGTGAAGCCTGGGACGATGACCTCGTCGCCCGGCCCGATTCCGCAGGCGACGTAGGCGGCGGTGAGGGCCGAGGTGCCTGAGTTGACGGCGAGTGCGTGCTTGACGCCGAAGAGCTTGCGGGCGTAGGCCTCGAGCTCGTCCACCTTCGTGGGCTTCGTCGGGCCGTAGTAGCGGGCGAGCCAGGCGGAGTGGTCGGACTCCTTCTCGATGATGCGGCGGATGCGCTCGCGTGTGGCTGGGCTGTAGCCCCAGGCGTCGCAGAGCTCCATGAACTCGTCGGCGCCGATCTTCGGCCTGGCCTTGCCTTCGAGACGTTCGATGGCCTTCGGGCCGCCGTTCACCGCAAGGACGCGTTCCACGTTGCTTGTCATGCCGCGTCTCCTGTGCCGCAAGCCTTATACCACTTCGAGGCGGGCGCATCAAGCGCTTGACATCATGTTCGGCACATGCCATGATAGAAAAAGAAGGGCCGGCACACCAGAAGGAAAGAGCGAGCTTGCGGAGCGGTTCAGGCTTCGACCCAGGGGCCGGCTGCGCCCTGTCGCCCCGACTCCACGCAAGGCCAACGATGGCGTATCTTCTTGTCATTGACGACGACGAGGACTTCGCGGCCGCGGTGTCGGAGGCGCTGCGGGTGTCGGGCCACGAGGTCAGCGTGGAGCCTGACCCGGCGCGGGCGCTGAAGAGCATGGGCGAGCGGCGGCCGGAGCTCGTCATCCTTGACGTGATGTTCCCGCAAGGGAGTTCGGCTGGTTTCGAGTTCGCGCGCACGATGCGCCACGAGAGGGCGGAGCTCAGGAGCATCCCCATCCTGATGCTCACCGCGGTGGGGCAGAGGTTCCCTCTGGGGTTCGGCTCGCGCGACATTGACGAGGGCTCGCTGCCTGTGGACATCTACCTGGAGAAGCCTGTGGACCCCGACCTCCTGACTCGGGAGGTGGCCAGGCTGCTTTCGCGCGGGCCAGGTAAGGCTCTAGCGTAGCCGCAACCGTCCCGGTTGCGGTCGGCAAGCGGGACGCTTGCCGCCACCAGAAAGGAGAGAACCATGGGCCGGAAGGTGCTGATGGTGGACGACGACGAGGGCTTCCTGCTGGCAGCGGGACACCTGCTGGAGGCGGCGGGCTACGACGTGACGCCTGCCGAGAACGCCGCGGAGGCCAGGAAGCGGCTGGCCGCCGAGCGCCCCGACCTGATCGTGCTCGACGTGCTGATGCCGGGCGAGGACGGCTTCACATTCGCGGACAATATCTCGAAGGACGAGCGGCTGGCGCAGATTCCTGTGGTGCTGGTCACTGCCGTGGCCGAGAGCCCCGGGCAGATGATGTACGCCTTCGAGCATGACAAGGGGCTGACCGCGGCCGAGGTCCTCCCGAAGTCCGCCGCACACGAGCGGCTCGTGGACACCGTGACCGCCGTCCTCAAGGATAAGGAGAAATAGCCCCGCCCCCTGCGGGGCCAGCGCACGATGAGCAAACAGCCGATACTCCTGGTAGACGACGATGTGGGCTTCCTGACCGCGAACCGCCTGCTCCTCGAGGCGGCGGGCTACGAGGTGCTGACGGCGGAGGACGGCACGGCCGGCCTGGCCGCGGCCCGCGAGCACAGACCCGCGCTGGTGGTCATTGACGTGATGATGCGCCGCCCCGACGAGGGCTGCGCCCTCGCGCGGGCGCTCCGCAAGGAGGCCGGCCTGGCGGCCACGAAGCTCCTGGTCGTCACCGCCGCCGGGCAGCGATACCAGATGCTCTTCGAGCCCGACGAGCTCTGGCTGCCCGTGGACAAGGTGCTCGAGAAGCCAACCTCAGGGGACGAGCTTGTTGCCGAGATAACCCAACTCCTGGCCGAGGGCCACAAGTGACAGCGAAGCGAATCCCACCGTGTCAGGCCGCGTGCCCGGTGCGCACCGACTCCGGCCGCTACGCGCGCCTCGTTGCCGAGAGGCGTTACGACGACGCCTTCGCGGTCATCACCCGAACCAACCCCTTCCCGTCCGTGTGCGCGCACATCTGCCAGCGGCCTTGCGAGAAGAAGTGCCGCCGCGGGCAGCTCGACGCGCCCGTGGGCATCCGCGCCCTCAAGCACTTCGTCGTCGAGCACGTGGGTCACAGGCCAGAGGCCCGTGCCACCGCGCAGGCTGCGCAAGGTGGCACAGGCGGCGGTGGCACAGGCGTCCCGCCTGTGACAGAGGCCAAGCGGCGCGTGGCCGTCATCGGCGCTGGGCCGGCCGGGCTCACCGCGGCCCTCGACCTGCGGCGGCGCGGCTGCCGCACCTGCGTCTTCGAGCGCCTCGGCCGGCCGGGCGGCATGCTCAACGTCATCCCGCGCTACCGCCTGCCCCAGGAGGCCCTCGACGCCGACGTGCAGGCCATCCTCGCCGAAGGCGTCGAGCTGACCTGCAACTGGGAGGCGGGCAGGGACGGCGCGCCCACCGACCTGCTCGATAGGGGCTTCGACGCCGTGGTCGTGGCGAGCGGGCTGTCGCGCAGCCGCGGCATCGCGCTCCCAGGCTTCGGCGCCCAGCGCTTCACCGCCGCAATCCCCTGGATGGCCGACGTCTGGCTCGGCAACAGCGTGGACGTGGGCCGCCGCGTGGCCGTCATCGGCGGCGGAAACGTCGCCGCCGACGTCGCCCGCACCGCGCGCCGCCTCGGGGCCGACTACGTGGCGATGATCTGCCTCGAAAGCCGCAAGGAGATGCCCGCCGAGCCAGAGGAGATACGGCTCGCCGAGGCCGAAGGCATCCAGATCATCACCCGCCAGGCCCCCAAGCGCGTGCTGAACCGCGAGGGGCAGATCGCCGCCATCGAGCTGATGGCCGTCACGTCGGTCTTCGACGAGGCCGGCCGCTTCCGCCC
>Ga0194112_10001239_pt1 | contig 37651 bp, 26 predicted proteins | sample TA2MahC400mmetaG_FD_146191 | JGI IMG/M metagenome (GOLD analysis project Ga0194112, IMG submission 146191) | Freshwater microbial communities from Lake Tanganyika, Tanzania - TA2015016 Mahale Deep Cast 400m | ecosystem: Environmental > Aquatic > Freshwater > Lake | place: Tanzania: Lake... | reverse complement strand
CGAGCTTTGAACCAAGTAGTTCCATCATATCTAAGAACGTCTCCAACAGCAAATCCATGATTGTTTTGAGTAAACTCATCTATTAACGCAGTTCCATCATTACTACCAGTATCTAATTGTTTTTTTATTATGTTATCTTCAATTACTAACTTAAATAATTCTTCAGTATTTGTAGTTGTCGGCAATTCAGTAAAAACAATATTATTACTACCGCTATAATATAATGTTCCTGTAGTTAAAGTGTCAGAATCAGAAAATACTGGTATATATCCACTAACACCAGATCCATCAATAACTTTTTTACCACTTAACGGAGAGAGATTAATTATATTATCAATATACCCCGAAGATATAAAAACCAAATCAGAAAACTCTGAAACAACTTCATCACTATTAATTGCGCGAACTTTGACAAAATAATCATTTCCTTCGTTAATTGGAAATATAAAGCTAGGATCAATTGTAGAATATGTAAAATCCGCAAATCCAGTTATTCTTTTTGCTATGCAAATACCAGTATTATATTCACCTAAATAAGTTAATCCTGTATTATTTAATGAAGTATTTGTTAAAAATCTTGAATTAGAGTAAGTTCCCGTATATATCGTTCCACTATAATAACCACCAGATGGTAAAAACTTAAAACAATTATTACCCGAATACCCATAGCATAAAAATATTTCATTATTATCAGTGAAACCAGATGGTATTCTTATTTCAGTAATATAATTTATACCCGTAGAATACTGATCATATAATCCTGTTGGCAAAGAACCGAAATTATCAACATATAAAGTGTGTCCAGACCATTGAATGCCCGATGAACCATAATTACTAAAAACAGTACCAGTTATACTTAATCCTGATCCTGTTCCAAAAGATATTCCATTTATATTCTCTGTAGATCTGTTATTTAAAAAATAATCATATTTCGTTTTATTTTTTCCGCTTTCTTCAACTAAGATATGAAAAGAACAATCTTGAGGCCCTAAAACAGAATTCCATTTTACAAAACTATTTAAATTTAAATCTTTAGAAACATTATTAAAATCAAAATAAGCATATCCAGTTAAACCAACAATTTTTTCTGGCAAATCCAAAATAGAAAATGAACCCGGCTTTATACCAGATGAAACCACTTTAATTCCACTAGTAAAATAATTATACGGAATTAAATGAGTGTAATAAGGAATTCTTACATCATTATCTAAATTTATATCTGAACCTAACTGATTCAAATCTTCTATAAAAACTTGATTTACAGAAGGTGAAATATATTTTTTATATAAAAGATAATTATCATTTTCATCATCAGGATTAAAGCTGGTGCCAGTAGTAACAAAAACATCTAAAGATTCTATAATTCTTGAATCTGCATAGTCTAAATTAATAGCCAGAGCTGTATCTAAGCTGTATCCGCTTATGCTAACCGAAGGAACACCAAAATTTATCAAAGCTACGCCAGTGCTTGTTTTGTTTTCTAAATCTTTACTTATTATTTCTATTAAAAATTGATTTAAATTACTAACATTTTCAAAACCAGTTACTAAAGCAAAAGTATCAAATAAATCAGAAGAATCAATAGTATAATTAGTTTGAGCAAAACTCTCAGGCAAGGAACTAATCAAATTTTTACCAGTACTATAAAAATTTATTTGAAATCCTGAAAAAGTAGAATCATTAACAAAACCATTAATTAAATTTTTACTTTTTGGATTTTCCACTGCCCAACTTAAATTTATTTGACTTTGAGCCAAAAACCCACTTATGAATGGCACTGAAATGTCGTAACCAAACTCATCAGCGTTTATAGTTGTATCTTTAGAAGAAAAAGAACCATTCAACGACAAATCTATATTTTTTATCGTAAACGGATCTGTATAAATACTTGCTAGCCCTGAAATAAACGCCATAACATTCTTTACACATTTATTAAACGCATGTTTTTATCAAAAGCATACAAATCTATATCAAAAGAAATTGAAGTTTGAACACCTTCCCTTTTTTCTCCTAAAAATACTGTTATTTTACTGGCCTCATCCTTATAAACTTTAAATTTTAAAATTTTGCCATCTTTTATTATGTTGCAATACAAACCGAACACGTTAGAATTATTAGACAAAGAATCAAAGTATTGTATAAAATTCAGCGCTACAGCTTCATAAATCAAAGCGCCAAAATCTGTGTTGAAAACTTCTTTTTCTATATAAAATGTATAATCAAAATCAGTAGATACAGCTTGAACATAAGACATATTTGAAAAAATTAAACCTGTTTGCACTTGCAGATCAGTCAAAGCTGGTCTAATGTAATCATCTGTTGAAAACACTATTTGTTTTTTATTATTTTGTTTTTTATCAATAAAAGAATCTTCGTCAACAAAATCAAATTTTTGATTACTGAAGCGCATCAAAGATAAATTATATTCATTTATTGAAGTCTCTGTTATCGTTATTATTCTGTATAGATCTTCATCATTAATGTCTTCTCGTAAACTAATTGAAAAATTAGCGTCTGATCTTAAATTAGCAAAATTACCATAATTTATTTCAGGATAAGGTGTAAAATCTACATCGTATATTCTCGCATATGGTGTATTAAATGCCGCAACTCCATACAAAGGATTACCAATCGAACGACTTGTTTCTCTCAAAAATAAATCATTTAAAAAATATTTAATCTTGGTGCCATCAAAAGTTATTTTTAGAACATCGTCTTTTGTAATTGTTCTGCCAAATGAAGTTTGAGTATCATCTTCTCTATAATACAAGTTATTACTTGAATCGACTTCAAAACCATAGTCGATATCTGTTTGATCAAGTGTAGGATCATTTATTTGACTTAAGCCACATGCTAAAAGAACGTCAACATAAAAAATTTTAAAAGATATTTGACAATTTTCTGTATAACTTTGTTTTGTGTAAGCTTTTCTCGTCCAACTAGCACTACCACTGCTGTCTCCAAAAACCACAGAACCATCATCAGTAGAAGATGTTTTGGATATTAAATTCCAAGATATAAATGATTTCGGCAAAACTTTCAATCTTAATTCTGCATTATTAAATTCAAAAATTGTCAAAGTTGTTTCTAAAGGTTCTTCATTTACTATAGAAAATAATTTTATTTTTTTGCCCAGAATATCTTCTCCAAGTTCTCTATCAACATATATATAATTATTATTAAAATCCAAAGAAGTTACTCTTCCAAATTTTTGATCGTTAAATTTCAAATTATCGGCTACTCTTACTATATCTCCTACTTTTAAATTTGTAGCTTCAATTCCCGTCGCAAATGAAACTGTTTGAGACTCTAATTTAGATGTGGCTAAAAACCATTTTCCTATTCTTTCTGCTTGATACCTAGAAGTAATTCCAAAACCTAAAATTTCTTTTTCAATCAAACCATATTTTCTTATAAGCTCACCGTCTTCAACATATATGATTTTATCTTTAAAATTATCTGTTTTATCAAGATAAGATACTTTTACAACTGTAAAAGAAGTTTCTTTATTTGCTGAAGCGTAATCAAAAAGGCCATCTTTTACATTTGAATTTGTGAAAACATAAACAACTGGTTTTTTTACATCGATAGTTAAATTAAGAAGACCATTTCTAAAATAAAAAACACCTCTAAAAATTGATGCCATATCAGAAAGAATTTTCAAACCTTCAGTGACATCATTTATGTATATATTTGCTGAAAAACGAGGCTCTAGAAAGTCAAAATAACCATGATGACGAGCTACACATTTTCCTGATTTAATTTTTAAAGATGAATCAAATATTTTAGTTTTTGATACTTTTTGAGATATTCCTTCATTGACATTCGCAACTCCAGCAACTATGTTTTGAGAAACATAATTGAGAGCGTATTCTTTTATTTTTTCTTCAGTATTTAATATCGCAGGGTTGCCTCCTACATAAGATTGTAAAGCTTTATAAAATTTACCATTTAAATCTGATTCAATAAAACTTCTAACTCCGAAATCATTACATAATTTCAATTTAGCCTTGTTACCGACTAAAGTTGTAGAAAGTATTATTTTTTTAAAATTTATTTTTATATTTTCATTAAATTCGTTTTTTACATCATATAAAAACAATAAACTTTTTTCTGGATAAACTTGCTGAAGTTTTTGCAAAGTGTCAGTCCATGTAAAAGTAATAGTGTTAAAATCTGTTTCAGTATTGTTTATGTTATTATTATAATCAAAAGAGTTTGCTACATATTTTGTCGAAGCGTTAGTAATAACTAATTCATTGCAAAATTTAGAAATTTTCAACATGTCCCATTTATTCAAATCATTTTCAGTCATGAAACTTTTTGCCAAACCATATCTGGCATTCGAACATAAATCGTAAAAAATCCAAGCAGGATCATCTGTCCATTTTAAAGTTTTACTAAAATTACCACTCCAATCACCATTATACTCTCTTATATCACCGTCATAAATATCAGGAACTTTAATTTTTAGAAGTTTACAATCAAAACTTCTTACTGGAACAGAAGAAAAATGTTTCGCGCTAATTATATTTTCACAAACAACAGAATATGGATATGAAAAAGAATAATCCACCCTTTCTATAACGCTATCAACAGAGAACTCTTTTACGAAATTAGACTCATTTTCGTTAGTAACTGATAATCTTTTTTCTACACTATAAACATTTATAATATATTCGTTATTTGCGGCTTTAGAATCGGTTTTTTTAGAAAACTGTATTTCAATAGGTATCATTGATGGACTGCCTTTTACAACAAAATAGCCTTGAAAAAAATAATAAAATCTTATTCCACTATTTAGGTTTGAGACGCAAACTACAAATCGTAAATGATTACTAAAAGTTTCACCTTTGCCGCCAATAAAAAAAAGATTATCAACCTTGATATTAACAGTTGCGCTAGTAACGTATTTGTTTTTTATATAATGAGAAAAATTTCTTGCCAAAAGACGAGCGCTTATCAAACCACGCTCAACTGAATCATTAGTGCCATCTGTAAAATTTTTTTCATCGAATTGATAGTTCTTAAAAACTATATCATTAGGAGTTCTTTCTAAATCATAAATTTTAGAATCGTATTTATAAACTGCGCTTGACTTAGAATTTGTATTTTCAACTTCATTTCCTAAAGATATATTAAAGTTAACAGAAGAAAAATTTAAAAAACTTGTTCTTTTATCTCTTACTGGACTATCATTATAATATATTCCATACGACAAAGAAGACGCTCTATTTGAAATCGTATCACTTACACTTATATAATTTAAAATACTACCATCACTGTCTACTAAACCTTCTATTGGACCTTCGCACAATAAATCATTAGCGTAATACGAAGTTTCTGTATCTAAAGTGTTATTTCTAGCTCTATCCCCAGCAAATCCAGCTGCACTTATAGCTGAATTATTTGTATTTAAATATATTGATACATCACTTTTTGCAGCTTGACTGGTTGTTGTAGATGATGTAGCTGTTTGTGTATTTGTTGGTATAGAAACTTCAGTGCTTACATAATTCCCACCAACGTTTAAGCCAAAGTCTTCACGTTCGTTAGTTAAACCGCCGCCTTCTGAAATTCTAGCTATGTTTTCTCTGGATAAACTCATATGAAAATAAATTATTATTTTACAACTCTTACACCACGACCTCCACCTCCAAAAATTGGAATTGAAAGTCCAGAACCCTGATTTACTAAACTTGTTGTTATCAAATCATTTGAAACTAACACGCTTCCAATTTTTAACCTTCCATAACCAATCGGCACCGCCACGTTTCTTTTGGTTACATTTTCATAAGCAGAAAACATTCTTGAATTATTTTTAATATCTTTCGGAGCTTTTGGAGTTAACAAGCGCGTGATAAGCATTTGAATTCCCATAGCTATTAACATAATAATAAACATTGCAAATAGACTTAGTTCTGCACCCAAAATCAATGGAACGACTTCAACCACAGAATTTTTTTTCAATATTGGAGAATTCAAATATTCAGGAGACATAATTTTATCATCTACATATATAATAAAATGACTTAAATACTCTTGAATTGTTCCTAAAGCGCCTACCAATTTATTAGTATTAGCTTCAATAGCTTCAAAAGCTTCTCCAACTGTTTTAACATTCAACGACCATTCTGTTTTGACAAAACTTTCAAAAACTCCATGTAATTTAATATTTACCATATCATATTGTATTTACACGCTTTTCTATAAACTTTTGCAATGGTACTATAAATAATAACATATTTATATTATGATATTTTTGATATTTTAAATCTATTTCTGAAAAATCAAATCCAATCGGATGACTATGAAACAAATATAATATCTCATACTTATTCTTTATTTCAAGATACTCTTTTGGAGAAACAAGAAAAAAAGATTCTTTTGATGGGTGATTATTTGCAATCGGCTTAAATATTATTTGTTCATTATTTTTAACAACAAAACCGCAAACCTCTATATCTTTATTTTCTAAAGCGTAATCTTTAATTTCATCAAGTATTTCAGACGTTAGTATCATTATTGAATGGAAATGTTGCTGGAAATGCGCCAAAAGGTAAAAACGGTTTACCATTTGTAAATGCGTTTGTAGTATTGTTTCCGAATCTTAGCATACAACCTTGAAGCGTTTTTGAACATTTATCTTGCTTCCAAACATTAGTATTTTTTATAGGATTTTTATTTGAATTCGCAGTTACACAAACAAAATAGTTTTTATTTTGAATCAAAGGTGATAAAATTGATTCATCTGATTCTAAGTTCGTGTTGGATAATGCATCTATATAAACAAAGTCACCTACTGAATAAGAAACAGTAGATAGCCATTCACCTTTATATCTTAATGATGATATTTCATAGTTGCCATTATTTGAAAAACTGCTATAATTTTGTATAAATACTTTATCATTTTCGTCCGCTACTGGTACTCCTAAGAATTTATTAAAAGTAGGATCTGATCCAGAAGGTGCTGAAATTTTTGCATTTATATCTGTTGGCCCTTCATATTTTCTGTTATTACCGTAGTTACAACCATAACATCTATAATTCCACGAACATGTATCATTAGTAACTTTTCTTGCTGGAACAGACAGAGTTTCTAAATCAACTTTTGTTACCAACTCTAATTCGACAAAATTCAAGTTTTCACCTAATTTAGCATTTACTATTAATTTATCAAAAGATATATAAGTATTAAAAAATGAAGTTCCGAACGGATTTTTACCATCTGTAAAATTTATAGCGTCTAAATCCTTGGCTAATATTTTTTTTCTATTGAAATTTTTACCTATCAAATCTCCACGATCTTGTAAAACTCTAGAAAAATAATTATTTATATTTCCAACTTTTAATCTAGGTCTAGCCTGTCTACCATCAGAAGTGGTTTGAAAATCATTGAATTCACACGGAATAAAAATATATTCTTTATTTTGGAATATTATGTTTCTATCAAAATTTTTAGACCCATGAAATCTTAAATATCCTTCATTTGATTCAAGTTCTATTTCAAACAAATCTATTACTACATAATTATTTAATTTGAATAATGTATTCATACTATTATATTCTACCCGCGATATTAAAATTATTAGGCAATTGTATTCTGTTGTTTAATAGTAAAGAAGAATCAGTATATCCACTAAAAAGCTTAAGATAAGTTTTTGACAATGCATTAAGCATTTGAACTCTTTCAGTATTAAATAAAACTCTATTGTAAAAAATAGCATCAAAATATAAATTATTTATACTTGAAGTGCCGCCAGTTAATGGAATATTTGATAAATCAAAACATGTATTCTTTAAATTTGTTAAATAACTTTGTAAAACTGGTAACGAATAACTAGAAACTAAATTTCCATTTATGTATATAGAATAATATTGACCCTCTCTTTGTATATTAAGAATAAAAGGATAATAACTACCACCCAAAATTGACGAGTTTAATTGTTTAGATACTTGTAAAGCTTTAGCAGTAGTCTCATTTCTTGCGTCATAAAAATTTATTGCGGTAGCAGAGCTTAAAGTTTCATTGTACAACAAAGGGAAAAAAAATGTAAAAACATTCGGTTCTTTAGAAAAAGATTTATAAACACTTGTTCTAAAAAGTTCTAATATTATATTTGTAATCTTATCATATCCAGTAGCGCTATTCTTATACCAGTTAAAAAATGAAGAGGTATTTGGATTAAATGTATTTTCAGTTGCACCTTCTACAGCACCTACAATAAATAAATCAAAATCTGTTGCAAAAATATCTGAAGAAAATTCTCCTTTTAATGAACGGCCCGATTGCAATTTCAAAGATTTATATCCTAATGATCTGAAATTCGCCACCATTTCTGGCGCAGCAACTGATGTGTTTAAAGTTATTATTGTTGCACCAGCACTATTTTTACCTAACCATGATACAGGACCAGTATTTAAATCTGCATTATTTAATCTAAATACATAATCTGTAGATATATTATCATTATAAAAATTTAATTTTACAGTAGAATTTGATAATTTATTAATAAGTTTTCCACACAATGAAGGAGGATTACCATTAAGCGTGATGAACATGGTTTGTGTATATTGTATCAATGAAAAACTTTTATAGTTAATACTGGTATAGTTATTATGTTGAGAGTTCAAACTAATATATTTATCACTATACGGTATTGTATTTTTATTTGTAAAATATTGATTTGTTTTAAAATCATATAATACTATATTGTCAACTGCGTCTTCTCCAAATTCAGGAGATGGTGATATAAGTTTTGCTAAATTATCCAAAGTTAAACGTCTGGGATCTTTTAAAAGAAAATAGGGATTTGTTTTATTATTTGCACCTGCAATTGGAAAAGCCACCTTTCTCTCTATTAAGTCAGAACCTGTTCCGATAACGAGTTGCTTTTGATTAGTAAGTCCAACACACGCAAAACCAGCTTTATTACCTCCTCCACCAGATACTATAGAAGTATTTTTTTGAATGTATATGTTGTAAATCAAATCTTGTCTTAACAAATTATTTGCAAAAGTTGTTAAAGATAAATCAAAAACATTTCCACCAGGCTGACTATCTGTTAATCCATTAGTAGAACTCTTAGCATAATTACTCGCATCAAACATTTCCACTAAAGAAAAAGCATTACCATCACTAGACGCTGGTGGCAATATATTAGATATATCACCACCTTTTCCTTGATTACCAAAAATAAAAACATTTTGAGGTACATATAAATTAACAACTGTACCATCTGTATTATTACCAGTAAAATTTTCGAATAGGCCAAGCAAATTTATTGCATATTTATCACTAGCCGAAGAATAAAAACGAGAACCCTCACTTAAATAAACATTAATACCAGAATAAAAACTTAGATTATCAGATCCGTTATTATACTCTTTTATTTTTTTGAATAAATCAAAATTTTCATATTGTGCGCTTTGTGGAATTATGACTTCTAAAGTTTTTTTATTGAATTTTATATTTGGTCTTGTCGCGCCTGAATAACCCACAAACACTTCGTTTGATACAGTATCATTCAAAGTATCAATACCAGATGCATAAATACTTATACCACTATTGCCACAACTATTTGTATATAAACGAGCGTAGTAATCAGTATCTAATTTTATAGGATTAGTAGTTGGATAATTAAATTCATTTATATTTTTTATAATCAAATCGTTTTCTTCGTAGCCATAAAACGTAGAAAATCTAGGTTTATCATTTGTGTTTTGAGCTATACTTATATCTTCTCTATGAACAAGGCTCGAAAAATCAGTATTTGTAGCTATATCTAATCTATAACCAGTAAAAAAATAATTTTTTAAATTTCCTGTGCCTGTTGGAGCGAACCATCTAAAATCATAATTTAGACCATTTTTAGCGTCGTAATTCTTCAATGCTACAAAATTTCTAATATGACCTCCAGTAGTGTTTACTATTTTTGATCCTGTTATTTCAATTGTTATATTTCCACTTGGATCTACACTTCCGTCTTCAATAGACTCGCTTGATATAATAATGTCACAATCATTATTCCCTGCTGGAGAGGTTTGTGGTGGACAATATAAAACATCAATACTTCCACTCTGACCATTATTTAAAAGAAGATTTGAAGTTGAAAGAGAAAAGAAATTGTTGGCATCATTTTCAATTTCAAATTGATATGCAACATCAGAGTTACCACTATTAAATATAGTAATTGGATAATTAATGCCAAAACCAGTAAGACATTCTCCAATATTTTTCCCAGTTAGATTGACATAAGTCATAATTGTAATAGAGTATTAAAATATATATCAGAATCTGTTTTACCTTTGAATTCTATAAATTTTACCGATATATCATGATTGTTTTTGAATTTATAAGTATGATTCCATTCTGGACAATAAACATCTATTAATTTATTATAAGGTTCTGGCAATGTCGTTTCAAAAATTTTAAAACCAGCGTTTGAATCAAGGAATTTTAATATCGCCAACGCTTCTTTATCGTCTCTGTTATTAAAACTAAATGAAAAATCTAATAAAGTTTTATTGATACCGTAATTTTCATAAGCCGCCGCTGAAGTTTCAAATTCTGTTTTTGTAAACTTTGGAGACATCGGCATTTCAAAATTCAAGTCAGGTTTAAAATAAAATTTTCTAGTAAATAAAGAATTTACACCAGTTGGGCTTTTAGTATGATCTGTAAATGTATTATTAGATCCAGTAAACCAATAAAATCCTTTTACACTAGACACAGTTGAATCGTAATAAACAACATCATTATAAAAATAACGCGAATTTTCCACAAACGGTTTTAACACATTTTCACCAGTAATGAAAAAACCTTTATAATTTAAATTAGAATCATAACTCGAAACGCATTTTATATTTATTTTATTTAAATTGGCTTCTACTGAATTATACTGTAAATCAGAAAAATATATTTTTGCGTTATTTGTGTAAGGATAGAATAAATCTATTTTTACATTTTCATAAGAATCCAATATAGTTTTTGGTGTATATTCAAAAGTATTTTGAAAAAATCCTATCAAAGCTTTTGCCTCTTTATCTGTTAATCCATCATAAGATAAATCAAATTGAGATTGTAAATTATTAATATTTGGAATAACATTTATTACATAATTATCTCCGTATTCAATTCTTTGAGATTTGGTGCTAAAATTAACAGAACAACCATATGTTTTATTAAAAATAGAATCTATATTCTTAGTTAAATATTCTGATCCTGTTATATTTATAGGAGCATAACGATAATCAGAAGCAGTAAAATTAGATGTTGAAATATATAAACCATCATCATTTGTAAAATGTTTTTCAAAAAGATATTTTTCTATGGCTAATATATCATGGTCAGTTGGAACTTTGGCAAAACCTAATATTTCATAATAAGAAATATCTGAGCTATCATAATTAAAGGAAGCATTTTCAGAAGGATGATTGTTATTTGCGGCACCTATCATTAAACCACTGCATCCAGAATTGAAATGATTTGTACTATTGATGTTTAATAATTCGTATCCATTATTTCTTAATCTTAAATTATTTGTCGTATCATTTTTTATAATAGAAACAATATTCTTATTATTTAGTACCTTAGAAGCGGAAAAAGCTGAATTTACATTTAATGGATTATTTTCTGCGCTTCCTGTTGCATTGATTATAAATTGCTGAGAGCCAAGAGAAGTATTTGAATCCCATTTGTATATATTAGTATTACCTGAAACTCCTAAGAATCCACTGCTTGCACAATTTGTGGGGTATCTTGAAGCGGAGTATAAATCTGTATCAATTATACTTGCTATATTAGGTTTTATTGGATAACCGTAATCGCCTCGCCTTAAATTGTCAAACTCGTAAACAACAAACCAACAACGATCTCCAGTCAAAAAACCAACAAAACCATTACCAGTAGTAAATAAATTATTAAATTCAAAATTTTCTAAATCAGCTTTAAAAGTAATACAATTTTTATTTTGATTGTAAGAAGGATAATATTGACTTGTACTAGTATTATTTAAATCTTGAGCAATCTCATGACCAGGAGCAGAATTATACCATTTATAAATTTTACCACTAGAATCAAACTCTAAATTATTCAAATCATTTAAATTGAACCACGCAAACAATCCTGACAAATTTATTGGAGATGCGCTGTCTCCAGTATAATATTCAAAATCAACCAAATCATATTTTAAATAAGAATTGGTGGTTTCAAAATTTTTTATACCTGTTACTGAAAATTGAGTGTCTAAAAATTTACTCATAATGTACTCCTAAGTGGCGCTAAACGTTGCATGATAGATAATTTGCTTTGTAAAATGCCATTATTAGTAGCCGATAAACCTCTTGATTCTATTTTACCAGTAACATAAAAAGTATTTAATATATTATTATTATAATCTTTCAAAAATAATTCGCAAACAGAATCTTTGCCTTCTATATCGCAAACATTTACTTGTTTAAAAAAGTTACCATCTACTGTTACATTTTTTGTTTTATTAGTTTTTGCTACTCTGAATGGTACGATCTCATCGTTTTTAAAAAAAGGAGCGCGATTGCATTGTTCTGAATATTGAAAACTGAATATTTCTGAAAATCCAAAGACATTTGTTATATCAGATATATAAGTTCTATTTGAATGAGAAATATTATCCAAGGCGCTATTTCTTATATTTGTTCTAAATGCTTTTAAATCATTAGTGCTGTCTTCTGCGTTTATTTGTCCATACCATTCGAATTCAGCATTTATAGAAATAGGAGAAAATTGAGAAGCTTGAAAAGATATACTTTTTAAGTAACAGTTTTGTATATTTACTCCAGCAAACACAGCGTTTATAGGAGACTCTGAGACTGTTGTCGGGCTTAAATAATTAGGAAAAGCGCCTGTCAAAAAAAATTCTGTATTCAAACTACCAACCACAGTTCCTTGAGGAGCGTATCGCAATAAAGATCCATCTGATAATAAAACTGGCTCTATACTTGATTGCAAAGAAATTTCTACTGATGTAGAATAAAAAACATCATTGTTTATTCTAAAATCTAAATTCTCATATTTAATGAATTTACTCATCAATTTATAGTATATGCAATCGTAGATATAATTGTAAAATCAACAGAATCTGGTTTTGTGCCATTTCCTTCACACAATCTATATTGAATTAATCGACCTGAAGAAAATGCTGTTGATCCGCTTATATTAGATTTGTTTTTTATTTGTATAATATTTGGATTTATAGTATTAAAATATGTCGCACCGATTATTCCACTTACAGGATAAGATACTGGATCAGATGGAGGACTAACGAAAAATCCAGTTACGAATTTTGTTGGAACTGCTGGGTTGTATGTCGGAGTGATTACTGATATTTCAAATCGATAATCGGCTGATAATGCATTTTGATCAGATGTAAATAAAGCAATTCTTTCAATAGATCCATCGTATGGAGTAATAGTAAATGGAGCATGATCAGAATTATTTCCGCTTGGAATAGAATCAGAATCAGGAACAATCGGACTAAAATAAATATCAGTACCAGTTACTCTTGTTTGATATGTTTGAATAAATTTACCCTTGGAATAACCTCCATTTGTAGTATAACTGCCATCGATATCTAAATTTCCAGCGCTAGTCAATTTAGCAACAACATCTGGACTTGCTCCAAAATAACCATTTTTCACAAAAACAAAACAATCATTATCATTTATTCCTAATGCGCCATCATTATATAAATTACCGATTGACCATTTTGGAGTGTTTATAGCGGCATCATAACGCGAAAAAGTAAGTAAACTATTTCTAGTAGGCGTCGGATCTAAAGATGCATCTTTATTTGCTGCAATAACTATTTGAGTAGTTCCTTGTATATTTGTGCTTTGAAATGATGCTACAGTATTTTCAGAGATTCCATCAGTAACAACATCTAATTGAAATTGAGGACCAGTAGTACCTAAACCAAAATTTCCTACAGCATCTATGATTGCATTGTTAGTCGATAAAACGGGATGTGGACCAATAAATGTTTTATTTACAGAAAGACCAAAGTAATTTATATTTGTAGCATTTCTTAAACTTAAAAATGTATTTGGTTTATTTGTTTGAAATCTACTAACTTGAGCAACAGTACCGCTTACATGCATTGTATAAGCAGGAATAATATGACCTATACCTATTTTAGGAGCAACTGAATCATTATCTATATATATTGCATTTTTACCTAAATTAAGATCGCCTATGTTATTAAAATTTAAAAATAAAGTTTCATCGTTTGCGCTTGTTTTTATTTCTGTATTGTATGGATCAAAAACCAAAGCGTTTCCTGAATTTTGAAATTCAATAAATTCACCACTAACTAAAAATTTATTAGTTAAAGCTCCAGTAGTACCATGAATTGCAAAATTACCGCTTTGATCAATCGCCATTAAATTAGTAAAACTAGCGCCAGCATTTATTGAAGATTCTAAATATAATTTTGTATCGTTTGGTTTTTTAGAAAATTGATAATAAACACTGGGATCTGTAATAGATATTCCAATTTTTCTAGCAGCAGCGCCACTAATTCTTATTTGACCTAAACCTAAAGTTGCGCCTGGAACATCAACAACATCTAATGAAACTCCTGGAGTTCTATCGTTTATTCCCACAAAACCATTTGATCCACTTACTGAGAGACCGATAGCTCCAGCAGATTCAAAAATCGTAAAACCATCGTTAGTTTGAGCCGTAAAGCCTGTAAAAGATTGAGACAATTCATCTCTGGTTATTTTATTATTTTGTGTGGAGGTTGAATTTGATATTAGGAAAATATCACTCGACTCAACACTTGTGTTTGGTTTTTCTGTTAAAGATGAAAGAGATACTCCCATATTAATTGTTTAAATAACCTTTATAACTAAGTTTTACACTTAAAACGTCGTCAGCACTTGAATTAAATTCTTGAGATACAAGTTTAAAATCATTAAATGATTGATTGAACATATTTATTCCAACACTTTTTCTGATAACAAATAGCACTTCATTGTCGTTTACAATTAAAGGTGAATTACCTACAGATAAGAAATCATCTTCAAAAACTGTTCCATTTATAGATATAGAAAAACTAGCATCATTATCATTATTCAATTGATCATATAATTTTTTAGCTTCATAATCATCTACTTCTAAATTAAAAGAAGCATCTATTTCAATAGGTAATTCTAATAATATTTCATAAGGAACATATGCAAAATTGGGTATAGGACCAGAAGGTCCAGATGGCCCACTAGAAGCAAATCCAGATGGTTGCAATAAATAAATTGGTTTTTTAGGACAATTTATATTATAATTAAATTGAGTTATTCTATTAGTAGGTGAGCCGCTACATGTTAAAATAATATCTTTTACTTGCGGCACACTTATATAAGGAGCGCCTATATTACCTGAAGCTGAGATAGTTTTACCTATATCACCAAAAACTTGTATATCAATAGAAGTTTGAGGAACTTCGCCTACAGAACAATCTAAACTTATACTATTAACACAACCAGTTTTAAATCCAAAAGATTTACCAAAATAATCAATACTTCCAGCGAACCTTTGAGCTTGTTTATCTGGTCTTTCACCAGTGAATCTTAAAAAAGGTTCGTTGTATAATAAATATTTATTTATGCTAAAAGAAGCACTTGGAACTTCTGCCATTACTTGTTTATTATAACCAACACCTATCGTATTAATAGGACCATAATTTATCGAATAATTACCTTGTATAGATAATATACCAGAAATAGCATTACTATTTAAGTAAAATCTATTTTCGTAATTTAGTGTTGAATTTTTCATTAAACAGGTCTACGAGTTCCAGCTAATACGCCGCCAAATCTTTGTTGTTGTTTTATCACATCTAATACTGTTTCATATACTTTAGAATTCAAATTATTAGATAATTCTACATCTTGTTGTTTATAACTTGTTGAATCTGCTCCCATTTGTATAGTACCGTCTCTATTTACTGTTGTATTAAAATTGAATGAATTAGTTGCATTGTTATTATTTACTGTATTAGAATTGTTAGAAGAACCACCGTACATTCCTCCATTTTGCATACCAACACCATATTTTTTAATAATTGGTGAGCTATATAATCCACCTTCTGCATAAGCTGGAATTATGTCTGATAAACGAGAACCATACGATGATGAGTTACTGCTTTTTTGAAAACTTTTACCAGTAAATAATCCTCCTGTTTGACCTCCTGTTCCTATAGCTAGAGATGTATTTCTAGAAGATCCAACTCCATATCCTAAATAATCAGGTTTATCAACTCCAGGGCCTTTTGGCGCGGCACTTCCGCCCATACCAGTATCAGTATTAAATTTACCAGCAGCTTTCATTAGCCCAAATGAAGCCGCCATTCCAACTATTGACCCCACAATACCAGCAATCATTTTTCTTCTTTCAGCGGCTTTGCGTCTTTTTTCTGCTTGTTTAGCTCTTTGTTCATCTCTTAATTCATTGTATAACTTACTATTTTCTAAACCAAAAGTTGTCATACCTTCTTCCATAGATTTTAAATCAGTCAACTCTGTTGCAAAAGAACCTCCAGAAGCAAAACGAGGAGCCATTGAAAAATTCAATTTATCTAATTCGCTTGGGCCACCCATAGCCATTACTGCTTTTCTATTCAATACATATTCGCCGTTCTCAAGTAATGCTGGATATTTATCTCCAGAACCTGTTCCAGAAATATACATACCAGATTGAGCGCGAATCACTCCACCTTTTTGAGTTTTAACTGGCACTGATCCAGCGGCACCAGCCATATTGAATCCCATCGATCCCAACATTGAATAAACCGCCGATTGCATCATAGCGGTACTTATAGCATCTAAAAAGTTACCAGCTATACCCATTAAAGCTTCACCTAAATTATCGCTTTCTCTTATTGCTGCTTTTATGCCATTTACAAGACCATCAGCAAACATTCTTGGCAGATCTCCACCTAGTTTTAATAAAATTTCTTCTCCTTCGTATTTAAGGTTACGAAAACTAGTTTTAAATCTTCCTGCAAAAGAATTATTGGTTCTAATAATTTTTTTATCGAATTCTACTTGTTCATTTACATCGGCTCTGCTAATATCTAGAGCTTCTTTTCTTAATTTAATCTGTTCTTGAAAACGACTAATAGTATTTGATAATGCTATTGCTCCTGCTTCATCAGCTTTCTGTCGCTCTTCTGTTAAGAATGCCATTTGTTTATCTCTGTCCATCTTATTAAAATTTGCCTTAGACATTCTATCAGCAAAAGCGTCTACTGTAGCTGTTGAAGTGTTGCCTGATCTATAAGCAGCAATAGATGCTTGAGTTCTTTTATACGCTTCGAATTTAGTTAATTGTTCTGGAGAATAAGATTGAGCTTTTCGTATTTGCTCTAAAACGTTAACACCAGGATTTACTTCTTGCTGCATATAAGATCCGCTCGTAATCATAACGTCTAATTCGTCCTTGCTTTTTCCTATATAAGGATTATTTTGCATTTCTTTAAAAACCTCTTCTCCACCTAAATCATCTAACAAAGTTTTTGCCGCAAATCTTTCAATGACTTCTGATAAATTATATAAAGCTGTTGTATTTTCACGTTCAGCGGCTAATTCCAACATTCTTTGTTGAATTTCAGCATTTATGTTTGCATCTTCCATAGCTCTTTCTTTTTTCAATATTTGTTCTTGTATTTTAAACTGTCTTTCGGATCTTTCTGATACACCGAGACCAGCAACTTTAGCAGGATCTTGTAAAGTTCTTTTAAGGCGATTTATGTCTCTTGTTCCTTCGGCCTTACTTACATCTAAATTATTAGCTATACTTGCGGACATGTTTTTCATGCTTTCCATGCGCATGAAATTTGCATTATCTACTTTAGCTCTTTCTACTGATAAAGTTTTTGTTGCTTCTAATTGAGCTTTTTCTAAAATTTGATTTACTTGAAATAATTTTTCAGCATTAATCATTCTCTGATTGAACTGATCTCCTTCTAATCTAGCCAACTCAATAGCTGCATCATATTCTTGTTTCTTAGCTTTATTTGTAAAAAATTCTTGAGTGTTGTAAAGATCACTTAAAGAATTTTGAAATTTAGCGACTATTCTTTTTAAATAAGTTTGATCGCTCCCTGCTCCACCTGTAGCAGCTATTTCATTTTGAACTGCGCCTACAGTTTCGATTAAGCTACCAACTTTATCTTTATCTGAAAAATCAAAGTTTGAAAGATCAATATTTTTTTCTTTTAAACCTCTTCTTAAACTTACTGCTTGACTTTCAGCTGTTAATCCTGATGTTTTAGTTCGTTCAATTAATTTTCCCGTCAAAGCTCTACTTACTTCGTCACTTGATAAACCTGACAAATCTCCCGATTTTACTTTATCATATATATCTGATTGATAAAATTTAGCAGACTGTTCGGATTGCAAGCTTACTTCTTTAAATAATTTTGTTATATTTTCTTCTCTTGTTTTTTGAAAATCATTTCGTTCTTTTTGTTGACTCAATCTGAAATTTTCAGCAGAAATTTGCTGTTTTGCAATAGCATCATCATATTTTCTTTGTGCGGCAAATTGAGTAAAGCCTAATTTTTTTGGACCTTCTGGTAAAGAATTCATTACAAAACTTTCAATCGATTCAGAAAAATTAGTAGTAAATTCATTTATTGCCGAATTTACCCTGTTAATTTGTGAATCTTTTTCTAAAGCTATTGCCGCTTGCAATGATAAAGTTTTGATAGAATTTTCTATTTTTCCAAAAATTTCAGCAAATCCTTGTAAAGCGGCGTTTCTAACTTTTTGAATAGCATTGTTAGAAGCCTCTAATTTACCCATTTTTTCAAGACCTCTTCCGATTGCTTCTCCACTTTTACCGAATAGTAAATCTACTGCTCTTTGAACTTCTTGCTGATATCTTGCAAAATCATTCTCTTTTAGATCTGGAAATAATTCATCAGTAAATTTTTTAGCAAAATTTTGTTGAGCAATAGCTATTTGAGCGGCATTCTCTCTGAGACCTGGAACATTGAGTTTTACTCTGCTACTTTTGAATCTTTTTACACTTGCAATTAAATCTTCATTAGTGCCAGCTTTCATAAGTTCAATCACTTGCGGATCTTTAAATAGCGAAGATGATTTGAATAACTCAGCAGCCACCTCTGAAGGTTCTTTAACACCTAATTCAGCAGTTGTTTTTCCACCCGCAAAAGTTGTAGCAAAAAATCCACCGCCTTGTTGTAAATTACTCAAAGCAGATTTACCGGCTGCTGTTCTACTCAATTGATCATTATATTTCTTCAGTTCATCTTGTAGTTTATTTACATTACCGCCAGTGCTAGCAAAAATTTGAGCTAGATTAACATCTTTAATTTCATTAAAACTAAGTGCTAAATTTCTAGTTGCATCTTCAATATCTTTACTTGAAGCTCCACTAGCTATTAAATCATTTAATTTTTTCTGACTATCAACATAACCAGAAGCAGCTTGAGAATTAGCTTGTTGTTTTTTTAAAAATTCTTGATCAATTTCCGCTAATTCAGATAACGATAAACTAGCTGCATCTATTGCGCTAACTAAACCAACCAAACCTCCAATAGCACCACCTATCAATGCTCCTTGAGGACCAAAAGCTGCACCAATACCCGCGCCAGTTGTTACAGCACTCAATCCAGTGCTTATAAGGGCTTGACCTTGACGTTCACCAGATGTCATTTCTGTACGTTTTTTATTACCAAAAACGGCTTGTTCTACAAATCCAGCAATCATTGGTCCAGCAATAGATATAGCTGTGCTAGCAGATGATAAACCTTTTGCAAACTTACCTTGTTGTTGCTTTATCTGATTACTGGCAGCAGTCATCGCCTTACTCAATTCAGCGCCAGAAAGACCACCTGCTTTTAAAGCGTTTTCTAATTTTAACATTTCTGATTTTATCAATTTATTTCTTCCAAACGCAGATTCAAAAAAGCTTAAATTTTCTTCTGCTGCTTGAACTGCATTTATAAAATCAGAAATAGCTCGGTCTATATCGTCATTACTAAATGCTGGTGTTGGAGGAGATGGATTTGATGCTGGTCCTGTTGGAGGCACAGAAGAACTAGCTGCAGAGGATCCTCTCCTTTTTCTACTTTTTCCTTTTTTTCCGAAATTAGGCACAAACCCTTTACTCATCAACCCCGCAGCTTTCTGTCCTCTCATTGAATCGCTCATCGCATTTGCTAATCCACCATGATCGGCAATCGCGGAACTAAATGTTGGCTGACTGCTGTTTCTAATATGAGGAAAAGGTTTAGTATCAAATATGGCTTTATTGCCACTCATGTTTTCTTCTAAACTCATTACTGCTTGTTTATATGCAAAATTAGGAATAAAACCTTTATTAAAATCATTTACAGGGAAAGGTCCAGGATGTTGTTCGTGAAATGTTCTATAAGCAGAAAATGTTTTTGGTATAACTGGGCGGTTTTTTTGTCGATTAGCAAATCTTGATTTTAATTCATTTTTTACTGTTCTTATATATGGATGCTTGTTTTCAAAAAGATTATCCGGCAATATTGATTGCAGAAATGATTTATAAAATATAATTTTTCCACTATTTTTATCATAACTGCCTTTCAAATAAGTATTTGCATATTTAGGGTGTAATAACTCTTCATGAGTTAAGTTTTCTCCAAAGTGTTTGGCTACAATTTCGCGATGAAATTTATCTTCTCCCGTTGCATATCTTTCATTTTTTAAATCGATTACGAATTGTATTAGATCTGATGATATTGCTCCTCTTTTTCCTAATTCTGTGGTCATTTTATCCAATGCACCATCATTATAGTTAAAATTAGGAATAAAACCTTTACTATCTGTAAATCTAGAATTTTTGCCTATAAAATTGCTGAAATTAAAACCAAATATTCCATCAAACATTGCTCTTTTAATTGGATTCTGTAACCAATCATTCAATTCTTTTACAGATTTACCTTTGATATAATCAATGACTGATTTGGGAAGTTTTTTTCCCATTATTTCTCCAGTAGATATTATTGAGTTTTTAGAAAAAATCTTATCAGGAACTGATGATTCTGCGCCAAATTTTTTAAGGAATTCTTCTATCTCTAGTTTAGAAAAACCGCTTGTGCCTTCCTTTATTCTTCCTAAAGTTTCTAATACATAGTTTCGATCAACACCAAAATTAGGAATAAAACCTTTTGAAGAATTAAGAGAAAAATCTGATTTAGCTCTTCCCAACTTTAATTCACGCTTAAGAAAGTTTTCAATACCTCCATACATTTGTAATTCTTTTGGGCTTACGCCGCCAAATGGAGCATAAGATTGATTTTTTAGATTATAAATTGCTGTATAAATTCCCTTTCTTAATTGAGCTTTATAACCACCTCCAATATCAACGAGGTCTAAATTATTTATCATCTTTTCTGTTTCAGCAATATTTGTACCCGCCATAGTACCTGCTACATCTTCAACTGGAGAAAAAGCTGATTCAGGCACACCTTTTGATATAAATGCTCGTTTTAAAGTATCCGATATTGGTTGTCTAGTTTGTAATAATAATTTATTATTATGAATAGCATATTTTATTGCGCCTTTAGTAGAACCTTCAATTTCATCCCAAGCATCTGAATGGTATAAAGCATTATATATTCTACCATCTTGAAAAGCATAACCCTTCATTATAGGTGAAGCAAAATTAGGTATAAAACCACCATATGTGGTATTTTTCTTAGCTTCGTATCTTCTTAATAAACCATCAGTAACTTTTGTGAGTTTTGCGCTTATTGTTGAATCAACATTCGAATATTTATCTTTAACAATTGATGCAACAGCCATTTCAAATTCACTGAAATTTGCACCAGGATTTTTACCAGTAGGATCAATAAATTTTGGTCTATTTGATATAGCAATCATTGAGCTAACTTTTTTAGCTAATTCTGGATTTTCTTTTTTGAGATTTTCAAGTTTTTTATTCATGAATCCAATAACAGATCCAGAAATATTTTTAAAATCTTGCTTCAATTCAATCATACTATATGAACCATCAGCAAGTTTATATAATAAATCAAAATCATTCTCATTTGATATATCGCTTACGGGTTTATTTTTGAATCCAACTTCTGCTGGTCTTATTACTTTTTTTGAACCTAAAGCTATATTCAATGCAGATCTTACAAAATCTTCATGCAAGTAAGATAGCATAGCGGAATTTCCCTTTTTTGCATATTCGTGATTTAAACCTCTTCCATAAGTAGGAAAATCCCCCATCTTGAAAACATCTGTATCACCAGCAACATTTTTATATTTACTAGAATATTTTTTGAACCAAGGGATGCTTGCAGTAGTCATTGGAACAGCAAAATTAGGAATAAAACCGGAAGCATTAAAAGCAGTTCCAGTTGGAGTAATTAAATCATAATTACCTGTAAAAATACGATCATTTTTAGTATTATTATACGTTCCTGTTATTGTTGATAAATGTTGTAAAATAGCTTTATCCAAAATATCTTTAATTGAAACTGCTTTTCTGGTTCTTACTTCAGCGAATCTTCCATCATCAGTCTTAAAATCAAAATATTGATTACCGCTTGTTGGTTTATATCCATGATCTTTTAATTCTTTATAAGCTTCTGCTTCTCCTAATAATCCTTGAACTTGATTTATTGCATAAGAATATCCACTTGTTTTGTTTATATTTTTTAAACCAGTCTCTGTTCTTGCTAAACCCGTAGGATCAACTTGATCTTCATATTTATTTACAAAAGCTTGCAATTTTTCTGGTTGATAAGCAAGTCCAGATAATTCGCCTGTTCTATTTTGTTTTTTTAAATATATTTCTTTGACTACATCTCGCGCTTCTTTTCTAATCGCATCAATACTTATGTTAAGTTGTTTTTTATTTATGTCTGCTACAAAAAAATCAAAAAATTTTGGACCAACATTAGTTTTACTAGTAACAAGTGGATTATTTCTGATTTTAACTCGATCAGACCATTCTTTAGATGTTTCTGTTCCAGTAGATGTCAATCCAAAATTAGGAATAAATCCTCTAAACATATATGGATCAACACCTGTTCTATTTATTGATTTTTGTCTGTGTGCGCGACCTGCCTTGGAATTAGCAGGAGGATTAATAAAAGGTTGAGCGAAACCGGGAACATATTTTACATCTTCAGCGGTATTCATTACTCCACCAACCGGCGAAGGAACTACTCTGCCGGGACTATAGCCACCAGCTTTTGCGCCAACTACTTCTGCTAATTTTGTCGCAGTGGGAACGTAACCGCCAGCGCGAGTAACTTGTAATCCGCGAGAACCAGCTACTTTAACTCCTTGACCAGACAATTGAGGAGCTAATTGTTTTGCTAATGTTACTTGTCGTTGATATTCAGCAGTTTGCGCTCTTGCTGTTTGCAGCAACAAGTTCGCTTGTGCTACTTGATTTCCAGTTAATCCATCAAGAGCTTGCGCAACAGTTCCTTGTTGCGCCATAATTTGCAAAATAGCCGATTCAATATTTTTTCTATTTTGTGTTTCTGTCGTAATACCAGCAATCTGAGGTAAAGCTTGACTAAGAAATGAAAAAGAGTTTTGTATTAATTTAAAAAGCGTAAAGAAAGCAGCAATAGCACCGGGACCAGCTATCACATTTCTGATACCTTTCAATAAACCATTTGCAAATGTTGAACCGATGCCTTCGCCTTCAAGAATTTCATTCATGCTCTCGACAAGAGACTTCAATTGTTCTGTGCCGTATCTTGCCAAAGGTTCAAAAGTAACTTTACCAATATTATTGGCTAATTGTTGAGCAGATGTTGCTGTTTGACTTAATAATGCGTCAAGTGTTTTATTTAATTTAGCTGTTGCAATTTCTGCTTCATTTGTTGCGCTTGCGCCACGTTGTAATGCGCCAGCATATACTCCTTGAGATTGATTTAAATCATTGACAATTGCTTTAAGAATGTTGACTTGATAAACACCGGCAACTTGTTCAGACAATTGCGCTCTTTGTGCGTCAGCTAAATTTTTATATGCGCCAGCAAAGTTTTCAAGAATAGTAACTGCTGGTAAAATATTTCCCTGTACATCTCTAACAGAGATATTGAATGCTTCTAACTGATCAAGAGTATCTGTACGTTGTAAACGAGTAAAAATTGTTTTTAATGCGTTACCAATTACTGCACCGCCTCTAGCTGTACTTTGTTGAGCAGCTGTTACTAATGCGTTCAATTGATCTAAGCTAACACCAGCTTCTTGTGCTGCTTGACCTGTACGAGACAACGCTTCAGCAAGATCACCAGCACCAACAGCAAAGTCTTGTTCAACAGCAACAAGTTTATTTAAAATCTGAGTTGTAGTAATTCCAGTTGCAGCAAAACCGTTTACAGTAGAAGTTAAAGCATCAACAGCATTTGCTGTTCCTATTCCAGCTAATCTTGTTAATGTAAGAGCGTCTTTTGTTCTTTGTAAGGTTTCTTCAGCTTTTAAACCTTGACGAGAAAACTCAAGAGCGGCTTTACTAGCATCATCAAATGATGAAGCCGTTTGTTTACTTACGTTGAATAATTCTGTGCTGAATTTTTGTAACTGACTTGTACTTAATCCGAATACACGATTAATATCAGCAAGATTTTTTTCAACATCAATGGTTACACTAGCTAATTCTTTGAAACTACGAATAACACCACCAAGAACAGCAGTAGATGCACCGAATGCAATAACGCGAGCATTAGAAGCCGCCAATGCCGCTTCAAAATCTTTAACATCTCCAGTTATTCTTCCTAATGGTTGAGAAAAAGCTCTGGCATTAATTTGAAGATTTATTGGATTATTCTGCGCAAATCTTTGATTATATGCTTGTACACCAGCTTGAATAGAAGCTACTAATGCTGCTTGATTCGCCGCGACATTGATTTGTACTGACATATCTTTATTTACACACTATTTTTTATGATTATCCAAATATTTTCATCATATCCTCCATACTTAACGAACCACCTTTCTTTTTAGCTTCTTCTGATAAAGATAATGTTTTTTGACCTTTTGCTTTTAATCCTACATATTCAAGATCTTCTGACGTTGCGCCAACAATGGAAGAAGCTTGATTTTCTTTATTGTTTTTATTTTCGATTACTTTTTTGGCATTTTCGTTAGCGTTAACATAATCTATGATTTTATCAGGATCATTTTTAATTTCTTGAGGCATTTTGTCATTTTGCTGAAAAACGTTCTTAAAAAATCTTGCATAAATTAGTAATTTTACCTGATTATAAGTAAGCTCGCATACTGATTTTCCAAAAAATTCACTTGGATTTTCAGCAAATGGCATATATAAATTAAAAAAATCTTGCAAAACTAAATGTTGAATAGTATTGTCGTTTATATTTTTGTATATTTCAGCGTATTGTTTTATAATTGTGCTTAACGTTTCAGCATCAATATCGTCGAACTCTTCTTCTAAATAAGCTGGATTGGACAATTGTTTATCTTTATGTAAACATTTGAGAATATAATAATCATTAACACGTTCTTCGGCATAACTTTCAGCAGTACGTTGAAAAAAAGATGCTCGCGTATTTTTTAAATCGTTTAATCGTTTTTGCGCTGATTCTATATCAGCATTTACTCTCATTATTTCTGATTTAAGATACAATGATTTTTTTTGTTTATGAAAATTATCTATTATATCTTCTTCTTGTTTAATCAAAGATTCTTGGCTTTTTGTCCATTGTTTTTCATCTATAAGACGTTTTAATGTTTCATCATTTGTTGGAACGCCGCGATTCTTAGCTTCTTCAAAATAATGATCGTATATTTGATCAATATCGACTTGATCTTCCAAAGACAAATGTTTTAAATAAAAAAGATTCTCTAAAACTTTAATCTCAGAGAATCCATTTTTTATATCCCTAAAAGCTTTTTTGTATTTACTCTGTTGGGATTGTTCCATCTATTTCTCCAATAATTCTATCGAATTCTTCCTTTTCGGTGTTGCTTGTAAAGAACCAATAGCTAATAATACTAGCTAGTTTACTATAGCACTTTTCATATATTTCGTTCTTATTTTCTTCATACTCAAACATTGCCGCCTCTTTGGTCTCAAAATTCTTACCGGGAAACAGCCATTCAAATTCAGCATTTTTCTTACTATTATCTTTAAACTGAGTAAGATTAAGAACATACCATAGAATAGCTCTGTTCTGCGCTTTGATATCAGCAGTATGATTAAAAAGAGTCATGTAACTGGTTTCTTTTTCGATCAACGTTTTACGCCTCTGAAGAATTTCTGAAGTAACTTTTTCAATTTTTTGATTATAATCTTCATCGCGTTCAGATTCAGGTTTTAGATTTAATATAGTTAATCGACTTTGCAAATCTCCGATTTCTGATGCGGCAGAAACCATTGTTTTAGCATCTGTATCGCTAATCAAACCACCAGTATCGCTATATTTATTTAATAACATTGCTTTCGTTAAAATGCCATTTCTTATGCACTTACTCATTTCTATGCTAAATTCCATATCTGCTTCTTGCATTTGTTTTCTATTTGGCAATAAAATATTAATCTCTACAGGAATTTGTTTTTTAACTTTTTCCTTGTATGTGCGCGTGACTTGCTCGCCTTGCTCATTTGTTATCGTTTCAGTCTTATCTTCTTCTACATCAGCGATCTTGAGAATATTGAAACTATATAGGGACTTTGACATAATTTATTTATACTAATATATATTCTATAGTTTTTCAACCAGTGTAAACTTATATATGGCTACGAATCTTATATCAGCTTCAGAAAGAACTGCTCTTAATGCAGTTATTGATGATGTTCATGAGACTTTTGCTAGCGAAATAACTGTATTTAAAGAGGCTTCTCAAGTTGTGATAATTACAGACCCTAATTTTAATCCATTATATAATACGGCTAATCAAACTACTTCATATATAAATACACCAGTTTATAGAACATTTAAAGCTAGAATACATTATAATGATGATATTAATAAAAAATATTGGAGCGAAACGAATTTGGCATCTCAAATTAAGCTTGAAGCAGTAGTTGGCACTGTAAGAATTAAAATTAAATCAGAAGATTATGATTATATCAAAGATGGTCGTCGATTTGATATTGATGGCAAAAGATATGTTTTAAATTCGACATTTAGACCGCATGGTCTATTCGATAATAAATATTATACTCTTTATTTAAAACCTGATTCCTAAATTATATGAATCCAAAATGGATCGACATGTTCCGACAATTGCAAAAAGATAACGAATATCAAAAAATAGTAAAATCTTCTATAGAACAGCAATTTGGAAAAATAAAACAAAAATACATACAAGAATTTGCGAATCATCCAATAACGCAAGAAATAAAAGGCGGCATTTCTGCTACTAATTTATCTGGAACGTTAAATGGAATAACAAATTTATATTCTTTTATAGGATTTAATGAAGGAAGCGATCCAATCAAACCAATAGAAGACTTGTTAGAAAAATCTAATTATAGAATAATTTATAGCTCAAACGGTGTTGAAAGCACAGTTATATTCGATATACCAACTGCGGCTCAAATATTCAACGTAACTCCCATGCCTTGGGCATTGGGCAGAAGCTGGGCCAGAGGCATTGAAACGGGAATTTCAGGATTAGGATATTATTTGAAAAAGAAAAAAAATAGTCGATCTGGATTCGGTGTACAAAGTTCGACTAATCAAGTAAGAATCGGCGCATCATTTAAAAACACTAGATATATATCAGATTTTATAAACAGATTTGCAAAAGAATTACAAAGTTTAAATAATTTAAAAATATGAAACCAGCATTTTCTCATAATTTAGTCAACAGTTTCTTTTTATGGTTTGACAACTATTTAATGAAAAAAGGTGATGCACATAAAACTTACACAACAAAACTTTATAATTATAGTGATGCTAGACTTGGTGGAAACAAAGTAGTTTATGGTTCACCATATAAACAATGGGTATATGATAAAAATATAACTGGCGCAACAATTCCAACCGGTCTAACAATTAATGGATCTTTTGTACCAACAGGCACAAGCGGAATGATGTTTGACTTTGATAATGGGCGAGTTATTTTTAATAGCGGCGTTTCAACTGGATTAAACATTACAGGTACATATTGCGTAAAAGAAATTAATAGTTATGTCACTGATCAACCAGAAGATAAATTAATAATTGAAAATAAATATGTTACAAATAGTAGATTCACAGTAAGTGAAAATTACATTCCTCCATATAATCCAGTAACACCATGTATTTTTGCTTCAATGGAAACAGCAAATAATACAGCATTTGCTTTTGGTGGTGAAGATGAAACTAAATGTATAATAAAAGTTGTAGCTTTTTGTGAAAATTTATATCAATTAGATGGTGTATTAAGTGTATTTGGCGACTCATATAATGAAGTTTTTAGCCTTATTCCAATGACAGGTCATCCATTAGGAGAATTTAACGAAATAAAAACAGGCGTTTATCCTACTGGTTATAACTATCAAAATTTAAGCTCGCAATATGAATCACAAAAACTATTTATTTCTTATGTTGAAAGCTCTAAAATACGAGATAATGTTCTCAGAGAATTAAATCCAACATTACATATAGGATTCTTGGACTTTGAAATAAAAACTTATCGTTATCCAAGATTATAAAATTTCCCAAAACAAAATAATCACTGTAAAAAATTATAACATTTATAACAATAAAATCATATGGCAAGAAATCGTGTAATATATCAAAGTCAAGCTTTATTTATCGCTCCTAGCTCTACTGGAGTACAAGTAAGTGGAGTTACAGCAGAAGGATCTGGCCCAACAGCAACGCCATTTTTACCAACAGATACTGGATCATTAGGTTCAGGTATTTCACTTCTGAAAAAACTTGATCGTATTCAAAGTTGTAATTTCAATTTTACAATCAATAGACAAGATATCAATGAATTTGGTAAACTTGCTCGTATTGACTCAATTGTCATGGAAGCTCCAACAGTTGGACTTGATTTCAGTTATTATGTAACTGATGGATACAATGAAAGATTGATGGGATTCAATATAACTGGCGTAACTGATACTAATCTTGCTAATGGCGCACAAGCTATTTCTGGTTTATTAGCAGATCTTCAAGGTAATAACTATTATATTCTTACTGTAGATGAAGGCGAAGACGTAGTTGGCGGAACTCTAACACCAAGTTCAACAATAGTTGGTATCGGAAACGGATTTATAAGTGAATATAGTTTTGAAGCTAGTGTAGGAGCTATTCCAACTGCAAGTGTAACAGTCGAAGCTTTCAATATCAAATCTGATGCTAGTGAAACTCCAATTACAGTTGCTGCCAGCATACCTTCTAGTCCAGTAGGTGCTACAATTGTTACAATAACCGGAAATAGTCCAGCAATTGATTTATTTGCCCAACCTGCAACAAAACTAACTGACGTAGCAAAAGCTTATAAACTAGATCATAGTAGAGCATTTACTGGAGCGCCATATACTACAGCTGCTGGTGTTAATTTCACTGGATTTACAACTGGAGTAAGTTCTATTAGCGCATTGCGTCCTGGTGATATTGTTCTTTCTCTTGGAACTAGTCGCGGTCTGACAAATCTTTCTACCGCTCATATTCAATCATTTAATTTCACTTTACCGTTGAGCAGAACAATTCTACAACGTCTTGGCAATACATTCGGATTCGCAAGAGTTGTTGATGTTCCTATTAATATGGATGTAACAGTTAGTGCAATTGTTTCTGAGCTACAAGATAAGAATCTATTTGACGCTCTTGTTTCTCAAAAGAACGATCTATCAATCACATTGAAAGATAGCAATGGCACTCAAAAAATTAACTATCTAATTAAAGAAGCTATTCTACAATCAGAAACATATTCTGAAAATCTTGGAGATAATCAAACTGTAGATCTAACTTATACAGTTCAAATTGGTGGTGCAAATGATACTACTGCTGGATTGTTTATGTCTGGTAGTTATCAAAACTATTTAGATTCTATCACTTCTGGCTTCTATAAGCTTGGAACTGGTAAACTAGGTTAATAATTACAAATAAAAAACCCCAGTCGAAAGACTGGGGTTTTTTTATTTATGGATTTCCATATCCATATGGATAATAAAAATAACCTGATCCAGTAAATATTGGCGAACCATCTTCGCCAGCCACTTGCACAGGAGCAGCGCGATAAATATTATAACTGCTTACCAATTTCTCCATTTCATCTCGCGCATCATTAGCTAAACCTCGATAAGTTTTTGCAAGTTCATTTTTATTTGTGCGAGTAATAGATGTATCACCTTCGCGTAAAGTAACAAAGTCTACAGCAGAATCAACTCCTCGTAATACTTGACGAGTCTTTTTAGTATAAAACTCGTATAAATACATTTGTTTGTATATAGCTCTTTCTTCTTGTTGAAAAGTTCCAGTTGGCAAAAACTTACCACTTTCGACACAATATTGAGTATAAATTTTTGTATTTAACATACCAACATTGTTTGCCAACCATCCTGAAATATAATAAAATTGAGCATAACCACTATCATACTCAAATTCATTTGCGAAAATTTCATCAGCTAAATCATGCACACTATAAGCGACCATATATATACTTTACACTTTTTTATTAAGTTTATGAACTAATTCGTTATATATGATTTTAGAATAATATCTGCTATTCTTTATCTTCACCTCAAAATTAAAATTTACAGGTTTTTCAAAAATTTTGTTTGTATCATCATATTTTGACATATCAATAGTGTTCACAAAAACAGTATAATCAGCATTAAAATCTTGTCTAGTTTTTTCTAACGGACAGATAAAATCACATATAATAATATCATTGTATTGACCATATAAATTAGCAAGATCTTTCATGCGTTTAGCCTGACGTTTTCTACCTAAATTTGAAAAATCCCAATCATTAAATCTTTGTCTTATATCATCAGCATTCAGCCAATAACATTGGTAATTTACATTTAATAAATGATATAAATCTGCCGCTAATGTTGTTTTTCCAGATCCTGGCAATCCCATGATAAGTATCTTTAAAAACGAATTATCTGGCATAATATATGGTATGGTTGAAAAGGTATTTTTTCAATGTTCGTTGCCTCGGGCTGGTTCAACATTATTACAAAATGTATTGGCGCAAAATCCTGATTTTTATGCTACACCAACGAGTGGATTGATTGAAATATTTCTTAATGCAAGAAATATCTATTCAAACAACATTGAGTTCAAAGCTCAAGACATCAATGTAGTAGAGCCAGCATTCAAAGCTCTTTGCAAAGAAGGTATGCTTGCATACTTTAATGCTATTACTGATAAAAAGTATGTAATTGATAAAAGCAGAGGTTGGAGTGTAACTTATGACTTTTTAAATTGGTATTATCCAGATCCCAAAGTAATTGTCATGGTGCGTGATTTAAGAGCGGTTGTAGCTAGTATGGAAAAGAAGTGGAGACAACATCAAAACATAGATGCCGGTCTACAAAATTGGAATGAACTTCGGAACACTACTGTAGACAAAAGAATAGATTATTTCTTATTACAAGCTCCACCACTTGCTGTAAGTATGGATGTATTGTATGATACTTTGATGCGTAAGTTGAGCAAAAAATGTTTGTTTATTAAGTTCGAAAACTTTGCTTCTAATCCGCAACGTGAAATGCAACGAGTATATGAGTTTTTAGAGTTGCCATTTTATCAACACGATTTTAATAATGTAGAACAAAAGACCTTTGAAAATGATCGCATGCATATTCCTTTTGGCGATCACGCTATTCAAAAAGTAATAAAACCAGTTCCAAATGATTATATCGATATTCTCGGAAAACAAAACTGCGATAATATTTACAACAAATTTCCTTGGTTTTATAAAGCATTTAATTATGATTATTAATTCCTAAAAATATTAAAACAGTGTAAAAGTTTATACAAAATATGAGCAGTCCAGTATTTCCTATTATCAATCTACCAAGTGCTGTAGAAATTCAACAAGCTGCTAACAGCAGTCAAATCGAAATCCTTCAAACGACAGACGATCCAGTTGGAAAGACTGTGAAGAGTTTGGTAAAGATATCAACAACTCCATATGCCCACAACTGGTACACAGTATGGTCTGGAGACACATATGATCAAGCTGGTCAATGGACAGATGCTCAACTATCTGCCGCTGTTGTAGCTCTAGTTATGGCAGAATATCCTCCCGCTTTGACACGATAATAAGTCTAGAAATAATATTTAAACAATGTAAAATACCTCAAGGACGTAATGTTCTTGAGGTTTTATGGCTGAAAAAACAAAAGTATTAATTGGAACTCCATCATACGACGGCAAACTTGATGTTTATTATATTGACTCGCTTTTAAATACTTTATCTACAGCAGAAAAAAATAATATAGACGTTTATCCATTGTTTATCTGTTACGACTCGCTAATACAACGTGCGCGAAATGATTTATTTAAAGCCGCGCATGATAATAATATAGATATTTTATTTTTTATTGATGGTGATATTGGTTGGAACCCTCAAGATTTTTATAAGCTAGTTCATAGCGATAAAGACATAATTGGCGGCAGTTACCGCAAGAAAACAGATAACGAAGAATTATATGTTGTTAAAGCTCTTGATAAAGATAATTCTAAATTGAATTTAAATGTAGATGAAAATGGTATTCTTGAAGTTGCAGGATTAGGTTGCGGATTTATGAAGATTTCTCGCAAAGCAATAAATGCATTATGGGATATTTCAAAGCCATACACTTCAGAGAAAGGCGATGCGAGAATGGTGTTTGAAGTTGTCTGCGAAGATAATGATTTGATTAGTGAAGATATTTATATGTGCAAGAAGTGGCGTAATCTTGGCAACAGCGTTTATCTTGATACGAAAATAACCTGCTCACATACAGGCACGAAAACGTTTTTTGGAGATGTTGGAAAGTGGATCAATTCTTTCAGAAAAACTGAAACATATGATTCACAATCACCAACTGATATTGCTAAATATTTCTCTAAAGCAGATAATGATGATGATTTCAAAGTTATTGTATGACGGATATTTATGCAGACGTTATTCTTTTTGATAGCATAGGATCTCCATACGATGGAAATACCATGCATCAATCAGGCATGGGCGGCAGCGAGTTTCAAGCTATTTTACTTCTTGAAGAATTAGTTAAAGAAGGATATAAAGTTATATGTTTAAATAATTATAATACAGAATCTTTTGTAAATGGAGTATTATATGCGCCAAATACTTATACTAATAAATACAAATTTAAATGCAATAACCTGATTATTCATAGATACAGCGACGTTCCTAAAATTGCTCATAAAAAAGCGTTTGTATGGGCTACAGATTTAAATGGCGTACATAATTTGAAATTCTACAAACTATTTGAAGAAAAGAAATTGACATTAGTTACGCTTAGTCAATTTCAAAACGATTTGTTTCCTAAATTCTGGGACAAACACGTTATTTATTTCATAATACCAGATTGGGTATACGAATATTCTATACCAGATAATAAGAAAAATTTTATATATGCTAGTAGTTTAATGAAAGGATATAATTCTACATTATCTATGTGGAAATATCTCAAAGATCAAAAAATACTCAGTAACACAGATATATTAAACGTATGTTTGCCGGGATATGATAATCCACTTCAAGATATAAGCGACAAAAATTATGGAGTCAATTATTTAGGCACTCTTAAATTCAAAGAAGTAGTTGAGCTGATGGCAAAATGTCGCGGCATGTTTTATGTAAATACGATGCCCGAGACTTTTGGAATAAGCGTTGTGTTGGCTGATATATTAAAAACTACTTCATTTGTTTTTGGTATAAATGGACTAGGTAGTTTGCCCGAATTAGTAAACAATAAAAATCTTACCACTGATATGCAAGAATATATAAACATGTTTAAAAATTATTCAACAAAAGATTCTACGCCAAGGAACTTTCGCCCAAAGATGGTTATAAAATGGTGGAAGAAGATATTAGTTTAAGGTTTGATAAACAATAAACTTTCGGCAATGAATTCATTCTTGTTGTTCACAACTGTTTCAACAGGCATAATATAATCAAATTTTAGATCAGACATTTTCTTTAATATTTGATCTTTAGTGCAGCCGCCTTCATTATAATTATCGCAAGAAACTTCAGTAATAACGACTTTGGCATTTTTAAAAGTATTCATGCCGCCTTCAATGATATCTAACTCACTGCCTTGAGTATCAATTTTTATAAGATCGTAAACATCTTTGATGCAATCATCTAATTTATAAATAGGCAACTCTTCTACTATAAGATTTTCTTCATTGTATGTTTCAGAATTTTCTTTATAAATAGAATTGCCAGAACAAATTGGACTCCATTTTGTTTTATAAAATTTAGTTATTCCATTCTGCTTGCCAAGTAATTTTATTTGATATTTATATTCTAGTTTCTGATATAATTTTTCGCATTCATTGTTTCCTTCAAATAACAAGATATTTGCGACAGGCCAAATTTCGCGCATAATGTCTGCCGTTTGACAGACACTTGCACCAATATCCAATATATTTTTAGGATAAAATCCTTTACTCCTCAATAATAAACAAGCTTGATAATAATAATCGTAAGAATAAGACATGTAAATTATCTATTCTCAAGTATAGATAATATATTTTCCACATTTCTTATTAGTAAAAATCTGAGATTTTAGGAAATGCGGGTATCTTGATGTTTGGTGCTGATGTTGGTATTAACGGCCAATTTATATTATCTATATTATTATCATTAAACATATCTCTTAACTGTTGTCTGAAGTTCTTAAAATCAAGCTTTGACTGATCAGAGATTGGCGAGTCTGATAATTGGGTAAAATCGGTCATGCGTAAATATCTGTCACGAACTGTTCTGAGTGACACTAAAACCCTATTATTTAATTCCTCTTGTTCACTTGTAATTAAATTTTCGACGACATAAGATTCCTGACATGTTTTATTTACTACGTTCAAAGTATAAGTGGTAATTATTTTTTGTTTAAAATTAATTGATGGTAGTGGATCACTTTCTACTAGCCACCAACCTTCACCATTATTACCAGACCAAGACAAGTCAGATATCTGATCATCAGATAACAAATGAAAATTTGTTATATTTTTATATGTTTCTGGCAAAATACTAGGATTAGATTTCTTCTCATTGTTTATAACATGAATATATTTTTTTTGCATATTACTTAATATAATGTGTTGTAGAATTAATTAGGCTATTTATAGATTTTTCTTTGAAATCTAAAAATGGCGCAGCCATCGAAGTATTCGCTTGAATATTTGATCTAATATTTCCTTGATTGATACCTGTTTGTACGCATAACATATCTTCAAAAGCTTGACGAGTTAGTCTTTTTTCCCAGTAAGCACATTCAGCTTCTTCAATTTCTTCATATGTATAAATCTTTGGAAGTGACTTCATTAATTTAACAATATGCATAATTTCGCGTTCTCTGAATTTTGAATTTTCCTCAAGTTGTCTTAGAAGATATTGTTTTCTAATTGCCTCTAGGGTATCAAGTTCATCATTGGTGGCTAGCAATCTTTGAATCTGTATTTTTAGTTTTTCAGCCTCAAAACAGTCGCCTATGAATCCGTCTCTGATTGACTTAAGCTCCATCATTAGCTGTAGAAATTGTCGTTCAGGCTTATCATGTTCGTTCATCACGAATTTTTCCAGTTGGAACAACGTTCGGCCTCCCCAGTATTTGGAAAAATCTATTTGTGCAAGGTCGAACTTATCTGAGAATTCTTTTAATTTTATGTCTAATATGTTATTCATAAGGTAATTATTATACACCACCTGTAGACGTAATCCATCCATTACTTGTATCAGCTGTGGTATAACTACTGTTAGACCAACTGTCAGCTGCATGCGTATATTTGTGCAAAAGTCTGTTTAGTGTAAAATTTCTGTATCCTGTCCACAGATATCCAATCGAGGATGTGGTGGATGACACTCCCTGAAGTACTTGAAGAAAAGCCTCTGGGCCATTGGCTATGCTGGCATATGCCTCAGTGGCATAGGTTATTTTTATGTTGTTGAAGCTTGATCCTGCGAAACCGCCAGCTCTTATTCCAAAAATTGTGTTTGAAAGACCAAAACCTTGGAAGCTGGCGTTAGTTTCGGTTATTGATGGTGTGGATGATGTGTCAGTTGTTAAAACATATTTAAATATCGTATTTGTATAATTATCTCCTGTGGTGTATCCTCCACTTATGTAACAAGTAAAATTATTATACATCAGTGCAGCAACGTGTCTTGCTGCTGTCAGAGCTGTGGTATTTGTGGCTGTATCTGTGGCTGTTGAAATATAAGTGGTATCTGTTCTATATCCCAAAGAATCACTATATCCACTGATGAAATAGATACGGGATCGTTGAAAATGTGGTAGTGGATAAGCTGGACCTCTTCTTTCAACACTAAAAGTGGTAGATAACACGGCTGTACTATCACTAGCTGCAAGCACTGTGTTTTTAGTAGTATTTAACCCCGATTGATAACCATTTATGAGGTAGATATTTGTAGAACTAAAACCCGCAGCACCTTGGGTAATTCTTAAACCCGATGTGAAAGCTGTTCTACTTGATTCCGTGTCATTTGAAAAAGCCAGAGTTCTGTTGTATCCAACACCAACACTGGTGTTTGTGGGATCTCCAAATGAAAAATAGCAGTTTGGAAATCCTGTTCTTTGTGTTGGCTGCGTATGTGGGCCAAGAAATCTCATATCAAATATATATTAATTATAAATTTTGACCGACAACTATTCCATATATATTTGTACCTCCATCATATGTAAGAAATTGATATATATCTCGTTTAGCGTTTGTGCTAGTATAGGTAGGAGCTACACCCCCAGGCCATTTAATAGCGGCTGGCCATGTTATTGAATAAGCAGTACCATTTCCTACAGTGACTATTGTCCACATATGGACTATCGTACTAGCTTGAATATTTGATAATGTTAAAGTAGTTATGTTTGAAGATAGTGTTAATTCTGTAAGATTGTATTGAGTATCAATTGTTGTGGAAGATGATGAAGTGACAGTTACGCGCTCACCAAATGTATTTCTTGTTCTTAATAAATTTAATCTGGAAGTGCTTGCAGGATCAACATAAAAACTAGTATCATTACTATCATAGAATATAGGAGCGCTAAAGCTGATTGCATTTACGTCTCCACCAAATGTCGCATTGTTATTCGATAAATTTATTTCAAGAGGCCATCTGCTATTAGCGACTTGACCCCAGTTTCCATATCCGACATCAGTTGTTCCTGTTAATATATAAAAAATATTTGCATTAACATGTATAAAACCTGTTCTATGATTCGTATCTCTAAAAGTAATTGTAGGTTCACTATTTCTTATTTGCAACTGGCCGTTGTTATCTATTTCTACAACATTGGTTCCTCCAGAATTTCTAAATATCCAAGAACCAGCCGCTTGTAAATACCAGTGATTCCCATGATATTGTATTTTACCAGCAAATTCTCCATCCCAAGCGGCAGAATCACTTCTCCAGCTACCTACCGTTCTTAATGATGTTGTAGAGTTAGGATCTAAATAATAAGCAG